>MTEY01012048.1_pt1 | contig 28682 bp, 29 predicted proteins | sample 1042721 | NCBI WGS metagenome assembly MTEY01 (sample SAMN06185809, study PRJNA358809) | soil metagenome | isolation source: soil biostimulated with seedmeal as carbon source | place: India | collected 2015-05-23 | reverse complement strand
GTTGTGGCGCCATATAGACCCCACCAAACAAAACTGTCAACGACCAATCATAACTTTTTCCAAAAATTCTTTCCACAGGCATCAAAGAAAAAGGGCCGCTCAAAGCGGCCCTATATATAAGCGTCATTCCGCTTCACGCAGAGAGCCATCCCATGCGGTCCGCCACGTCATTGGCAAGTGCACGCACGCGCCTGCCCATGCCTTCTATAATATCGGGGCGAGCCTCGGCAGCCATCATCGACAGGGCGATCCCGGCCGTGGGGTGGAACGGCCGGTCGCAGATCGCCGCGCCAATGCAGAACATGCCTTCGCGCAACTGGCCGTTATCCAGTGAATAGCCTCGTGCCTTTACTTCCGCCATCTCCGCTTCCAGGACCTTGAGAGACGGCGCGCTGGCCGGAGTGATCAGCTCCGGCCATTCGGAGGGCAGGTGACGGGCCAGTTCCTGCGGTGACATCGCGGCCAGCATGGCCTTGCCGGTCGCGGTAAAGACAGCCGGAACCCGCATGCCGATGCGGAATGTGATTCCGAGAGGTGCGGTCGAGTTGCGGCAGGACAGATAAATGACCTCCGGACCTTCCAGATGCGAGAGCGTCAATGTATGCGCGCCAAGGCCTTCCGCCTCTGCCACCGCCTCATGAAACGCATCGACGATGTCGCTGCCCGCCATGAACACATTGGCCCAGCGCACCGATTGCGATCCCATCGTGAAGCTTCCGTCGCTATTGAGCTTCAAGAGCTTGAGATGCACCAATGTCTGACAAAGCCCGTGCACACTGCTTTTCGGCAGGCCCGTGCGGCGGGCAAGATCGGAAAGCTTGAGCCCATCCGCAGAACCCTTGCCGCCTTCCTGTGCGGATTTTGCAACCTGATCCAGAATTTGAGCCGCGCGCATGACCGCCGGAACCAGTTTCTGGGAACCCTCTTCGTCGCTCGCCGTTTTCGTCATAGCCTTGCCATTCACCTGATCGACCGCCTGATTAACCGTTTGACTTTGGTAGTGACGGCCTGTTTAATTCAAAATACCGTAAGCTGTTCAATATACTGAACATGCTTTCTCTGCAAGACTGGGATGGAAAACCACTATGCTCGCTTTGAAAGACCCTTCGCTGCTCAAATCGCAATGCCTTGTTGACGGGCGCTGGATAGACGCCACGGACGGCGCCAAGATTGACGTGACCAACCCGGCAGACGGTTCGGTCATCGGCACTGTTCCCTCCCTTTCTGTCGCGACCATCAAGGAAGCCATCGACGCTTCCGCAAAAGCCTTCCCGGCATGGGCCGCCAGGACCGCCAAGGAACGCGCCGCCATTCTGCGCAAGTGGTTCGACCTGATCGTTGTCAATGCAGACGATATTGCTCTTATCATGACATCCGAACAGGGCAAGCCGCTTGCCGAAGCGCGCGGCGAGGTTCTTTACGCGGCATCGTTCATCGAGTGGTTCGCTGAAGAAGCCAAGCGTGTCTATGGCGACACCATCCCTGCCCCGCAGACCGGGCAGCGCCTGACGGTCATCCGCCAGCCGGTCGGCGTCACCGCCGCAATCACCCCTTGGAATTTCCCGGCGGCGATGATCACCCGCAAGGCAGCACCGGCGCTGGCTGCCGGCTGCACGATGATCGTTCGTCCTGCGGACCTGACTCCGCTGACGGCGCTGGCGCTGGGTGTTCTTGCCGAAAAGGCTGGCATTCCCGCCGGGGTCCTGCAGATCGTCACCGGCAAGGCGCGCGAAATCGGCGCCGAGCTGACGAGCAATGAAACGGTGCGCAAGCTCTCCTTCACAGGATCCACCGAAGTCGGTCGCCTGCTGATGGCGCAATGCGCGCCGACCATCAAGCGCATCTCGCTGGAACTGGGCGGCAACGCGCCGTTCATCGTCTTTGACGATGCCGATCTGGACGCAGCCGTCGATGGCACGATGATTTCCAAATATCGCAATGCGGGACAGACCTGTGTCTGCGCCAACCGCATCTATGTGCAGCGCGGAATTTACGACAAGTTCGCTGAAAAGCTCGCGGCGAAGGTCAAGGAACTCAAGGTCGGCAACGGTACGGAGCCGGGCGTCGTCATCGGGCCGATGATCGAGCCGAAAGCCATCACCAAGGTCAAGGCCCATATCGATGACGCCCTGTCCAAGGGAGCGAAGCTCATCACTGGCGGCAAGGAACTGGGTGGCCTGTTCTTCGAACCGGGCGTGCTGACCGGCGTGACCGCCGACATGATCGTGGCCAGGGAAGAAACCTTCGGTCCATTGGCCCCGCTCTTTGCCTTCGACACGGAAGAAGAAGTCATCGCCATGGCCAATGACACGATCTTCGGGCTGGCAGCTTACTTCTATACGGAGAATTTCAGCCGCGCGATCCGTGTGAGCGAGGGGCTGGAATACGGCATGGTCGGCCATAATACCGGGCTCATTTCCAACGAAGTCGCGCCGTTTGGTGGCGTGAAGCAGTCGGGCCTCGGTCGTGAGGGCTCCAAATACGGCATCGATGAATATCTCGAAACCAAATATATTTGCAGCGCCTACAAGCGTTAGCAAAAGCCGGTTTCCAGTCCGTTCCCGAACTGTCCGGTGCAAAGCAATATCAAAGAGGATGGCGCGCATTGTTCGCGCCATCTTTTTTATCTATAGACGGTGTAATCGCTAATATGGCTTTCGCCGAAGATAATCCGGAAAATATATGCTGCGCCGCCTTTACGACTGGACGATTTCGCTTGCCGCAAGAAAATCCGCCGAATGGTGGCTGGCCATCATCGCATTCGTGGAAAGCTCCGTCTTTCTCGTACCCGCCGACGTCCTGTTTCTGCCGATGGCGCTAGCAAGGCCGGAGCGCGCCTGGCGCTACGCCTTCATTGCCACGGTTTCATCCGTCCTCGGCGGCATTGCAGGCTGGTATCTGGGCTATCACGCCTATGAACAGATCGCCAAGCCGGTGCTCGAAATGTACGGCAAGCTCGACACGTTCGAGCAATTGCGTGGCACGACCAGCGCCGACGCGATCCTGTTGATGCTGATCACCTCCGGCCTCGCGCATCTGCCGCCAATAAAGGTGGTGACGATCCTGTCCGGTGCAGCGGGCATCAATATCTGGCTGTTCATCGCATCGGCGATCGCGGCGCGCGGCGCACGCTTCTTCTTCCTAGCCTGGCTGCTGCGCCGCTATGGCGAACCGATCCGCCATTTCATCGAAAAGCGCCTGGGCCTGATCGCAAGTGTGGTGGCGGTTGCCCTGATTGCGCTGTTCTTTGCTGTGAAATACCTTCACGCCTGAGCGGTTCGCCCAAACTCGGTCAAAATGAACTGCTTGGAAACAAGGCAGATTTTGCGCTTAGATATATCCAGAGCACCTTTTCAGGGAAACCCACATGGCGTTTGCACTCAATAATCCGGTCGGCAAAACACAGGCATGGACCGCGGGCATAATGACCATCGGCCTTGCCGCAACCGTCGGCACGGCGCTGGGTTTCGAACATCTGGCTGGCTTCATGCCCTGCAAGCTCTGCCTCGAACAACGCACGCCTTATTATATCGGCGTTCCGGTTCTGGCGGCGGCGCGGGTCTCCTACGGCCTGAAATGGCCCCCGATCCTGACGCGCGGCCTGATTCTCATCGGCGCGCTGCTGATGACCTATGGGCTGGCGCTTGCGATCTATCACACCGGCGTCGAACTGAAATACTGGCCCGGCCCGATCGATTGCAGCGCCGCGACCATGAAGGTCACGCTGGATGCGGGCAATCTTCTGAGCGACCTCAATTCCACGCGCCCGCCCGCATGCGATAGCGCGCCGGGCCACTTCCTCGGCCTGTCCTTTGCCGGATGGAACGTCGTCGCAAGCCTGCTCTTTGCAGCGATCGGCTACTACGGCGCTTTTGCGAAAAGTGGGAAGTAAGAGCGGAAAACTATAGGAATCAAGGCTCCAGTTCGACATCCCAGTACAGAAAATCGAGCCAGCTGTCGTGCAGATGGTTGGGAGGGAAAAGGCGTCCGTTATTGTGCAGATCCTGCACGGTCGGCATGACCGGCTTCTGGCGCGGCCACATATGCGCGACGGCGGGCATCATGCCGCCCTTGCGCAGATTGCATGGTGAACAGGCGGCGACCACATTTTCCCACGTCGTCTCGCCGCCATGGCAACGCGGGGTAACGTGATCGAAGGTCAGGTCATGCGGCGACCCGCAATACTGGCACTCGAAACGATCACGCAGGAAGACATTGAAGCGGGTGAACGCGGGATAACGCGGCGGCTTCACATAATCCTTCAGGCAGATGACGCTCGGAACGCGCATGGAAAACGATGGCGAGGAAACGATGTGATCGTATTCCGCCACGATATTCACGCGTTCAAGAAACACCGCCTTGATCGCATCCTGCCAGGACCAGAGCGAGAGGGGATAATAGCTGAGCGGGCGATAATCCGCGTTCAGAACCAGCGCGGGCAAGCCACTGGTCGAGACGGTTCTGGGCGAGACGGCAACAGTCAAGGGCGCACCTCCTTCAGAGCAACTCCGAAAAAGGGCGAAATGGCTCTCCATGCGGAATTGCGCTTCTCATCGAAGCGCCGCGCGTCCATTTGGGCGCAACAACGACGCTCCAATCTCATGAAGACGGTGCGGCGATGCGCAGACAAATCAAGCTTCTGCGAATCGAAATACCGTCATCAGCCGATGTGGATAATGTAAGCCCGACGTGACAGGATTGTGAAGCGGAAACGCATTTATGCTTCGGGAAACACGCAAGATTTACAGAAGCGGCGCAGCCTCGCGTCCCTTGATAGCGGCATAATAGGCCCAGAACAATCGCGCCGCCACGCCACGCCACGGCGCCCAGTCTTCCGCAAGCTTGCGAAGCGCCACTGCATCGGGCCGGGTCTCGTGCGCAAAGGCATGGCCGACCGCCGTCTGCAACGCCACATCGCCCGCCGGAAACACGTCCGGATGACCGGCGGCAAACAGCAGATAGACCTCCGCCGTCCACGGGCCGATGCCCTTGATCGCCGTCAGAGCCGCGATCGCTTCCCCGGCAGGGAGTTCGCAAAGCCCGTGCAGGTCGAGGCCATCCCGGGCAAGCGCTTCGCTCACAGCCAGAAGCGTTCTCTGCTTTGGCCGCGAGAGACCGGCAAAACGCCAGGCCTCCTCCCCGCCCGCAATATAGGCTTCCGGCGTCAATGGATCGATTGCCTGTTTCAGACGCGCCCAGATCGCGGCCGCGCTGGCCGTCGATACCTGCTGCGCGACAATGATCGAGGCGAGACTTTCAAACCCCGGTTCGGACCGGCGCAGCGGCACCGCATGGGAGCGGCTGCGAATATCGGCGAGCCGCGTATCGGCCAGAACCAGCGCCTCCAGCCCGGCTTCAATATCGCTCAATGTATCGATCCGCCGCATCCCCTGGCCTTTCATTTCTGCGACGGGCACCGTACCAATGGAATCAGATGACAATCAACTGACATCGGCAACTGACCCGGCAACAGACATTGAACCTGCCATGACCCAACCCGTCTTCCGCTTTGCTCCCAGTCCCAATGGCCAGTTGCATCTTGGCCATGCCTATTCCGCCCTCCTGAATGCGGATATGGCGGCAAAGAGCAACGGACGTTTTCTGCTGCGCATGGAAGATATCGACACCGCGCGCTGCACACCTGCGCTGGAGCAAGGCATTTACGACGATCTTCGCTGGCTTGGCCTGACATGGGAAACCCCTGTCCGCCGCCAGTCGGAGCATTTTGGCGAATATCGCAATGCCCTCACCAAACTTGCCGACAAGGGCCTCGTCTATCCTGCCTTCCTCAGCCGGGGCGAGGTTCGCGAGCAGATCGGCGAAGCTTTCGCCAAGGGCGAGGAATGGCCGTCCGACCCGGACGGGACGCCGCTTTATCCGCAGGGCGAACGCGATCTGACCGAAAAGGAACAGATGGAGCGCATCGCTTCGGGCATGCCCTATGCGTGGCGGCTCAATATGGACAAGGCGCTTGGGGCAATTGCCGCCGCAGGCGAACCGCTGTTCAAGCCCCTGACCTGGAATGAAAGCGGTGCGGGTCCGGAAAATGAAACGGGATGCGTCGTCGCCGACCCCGCACGCTGGGGCGACGTGGTGATTGCGCGCAAGGACACGCCGACCAGCTATCACCTTTCCGTAGTGGTGGACGATGCCCTGCAAGGCATCACCCATGTGGTGCGCGGGCGCGATCTGTTTCACGCGACATCCGTGCACCGGCTCCTGCAGAAATTGCTCGGCCTGCCGGAACCGCTCTATCACCACCATGATCTGGTGCTGGGCGACGACGGATTGAAACTGTCGAAAAGCCGCCGGGATACCGCGCTCGCATCGCTGCGCGAACAGGGCTTTACCCCAGACGATATCCGCGCCAAGTTATCGCTATAGAAGCTATTTTCGCCGCAGCGTCACAGATGATGTGCCCGCGCCCCGATTGACGAACGCACGTCAAAGCGGTTCAAAGGCGGCATGACGGCTGGCACTGAAGAGTGCCGGCGGCGATTTTGTTTATTTTGAAGGAGGCGGAGCCATGGTTTCTCAGAAAGCCGGTAATTACGTTGAGATAGAAGGCTTGCGCGTTGCCCCCGAACTGGTGGAATTTCTGGCCAAGGAGGCTGCGCCCGGCACCGGTGTGGAACCGGAAAAGTTCTGGAAGGGCTTTGCCGCTATCGTCCGCGATCTCGCACCGAAGAACCGCGCCCTCCTCGCCAAGCGCGACGACCTTCAGGCCAAAATCGACGCCTGGTACAAACAGAACCGCGACAAGGGTTACACCCAGGCCGACTACCAGCAGTTCCTGAAAGACATTGGCTACCTCCTGCCGGAAGGCGGCGAGTTCAAGGTGTCGACCGCCAATGTCGATCCGGAAATCGCCCATATCGCCGGTCCGCAGCTCGTCGTTCCGGTCATGAACGCGCGCTATGCGCTGAACGCTGCCAATGCGCGCTGGGGTTCGCTCTATGATGCGCTCTACGGCACCGATGCCATCTCCGACGCCGATGGCGCGGAAAAGGGCAAGGGCTACAATCCCAAGCGCGGTGAAAAGGTTATCGCCTGGGCGAAGAACTTCCTCGATGAAAGCGCCCCCCTCGCCTCTGGCAAATGGGCCGACGTCGCCGGTCTCTCCGTGAAAGACGGCAAGCTTGAAATCAGGCTCGCCGACGGTTCGGCAACCGCACTGAAGGATGAAAGCCAGTTCAAGGGCTATAATGGCGATGCCGCCGCCCCGACGAATGTGCTTCTCGCCAAGAACAACATGCATGTCGACATTGTCGTCAATGCGGACCACCCGATCGGAAAGACCGATCCGGCGCATATTGCCGACATGGTTCTGGAATCGGCCATCAGCACGATCCAGGATTGCGAGGATTCCATTGCCGCCGTCGATGCCGAAGACAAGGTTGCGGTCTATCGCAACTGGCTCGGCCTGATGAACGGCAAATTGGAAGACACGTTCGAAAAGAATGGCAAGCAGATGACCCGCCGCCTCAATGGCGACCGCAGCTATAAGGCTGCCGATGGTTCCACGCTGACGCTCAAGGGCCGTTCGCTCATGCTGGTGCGCAATGTCGGCCACCTGATGACCAACCCGGCCATTCTCGATGCCGAGGGCAATGAAGTGCCGGAAGGCATCATGGATGCTGCCTTCACCAGCCTGATCGCGCTGCACGATATTGGTCCGAACGGCCGCCACATGAATTCGCGCGAAGGTTCGGTCTATATCGTCAAGCCGAAGATGCACGGCCCGGAAGAAGTGGCTTTCGCCAACGAGCTTTTCACCCGCACGGAAGAAATGCTCGGCATGAAGCCCAACACCCTCAAGATGGGTGTGATGGACGAAGAACGCCGCACGACCGTCAACCTCAAGGAGGCGATCCGCGCTGCCAAGGATCGCGTCGTCTTCATCAATACCGGCTTCCTTGATCGCACCGGCGACGAAATCCATACTTCGATGGAAGCTGGCCCGATGATCCGCAAGGGCGACATGAAGCAGGCCGCATGGATCGGCGCTTACGAACAGTGGAATGTCGATATCGGACTGGAATGCGGCCTTTCCGGCCACGCACAGATCGGCAAGGGCATGTGGGCGATGCCCGACCTGATGGCCGCGATGCTGGAGCAGAAGATCGTGCATCCGAAGGCCGGCGCGAACACTGCATGGGTGCCGTCGCCGACCGCTGCCACGCTGCATGCGACTCATTATCATCAGGTGGACGTTGCCAGCGTTCAGGAGAAACTGAAGAGCCGCCCGCGCGCCAGGCTGGACGATATCCTGTCGGTGCCCGTCGCAACCCGCCCGAACTGGACGCCGGAAGACATCCAGAAGGAAATCGACAACAACGCACAAGGCATTCTGGGTTATGTCGTGCGCTGGGTCGATCAGGGCGTCGGCTGCTCCAAGGTGCCGGACATCAACAATGTCGGCCTGATGGAAGACCGCGCAACGCTGCGCATCTCCGCGCAGCACATCGCCAACTGGCTCCATCATGGCGTCGTGACCGAGGCGCAGGTGATGGAAACCATGAAGCGCATGGCAGCAGTCGTCGACAAGCAGAACGAAGGCGATCCGCTTTATCGCCCGATGGCGGCGGACTTCGACAAGTCCATCGCCTTCCAGGCCGCCTGCGATCTCGTCTTCAAGGGCCGCGAACAGCCGAACGGCTACACCGAGCCGGTCCTGCATCGCCGCCGCCTAGAGTTGAAACAGGCGTCCTGATATTCATCGCCTCCTCCCCCTCATCCTGAGGAGGTGTCCTGAGCGCAGCGAAGGAAACCGTCTCGAAGGGCTGAGGGGGGCGAGCGACCCGGCGGCAATCTTGCTGCCCAAACCGCTCGGTCAGGATTGTCGTGCGTTTCCCTTGCGAGGCTTCGCTCAGCACCTCAGGATGAGGGAAGAATGCGCTTGCCAGATGGATGCAATTGTTGACGGCGGGAGAAATCCGGCCGTTTTCTTTTACATCGTGGATCAAGAGGACTATTTCAGTAAAACCTATCGCTATCGACAAGGCCCCCGCAATGAACCTCCTCATCCGCCACGCGACAGAAGCAGACCTCCCCGCCCTGCTGGCCATCTACAATGATGCCGTCGAAAACACGCTTGCCATCTGGAACGAAACGCTTGTCGATCTGGAAAACCGCCGCGAATGGCTGAAAGCCCGCAACCGCGACGGCTTTCCGGTGCTGGTTGCCGAGCGCGATGGCGCTATACTCGGCTATGCGAGCTATGGCCCGTTTCGCCCGTTCGAGGGCTTCCGCCATTCCTCCGAACTTTCGATCTATGTGGCGAGCAATGCCCGCGGCGGTGGCATCGGACGCGCCCTTTTGGCCGAACTTGTGGAGGAAGCGCGCGAGCGCAAGGTGCACGTGCTGGTTGCCGGCATCGAGGCTGGCAATGCCGCGTCCGTCGCCTTGCACAAATCGCAGGGTTTCGAGGATTGCGGCACGCTGAGACAGGTCGGCCAGAAATTCGGGCGCTGGCTCGATCTGACCTTCATGCAGAAGATTCTCTGAATAGTAATGTTCAGGAAAGAGCGCAGCTGGTCATTGCCCTGCTGCGCTCTTTTTGTTTATACAAGCGTATTCGCAAGGACCCGGTGAAAGCCCGGGTGGCTCTTCTGGCCGCCTATCCGCCAGACAACGCAACAACATCCCCCATTTTTACAATCGGCCATGTTGATACGGGCATTCCTGTCCGTTTTCTATTTGCGGAAAATTCAATGACACGTCTTGCTGCCTACCGCCGCGAGTGGTTCTCCAATATTCGCGGCGATATTCTTTCCGGCATCGTCGTAGCACTTGCCCTCATTCCGGAAGCCATCGGCTTTTCGGTCATCGCAGGCGTCGACCCCAAGGTCGGTCTTTTCGCCTCCTTCGCCATTGCCTGTGTTTCGGCCTTCACCGGCGGACGTCCCGGCATGATCTCGGCTGCGACCGCCGCAACCGCAGTTGTGATGGTCTCGCTCGTCAAGGAACACGGGCTGCAATATCTCTTTGCCGCCACCATCCTGATGGGCATTTTGCAAATTCTTGCAGGGTTTCTGAAACTGGGCCGTTTGATGCGTTTCGTTTCACGCTCGGTCATCACCGGTTTCGTCAATGCCTTGGCGATCCTCATCTTCATGGCGCAGTTGCCCGAACTCATCCATGTCCCGGTCCAGACCTACTGGATGATCGCAGGCGGTCTCGCCATCATCTATCTGTTCCCCCGCGTCACCAAGGTGATCCCCTCGCCGCTTGTCGCCATTGCCGTGCTCACCACGCTTGCCTGGACGACCGGCATGGATTTGCGAACCGTCGGCGATCTCGGCGAACTGCCCTCCGCACTGCCGGTCTTCGCCCTGCCGCAGGTGCCGCTGACGCTGGAAACCCTGCAGATCATCCTGCCCTATTCGATCACGCTTGCGGCAGTCGGTCTGCTCGAATCGCTGATGACCGCCCAGATTGTCGATGACATGACGGACACGACCAGCAACAAGAGCCAGGAATGCATCGGTCAGGGCACCAGCAACATCGCCTCGGCGCTGATCGGCGGCATGGGCGGTTGCGCCATGATCGGGCAGTCGGTCATCAATGTTTCCTCCGGTGGTCGCGGAAGGCTGTCGACCTTCGTTGCCGGATCTTTCCTGCTGTTCCTGATTCTGGTTCTCGACGATCTGGTGCGCATCATTCCGATGGCGGCGCTCGTGGCAGTCATGATCATGGTCTCCATCGGCACCTTCTCGTGGCGTTCAATCCTTGACCTGCGCCGCAATCCGCCATCCTCCTCCATCGTCATGCTGGCAACCGTTGTTACAGTCGTCTCCACCCATGACCTGGCCAAGGGTGTTCTGGTGGGCGTTCTGCTTTCCGGCGTGTTCTTCGCAGGCAAGGTCGCCAGAATGTTCCGGGTAAGCGAAACCGCGAGCGCGGACGGAAGCGAACGCGTCTATACGGTGGAGGGCCAGATTTTCTTCGCCTCGGCGCAAAACTTCATCGCAGCTTTCGATTTTTCAACGCCTGCACGCAAGGTCACGATCGATGTCAGCCGCGCTCATCTGTGGGATATCACCTCGGTCGGCGCGCTCGACAAGGTGGTACTGAAATATCGCGCCAGCGGCACGGATGTTTCGGTGATCGGCTTCAATGAAGCAAGCGCCGACTTGATCGACCGGTTTGCCGTCCACGATAAGGAACCCGGTGCCGCAAAGCTCGCGGCACACTAAGCATATATCCCAAAACCGGTTCCCACTTTGGGATAAAGACATGCGCAAAAGAAAGGGCCGCTTTCGCGGCCCTTCTTCTCAGTTCGGCTGTGGAACGGCAGTCCCGGTCGAAAGCTCCGTCAGACCGATCTCGCCTTCGACCTGATCGCTGCGGGCCATCAGGTAGAGGCCAAGCCCGCAGGTCAGAACGGCGATGAACACCAGATACCAGGCGTGGGCCATTGGGTTGACCGCCAGAAGCGAGGTCACGATCACCGGCGTCAGACCGCCAAAGACCGCATAGGAAACATTGTAGGAAAACGACAGGCCCGAGAAGCGCACCGGCGCCGGGAACGCGCGTACCATCACATAGGGAACCGCGCCGACCATGCCGACCGAAAGCCCCATTACCGCATAAAGCGCGAAGAGGACGGGCAGGGAAACCCCCGCATAGGTGTAGAAGACGAAGGTCGCGACACCGAAGAAAATGCCTGCAACGGCGAAGAAGCGCCCGCTGCCGATCCGGTCCACGATAGCGCCTGCGGCAACCGTGCCGAACATCAGGAAAAGCGTGCCGAAGCTTGTGGCGGCGAGCGATTGCAGCGGCGTGTAACCGTAGAGCTTCTGCAGGAAGGTCGCGGTCATCAGCGTGGTGACGACGATGCCGGCCGACAATATCCATGTCAGCAGCACGGAAATGACGACACCATGCATATGGTTGCGCAGCACCGTGCCGAGCGGCAGCTTGTCCTTGAGCAGATGGCTGTTCTTCATTTCGGTGAAGATCGGCGTTTCCGCCAGCCAGCGGCGCAGGTAAACGGCAAACAGCCCGAAAATACCACCGATGAAGAACGGAATGCGCCACGCAAAGGCGGACAGTTCTTCCGGCGTGAAAATCCAGTTGATGGCAGTCGCGATCAGCGAGCCGATCATGATGCCGAGCGTCAGGCCCGAGCAGAGGAACCCGCAGGCCATGCCGACGCGATTGGCCGGAACGTGTTCGGCCACGAAGGTCCACGCACCCGGCACTTCGCCGCCAATGGCAGCGCCCTGCAACATGCGGAAGACGATCAGCAGGATCGGCGCACCGACGCCTAGCGTCGCATAGGTCGGCAGGCAGGCCATGGCCAGCGTCGAGATGGACATGAGAAAGACAGAGAAGGCGAAGACGCGCTTGCGGCCGAACTTGTCGCCGAAATGTGCCAACACGATGCCGCCCACGGGGCGCACCAGATAGCCGGCTGCGAAAATGCCGAAGGTCTGGATCAGCACCAGCCAGTCCGGCATGTCGGGCGGAAAGAACAGATGGCCGATGACGCTGGCAAAGAACACGAAGATGATGAAATCATAAAACTCCAGCGCGCCGCCAAGGGCCGAGAGGCCGAGCGTGCGGAAATCCTGCCGGTCAAGCGGACGCGGACTATTGCTTGTGTGGAGATTCGTCGATGCCATCGATTCGCTCTCTTCTGATCGGGTCGCTGATATGATGCCCCTCATTTCCGGGCCGGGTTTTAATGCGCCAATTGTGTCCGCACTGCAAGACTTGACTTCCGGATGCCGAGGCATATTTTAGAATCATTCTAAACTTTGGATTCCCAGGATGCTCAGCCGATTCTTCCGCAATGACCGCCGTCCCTTCGATTCGCTTTCCGAACAGGAAATTCTGGCGCTCGCCATATCCTCCGAGGAGGACGATGCGCGCATCTATCTCGCTTATGCCGACGGCCTGCGCGACGAGTTTCCGCAATCGGCCAAAATCTTCGAGCAGATGGCAGCGGAGGAACATGGCCACCGCGATGCGCTGATCGAACGTCACAAGGCCCGCTTCGGCGATCGAATTCCGCTGATCCGCCGCGAGCATGTCAGCGGCTATTATGATCGCAAGCCCGACTGGCTGGTGCGTCCGCTTGGCATCGACAAGGTGCGCGAAGCCGCATCGGAAATGGAAGAACAGGCCTATCGCTTCTATGTCGAGGCGGCCAGGCGCGTCAGCGACGCGGACACACGCAAGCTGCTGGGCGACCTCGCCCAACAGGAAAAGCAGCACGAAGCCAAGGCTGAATCGCTGGAAAGCACGCTGACGCCGGATGACGTGCAGGACGAGGAGCGCGCTGCCGAACGCAAGCAGTTCATCCTCACTTATGTCCAGCCGGGCCTCGCGGGCCTGATGGACGGCTCCGTATCGACGCTCGCCCCGATCTTCGCCGCCGCCTTTGCAACGCAGGACACGTGGCAGACCTTTCTGGTCGGCCTGTCGGCCTCGGTCGGCGCCGGTATTTCGATGGGTTTTACCGAAGCGATCCACGACGACGGCAAGCTGTCGGGTCGCGGCTCACCGGTCAAGCGCGGCCTGTCCTGCGGCATCATGACGACGCTGGGCGGCCTCGGCCATACCCTGCCCTACCTGATCCAGGATTTCTGGACCGCCACAAGCATTGCCGCGATTCTGGTCTTCTTCGAGCTCTGGGCCATCGCCTTCATCCAGAACCGCTATATGGAAACACCATTCTTCCGCTCGGTGCTTCAGGTGGTTCTCGGCGGCGCGCTGGTGCTGGCGGCGGGCATATTGATCGGCAGCGCCTAGGCTTCGAAGCCGCTCTAAACTGTCACGGCATCCTGCGGTCGGGAAATCGGTTCCTCGAAAGCCTCGATCGCAATGCGCCCCTGCCGGGAAACAGTGACGAAACTGTTTGCCGGCACCGCCATCCAGTTGGCAGCTTCGCCATCGAGCGGCTCCGACACCACGCAAATGCCCGACGACCCGCCCAGCGTCGCCGTATAGAGCGTCGGCGCAAAGGCATCGGTCGCATAGCGGATGGCATAAAGCTGGCTTCCGTCGGAGAAGGCGGCGGTCAGCCGCAGAAATGGCGGCACGCCGCCGCGGACCGCTTCCTCGACAACCGTTGCCACCATGCGCTTCATCGCCAGAACGGGGTCATTGTCGAGGCCGAATTCCAGCATCAGCAGGAAGATCAGCTCCGAATCGGTGGCGCCGTGCTTCTGGCCGTAGATCGCATCGCTCAAATGGCTTTCCAGCCTGCGGCGCAACCGGTCGAAATGCCCGATCTGGCCGTTATGCATGAAGCTCCAGCGGCCGGAAACGAAGGGATGGCAGTTGGAACGGCTGGTAAGCCCCCCGGTCGAAGCCCGCACATGCGCAAGAAAAAGGCGCGACCGTATCTGTCGCGCCAGGCTGCGGAGATTCTGGTCGGACCATGCGGGCAGAATATCCCGGTAAAGGCCCGGCTCGTCGCGATGGCCGTACCAGGCAACGCCGAAGCCGTCGCCATTGGTCCGTGTTTTGGCTTCATGCGCATCGTGGCTTTGCGCCACGAGCGAATGGCAGGGAGACGAAATGATGTCTTCCAGATAGGTTTCAGGTCCGAGATAGGCGGCCCAACGACACATTTTTGCTCCGGCGATTACCGGCCCCGGTTATGCGTCCGCTCATAAAGCTGGCGAACGATCGTGCTCGCCGTCTTCTCGAACAAAAATGGCAAAATTGCATGAATGAGTGCTGCAAAGGCTGCACAAAAAAGCTTGAACGAAAAACGACCGGCAAAGGCCATATGTTCGAAATAGGTTTCGTCAACCGACTGTGGATGTTCGGTGAAGAGGCGTGTGATGCGAGTGGTCATTGGAAATACTCCCGTCAATGAGCAATTCGTTCCCTTTTGTCCGGCGCGGCAAGCACCTTTCTGAAAAATCATTCTAGCAAATGCATTCGAGATGAAATCTCAAAATATCCTTGCCAAAGTGGATTTATTGGGACAATCATCCCACGATGAAGCCATTTCTTGACGAGATTGACCGTAAAATCCTGGGGGAACTGCAAATCGACGGAACCTTGTCCGTTGATTCTCTCTCGGAGCGCGTGCACCTCTCCCGCAATGCCTGCTGGCGGCGGGTAAAGCGCATGGAGGATGAAGGGATCATCAAGGCGCGTGTCGCCTTGGTCGATGCCGAAACGGTGGGCTGCGGCCTGTCGGTCTTCATTCTGGTGCGCACATCGAGCCATGATCCTGACTGGCTGACGAAATTTCGCGCCGCCATGGGCCGCTTTCCGGAAATTGTCGGCGTTTATCGCATGACAGGTGATCTGGATTATGTGCTCAAGGCCCGCGTTTCAGACGTCAAGGCCTATGACCGTCTTTACCAGCGACTGATTGCGAGCGTGCCGCTCTCGGACGTTTCGGCCTCTTTCGTGATGGAGGAGATCAAGGAAACCACCGCCGTGCCGTTGAAGGAATAGCGGATTGTGCGGGACCGCTTGATCGGCCCCCCGTTCTTCGCGTCTGTCCCGGCACCTCGAGCATGATCCGTCCGGAGTGAACGAGGACGATCAGGATATGCTTCGAATGGAAGAGATGGGGTGCCGAATCTGATTCAATCGGATCGAAACACGCTCTAATGGCCAGCCATTTCGCGGCAGATGGCCGCGCACTGCTCGCACGCTTCGACGCATTTTTCCATGCCGCCGACCTCGCGGCAGGATTGGGCACAGGCTTCGCAAATCTTCGCGCAGGCTCCGCAGGTTTCACGATGAAGGGGCGTGTCGAGCAACATTATGTGCGCTGCCGCGCGGCAGCTTTCCACGCAGGCCAGCATGATGCGGTAATGTTTCGGCTCGACATGCGCCCCGCCTTCTTCAAGGCAGTGGCTGGAGGCCGTGTCGAGGCAAACGCGATAGCAATCAAGGCAGGCATCGATACATCTGGTCATTTCGGGGCTCGGCATTTTCAAATCCTCTTTCCTTCGACACGAAGTCCAACAGGCCAAGGATGGATTTGTTCCATGGGCGCGATCGGGCGTTTTTCATTCCCGGCGGACATTCCCGGTGCAAATTGCATGACCCTGTGCCGTACTATCATTGCAAAACGCCAAATAGGCGGTACACCTTTCATTGGTTTTCACGTATGAGCGTCGCCAGTTTGAGCGCATCGGGAAAAGTGTGAACGTTTTCCAGACAGATGCGCCATGAAACAATGTCTCTCGCAGGCTAATTGAACTCTCGCAGGCCAACTGAACTCTTGCAGGAAAGGCTCCCTCATGACCGCAGCATCCTCTTCCGCGCCAACGCTCGGCATCATCCGGCTCGAACATGCGAAGGACCTTGAACTCCCGGCCTATGAGACGTCTGGCTCGGCGGGCATGGACCTGCGGGCAGCCGTTGCCGAAGATCGCCAGATCGTTCTCCTGCCGGGACGTCGCACGCTGGTGCCGACCGGCCTGATCTTCGAGATTCCGGAAGGCTTCGAGGTGCAGATTCGCCCGCGTTCCGGCCTAGCCTTCAAAAACGGCATCACCTGCCTCAACACGCCCGGCACCATCGATTCCGACTATCGTGGTGAAGTGAAGGTTCTCCTGATCAATCTGGGCGATGACGATTTCCGCATCGAACGAGGCATGCGCATCGCGCAGGCTGTTTTCGCGCCGGTCGTCCAGCCGAAGATCGAAGAGCGCACCGAAGTGACCGACACGGCACGCGGTGCAGGCGGTTTCGGTTCCACCGGCACGGCATAAGCGCACCAATCGCAGACAAAAGCCCGGCTGAGCCGGGCTTTTTATTGCCGTTTTCTCACTGTGTAAGAACGGCGCGTTGACAGAGAACCCCGGTCACCTGAACGTCAGCCTCGCCCAGTTTGACACCGAGCAAGTCGAGAATTCCGAAGAGCAGGTTGTCAATTACCGGGGCAACAGGCGTCAGCAAAACTCCCAACAGCCCCACCACATCTCCTAGCGGCAGTTTTATTATTTTTAGCAGTGTCAAATCGATATCAATGTTCTTGAGAAGCGAGCTTGAAAGCGAAGACACCAAATCGTCCGAATAAGCAGTCTTGATCTTTTTATTCTGAATATCATTGTAGTTGAATGTCAGCGACGTTGTCTTTTCTCCCAGTTTCACTTCAGCTTTTGCGTCAAGGTCGACCAGTCCGATTGGAAGCCCCAAAAGGTATAACTGCACCTTAGCTATACTCGTTTTGCTTACAGAGGGTTTCCGATTCAAATCACTGAAGGAACTGACCTCACCAAGGTAAATGCCGACGATCCCGGGCTTTGCCGCAATCGTGACATTGGCGCCCGTGGGGCCCGATGCACAACTTATATTTCTGAGTTCTCCTTCACCCGAGGCAATATCGATCGCTATCGGCAAATTGACATTAAGGAGTTCCACACCGAGCAAAGGATTGCCTGATTGCCCTCCGACGCGGATACCGAGTTGCAAACGGATCTGCGCTGTGCGTACGAAAGTCCCGGCTGCACCAATTCTGAAAAATGGAGTGCCCACCGGTGCTTCTCCCACCAATACTTTTAGAGTAACGCCAAGCAGTCCTGGAACGTTCAAGCCCGACGCAATATCCACTTGGTGCTTGCCTCCAATCATGACCGCAGCTGAAACCAGCTGTAGAACATTGGCGGTTATGTTGTATCCGGCTCCGGAGCCTAAGGAAGCGTTAGCCAACGATCCGAGCCCCAGCAGCTTTCCGACCGGCAGTTTCGTAGCCAATGCAACAGCATCCTTGCCCAAAATGCCGAGTGCTGCTTTGGCCGTCGGATTGTTCGTCACCACCTCGGCCAGCACGGTCGCCAGCACGCCGACCGAAACATCCGTATTCAACAACTGGTCGTAGGTTCCAGCCGTCAACCCAACTTTGGGAGCAAGCTTGTCCAGAAAGCCGAGGAGATTGATATCGGTCGCAGCCAAGGCATTGTAATCAATAAGCTTCAGATTAAGGGAGGTTCCCAGAAGCCCGCCCAGAAGACCATTCAGCACGCTTTGATCGGTATTCAGGCTCAACAATCGCGAACCGACCGAAAATGCCGCTTCCGCCTTCGTTGCCGCCGTTCCGGTCGCTCCAAGCGCTGGTCGGCTGATGAACGACTGGCCGAAATAGAGATTGCCCGGACGCGCCAGCCGGACGCGAACCGCATCCGGGTTTGCACCGCCCGCCACGAAACGGTCTTCGACCGCACGACCCTTGTCGGGGAAATAGTTGCCCTTCTCCACCCAGACCCGCGTTTTATTGTCGGCTTTCCCGTTGACGATGGACGGGTCGTAGCCGTCTGTCATCAGCACCGGATCGACGCCGTTCGCCTGCAATTGCCGCAGCACCGCTTCATTGGCCTGCGAAAGCGAAGCCGCTCCCGCGACGGCTGCAAGGTCGGCCATGTTCTGCAACTGCCGCCGTTCCAGAAACAGCGAACTCGTGTCCACGCAGAAGGCCGCCACCGCCAGGAACAGCGGCGAGACCAGCGCGGCCATCGTCGCCAGATTGCCGCCCCGCGCACCCAGGAAACGCGATACAAAACCCCGCATGACTTATGCCCCCCAGCCCGTTTCAGATTCCGCCGAGCCTTATTGTCGATGCCCTCGTGATGATCGTGTCCGGAAGCGGCAGGCCCGTCATCAGGTTCCAGATCGGCAGGTTTTCCGCATCATATTGGATCGTCACGGTGAACTGGTTCGGGTCGGACTGAGCATTGTCCACGTTCACCTGCATCTTTTCAGGATCGATCAGCGAATATTTCGCCGCGTTCTTCCGGATATAGCTGGTCGCCAGCGCGAGCCGCTCCGGCGGATCGATGCCCGCCAATGCGGTCCGCGTCGCATCAGCCGCAAGCTGCTGCACGGCGTTCGCCACGCCTAGATAGAGGCCGAACGCAATCATGCCCATCAATATCAGAAGAAAAACCGGCGCCAATATTGCGAACTCGACCGCCGCCGTGCCGCTTTTATTACGATTGAAAAACAATAGTAATGGTATTCTTCGAAACCTGTCCGTTACGAATGAAAACCTTTTCCGCCCCATAATAAGGTAAGCCATTTGCCCTCCCGTCCAAGAGCATCGAAACCTTATTCTCATGCCATTTCCAAGCAACATGCATCATGCATGCGCCGACCATCCGCCTTCGCGGACAGGTCACATTCTGAATTATTCTTTCTACTTTCATATTTTTCTTTCCCGGCGTTATTTAACCGTGAGATAATTTAAGAACACTTAATCTGACTAATAATTTGGCTTAAACCATTCTTTTTGAAAAGAATAACCGGAAGTTGTATATTGACGCCAACTTTTCAGCATTTCACCGCTTGCTGTGGAGACAATTGACAAGGCACGGACAAGCCTCCGGCCATTGTGCCAAAGGCAATTATTGCATGACAAATAATTAAGATGAAATCCTGAGCCGGGAAGCATAGATATCCGGGAGGCAATGTGCCATCGAAGCGCGCCCTGTCCCGCTTTGGTTGCATGGTGCAAAAAATTATGCGGGACATGGTGATGAATCTCCGATGAGCGGCGGTTCAGAAAGTTTGAGGGTTTGACGGTGCTTACATCTTCCGATTCGTCCAAGACCGGGCAGCACAAGGCACCGTCGCCAAAGCGCGCGCCGCGCAAGGCGCGCCGCTGGTGGCTGTGGCTGCCGATTGCGGCAATCGCGGTGGGCGCGGGCTGGTATTTCTACGGCTCGGGGGAAGCTGGCGGCCAGAAGACGAACTATCTTGCCGAAACGGTCACGCGCGGCGATATCGAAAACGCCATTACCGCCGTCGGCACGCTCAGCGCACTGCGCAGCATCAATGTCGGCGCGCAGGTTTCCGGCCAGCTTAAAAGCGTGAAGGTCGAGGTGGGCGATCAGGTCAAGCAGGGCCAGCTCATCGCTGAAATCGACCCCTCGCCCTTCGAGAAGAAGGTGGAAATCGCCAGCGCCCAGCTCGATAATCTTAAGGCGCAACTCCTGAGCAAACAGGCGCAGCTCACGCTGAAAAAGGCCAATGCGGCACGCCAGCGCTCGCTTTTGGCCACGCGCGGCGTCTCGCAGTCCACAGTCGATCAGGCCGATGCCGACCTCGCCATGGCCGATGCTGACGTGAAGGCGCTCGGCGCGCAGATCCGCCAGCAGGAAGCCCAGCTTGCCAGCGACAAGGTCGATCTCGGCTACACCAAGATTTACAGCCCCATGGAAGGCACGGTCGTCGATCAGGCCGCCAAGGAAGGCGAAACGCTGAATGCGGTGCAAAGCGCGCCGACCATCGTCACCGTGGCCGACCTCAAAGTGATGACCGTGGAAGCGCAGGTGTCCGAAGCCGACATCGGCAGGCTGAAGCCCGGAATGCCGGTCTATTTCACCCTGCTCGGCCAGCCGGAAAAGCGCTTTACCGGCACGCTGCGCCAGATCAAGCCGACGCCCGCGACCGAGAACAATGTGGTTCTCTATTATGCGCTGTTCGACGTGCCGAACCCGACCGGCGAGCTGATGATCAATATGAGCACGCAGGTCTATTTCATTCTCGACGAGGCAAAGGATGTGTTGATCGTCCCTTCCTCGGCGCTGAACTACAAGCGTGCCGATCAGAATCAGAAAGCCCAGAACCAGAATGGCAAACCGCAGATTTCGGTGAAGGTCGTAAGCAGCAACGGCGCGGTGACCGAACGCGAGGTTCAGATCGGCGTGCGCAATCGCGTGCAGACAGAGATCATTAGCGGGCTGGAAGAAGGCGACAAGGTTATCGTCACCAGCGCTTCCAGCGGGGCCGAAGCCGCCGCCGGGCAGCGTGGCCGCAGGCCCGGCATGCGCCTGTTCTGATGAGCCGCCTCATGCCCGATAATCCCATGACCGACACGCCGCTCATCAGGCTCACCGATATCCGCAAGACCTATCACAACGGCGATCTTGCCGTTGAGGTGTTGCACGGCATCACGCTCGATATTCAGGCTGGCGAATTCGTTGCGATCATGGGCGCATCCGGCTCCGGCAAGTCGACGCTGATGAACATTCTGGGCTGTCTCGACAGCCCGAGCGGCGGGCAATATCTGCTCGACGGCGAGGATGTATCGACACTGGATGCCGACGCGCTGGCAGCATTGCGGCGCAGAACCTTCGGCTTCGTCTTCCAGAGCTATAACCTGATCTCGACATCGACCGCGCAGGAAAACGTCGAAGTGCCGGCGATCTATGCGGGACTGCCTGCCTCCGAACGCCATGCCCGCGCCGCCGAACTGCTCAACCAGCTGAAGCTCGGCGACCGTCTCGACCATCGCCCCAACCAGCTTTCAGGCGGCCAGCAGCAGCGCGTTTCCATCGCGCGGGCGCTTATGAATGGCGGGCGCATCATCCTTGCCGACGAGCCGACCGGCGCGCTCGACAGTCAGAGCGGTGAAGACGTGATGGAACTGCTGCGCTCCATGCACCAGCAGGGTCACACGGTCATCGTCATCACGCATGCCCGTGAAGTCGCCGAACGCGCCGACCGGCTGATCGAAATCCGCGATGGGCAGATTCTTTCCGACACGGTCAAGCGCGCAATTCCCGATACGCAGGCCCCCTTCCGGCTGCAGGAAAGCCTTGAAGGCAGTTCAGCCCGCATCGCCGATGTTTCGGAAGCGGTGAAGATGGCGATGCGCGCCTTGCGGGCCAATATTTTCCGCACGGTCCTCACCCTGCTCGGCATCATCATCGGCGTCAGTTCCGTGGTGACGATGCTTGCCATCGGCACCGGCGCGCAGAATTCCATTCTCGACCGCATCAATGCCATGGGCACCGATCTCATTCTGGTTCGCCCCTCCATGGCCGGTTTCCGTGGAACAGGCTCGATAGCGACACTGGTTCCCGAAGATGCCACCGCCATTCTGGAACTGCCGAACATCAAGACCGCCGTGCCGGAAGTGACCGGAACGGTGACGCTGCGGCGCGGCAATGTCGATTACCAGTCGCAGGCAAACGGCACTGTTTCCGCCTTTTCCGAAGCCAAGTCGTGGAAGGTGGCGACCGGCGATTTCATCAGCCAGAGCGATATGGATAACTATGCGCCCGTCGCGGTGCTGGGCAAGACGGTCGTCAACACCCTGTTCCCAGATGGCAGCAATCCCATCGGCCAGTATATCCTGATCCAGAAGATACCGTTTCAGGTGATCGGCACCCTGGAGCCGAAGGGCGCGGGCTTTGGCGGTGCGGATCAGGACGATGTGGTGATCGTGCCGCTTTCGACCGGCAATCTGCGGCTGTTCGGCCAGAAATATGTGCGCACCATCACCGTGCAGGTGAAGGATTCAGACCTCATCAACACCACGCAGGAACAGATCCAGGACCTGCTCGACCAGCGCCACAAGAAACCGGATACGATGATAACCAACATGTCGTCCATCCGCGAGGACGCGACGGCAATGGGCAACACGATGACCCTGTTTCTGGGGTCGGTCGCGGCAATCTCGCTTCTGGTTGGCGGCATCGGCGTGATGAACATCATGCTGGTGAGCGTGACCGAACGAACCCGCGAAATCGGCGTGCGGATGGCAACGGGTGCGAGAAGGCGCGATATCCTGCTGCAATTCATCACCGAGGCGCTGACCGTCTCGGCCATTGGCGGTGCCTTCGGCGTCGTGGTCGGGCTGGGCGCGGCAGCCGTCGCGGGCTGGGCCGGGCTTTCGGTCGGCTACAGCGTGGGGCCTGTCCTGCTGGCCTTCGCCTGCGCTTTCGCGACCGGCCTCATCTTCGGCTTCCTGCCCGCGCGCAAGGCTTCCCGCCTGCTCCCGGCTGTGGCACTGTCGTCCGAATAACCAATATCGGAAGGCAGCACAGCGATGATTCCCGTCAAGCGAACCCTGTTCGCTGCCGCAATAATGGCGGCTGCGATTGCTGCCCTGACGCAGCCGGGCCGCGCCGAAAGCTGCAACCGCGCGACCTTCGAGAACTCGGATTCTATCGTCTGCGACGCCGGAGCCGACGGCACCGGCCTGCACCTGTTCTGGAAAAATGCGGATGGCGAGCCTTACCGCAATTTTTCAAATCTGGCCGACACTGCCGCGAGCCAGGGCAAGACATTGGTTTTCGCGCTCAACGCCGGAATGTACCAGCCGGACTTTTCGCCAATGGGCCTCCATATCGAGGATGGCCGCGAACTTCGCCCGGCGAGCAAGGCCGCACCCGCCCGCGGTTCCGGCCCCGTGCCAAACTTCTACAAGAAGCCGAACGGCATCTTCTATCTGAGTGACAAGGGCGCTGGAATACTGCCGACAGACGGTTTCATGAAACAGGGGATGAAGCCGCGTCTGGCAACCCAGTCCGGGCCGATGCTGGTCATCGGCAACAAGGTCAATCCGATTTTCATCGTCGGCTCAACCGACAGGACGCGGCGCAGCGGCGTCGGCATTTGCAAGGGCGGCGTGATCCGCTTCGCGGTCAGCGAGGATGCGGTCAATTTCCACGATTTTGCAAGATTGTTTCGCGACCATCTTCACTGCCCGAACGCCCTGTTTCTGGATGGCGGCGGTGGCGCAGGCATCTACGTCCCGGCGCTGCAGCGCAACGACATATCCTGGCACGGTGGATATGGCCCGATGTTCGGGTTTGTGGAGTGATTGCGAGCAATGGAAAAAGCCGGTCTGATTAGCAGACCGGCCTTTAAAATCGCGCTTGCTTCATGGCCTACTTGAACAGCAACGGCAAGGTGATCGGCATACGCGCCTTGGCAACAGCGGCTGGCGGTGCAGGCACCGGCGAGGCTCGGCGCGCCGCTTCCAGTGCCAGTTGATCCACGTCTGGATTACCTGACGAACCGGCCAGACGGGCGGAAAGCACATTGCCCGATGGGTCAATCACGAAGGTAACCTGAACAAGCCCCTTGGCATTGCGTGATTTCCGCTGCAGGAAACGCACATTGCGCGCCATATGCGACTGCAGTTTCGAGGTCCACTTGGCGGAACTGACACCCGCGGATGCAGAGTTTTCACCTCTACGATTTGCGGCAGCACGAGCGCCATTGTCAGCATCCATCTGCGGCGCAGCGGCCTGACGGGTCTCCGGTGCTTTCTCAGCCTTCTTGGGCTTGGGCTTTTCAGCCTTGGGCGGCTTTGGCTTCTCCGGCTTTGGCTTCTCGACCTTTTTCGGTTCCGGCTTCGGCTCTGGCTTGGGTTCCGGCTTCACTTCCGGCTTTTCAACGGGCATGGGCACCGCGACTTCCGGCTTTTCCGCCTCGACCACGTCCGGAACGACTTCTTCCGGTTCCTGAACGGCTTGCGGTTCCGGCGCGGGTTCGGGCGGGGTCGCCTCTTCCGGCTCGGGCGGCGTTGGTTCTTCCTGCACGGGTTCCGGCTGCTGGGCCGGTTCCGCCAGTTCCTGCGGCGCTTCAGCCGTTTCCGGCTGGGCTTCCTCCGCCACCTGTTCTTCCATCGGCGCTTCCGGTTCAGGTGCCAGTTCCACCACCATGGCGGCAACCTGCGTCCCGTCGGGCTGGTCTTCTTCCTGCGCCATGTGGATGGCATAGGCCCCGGCGGCGTGAACGGTCAGAACAAGAATGCCCGCGCCGAGCCAGCGTCCCGCATCATGCCAGAAGGAATGATGGTGAACGTCGGTCGAAGCCACCTTTATTGGGGGATGCTCGGGCGGGAGTGCATTCATTGCGCAGCTCCCTGCGGTGCCTGCGTGGAAGGTGCCGTTCCAGGTGTCGCAACCGCCGGAGCGGTCCCGGCGTTCGCACCAACGGTTTCAAGCCCCACCAGCGCGATCTTCAGGTAACCCGCCTCACGCAGAAGGTTCATCACCCGCATCAATTCGCCATAGCCGACATTCTTGTCGGCGCGCAGGAAGATGCGCGCTTCCTTGTTCTTCTCCGACAGCACGTCCAGCGCACCGCCGAGGCGCTCGCGGTCCACGACATCGTTGCCGACGCTGACACTGAGGTCTTCCTTCAGCGTCACGTAAAGCGGCTTGTCGGGGCGCGGTGCGGGCGCTGCCGTCGAGGCAGGCAGGTCCACTTTCACGTCAACCGTGGCCAGCGGTGCCGCCACCATGAAAATGATGAGCAGAACCAGCATGACGTCGATGAAGGGCGTCACATTGATCTCGTGGTTCAACTCGAGATCGTCACCGCCGCCTTCGCGAACTTTACCAGCCATGGCGCCTACTCCGCTGCGTGCAGCGTGCCTTCACGCACACCGGCCGTCCTGAAATCGAGGTCGCGGCTGACAAGGCGCTCCACGCCCGCCGAAGCATCGGCGAGCAGCGACCTGTAGCCGGTGATCGAACGGGCGAAAACGTTATAGATGACCACGGCGGGAATAGCCGCGACGAGGCCGATGGCCGTTGCAAGCAGGGCTTCCGCGATACCCGGCGCCACGACCGCGAGGTTGGTGGTCTGCGCCTGGCTGATATTGATGAACGAATTCATGATGCCCCAGACCGTGCCGAACAGACCGACAAACGGCGCAACCGAACCAATGGTCGCAAGAACGCCGGTGCCTTTGGACAGGCGGCGTCCGGCCTTGGCTTCGATGCGCGACAGGCGCGAGGATACGCGTTCCTTGAGGCCTTCGCCGCCAGCGCGGGCAAGCGCCGGACCGGAAAGGCGAACTTCGTCTTCCGCAGCACGGACCAGAACCGCACCGGGCCCCTTTGCTCCGTCAAGCGCACGTACCGCTTCGGCAAGCGTTGCCGAATGCCCGATAACCTTCAATGCCTTATAGGCGCGGCGACGTGCACCGGCCAGTTCAAGCGATTTGGCGACCCAGACCGTCCATGTGGCAAGCGAAGCCAGCGCCAGACCGATCATCACCGCTTTCACGACCCAGTCGGCAGCCATGAACATGCCCCATGGCGACAGGTCGTGTGGGAGGATGAGGCCATTTTCGCTTTCGACCGGCGCGGCGGCAGGAGCTGCCGTCTGCGACTGGATCAGTTCAGGCGATGGCGCAGCAGCGGGAGCAGCAGCAGGCGCCGTATTGGCCGGTGCGGGACTGGAAGGCGCTTCGACGGCAGGGGTCGCCGGTGCGTTCGTCGGGGAGGATGCATCCTGCGGCGCGTTTTGGGCCAATGCAGAAGCCGCGCCCAGCAAGCCGATGCCCATCGCCGCAGCCATGAAGCCTTTTCGCCAGAAACCAGTCATTTTGTTCGCCTTTTGATTGTTCAAATCCGCGCGCACATGACCAAACCCTCATGCAGGCCGTCGCGCCGCCTGTTGGGCCTCTTCTTAACTCCCAATAATATGATGACGCAAGTCATGTTTTCATTTGAAGGGCATTTTCATCATGCAAAATTGGGGGCGGGGAAGATTTTTCGGCTCGCGCCTTTTTGCCAGTTGCACATTGGCGTCAAATCAGACCTGATAGGATGACCGAAGCGCTTCGGGATTGGTTTTAAAAACAAATTCCGGCGCGAGGGGAGGAAATGCAATTCCGCTTCGACCGGAATTTCGGAGGACATGCCAATGATGCTCAAGGATATCCAGACGCTTGAACATGCGGCACGCACTGCCATGGCTGGAAATGACGATCCCTTGCCGGTGCAGCAACGTTCGCTGAAGCCTGCCCATGTCGGACTGGCCGTCATCATGCTGGCAAGCGCGGCTTATCTGCTGCTGGCCTAGGTAGCAATTACAACCTGAAAGGGCGCCGGCCTCATTTTCGCCATTAAAAAGCCGTGCCCTTCACAATTTTGACGCTTCAATAACACGGAATTTGAGCGGAACTGAAACCGTTTCCCCTCGTTTTTTCTCCTGTTGATGGCGAGATTCGCTCTCGCCTTCGGTTTGCCTTAATTACCGACAGGAGTTTTCATGAAACGATTTCTCGCCTCCACGGCTCTTGCCGCGCTGATCGCCCTGCCCGCTTTCGCTCAGGACCGTTCGCCGATTTTCTCCGATGAGAAACAGGAAAAGCCGATCGCCAGCGAGAATGGATATTTCGTTGCATCGCCCGGCCAGCTTCTGGTGTCGGGCTTCATCGGACAGGCGGTCTATAACGGCCCCTCCAATGACGCCGCCAATATCGGCACGGTCAATGACATGATCCTCGGCGCCGATGGCAGCCCGCAGGCGGTGGTGATCGGGGTCGGCGGCTTCCTCGGCGTGGGCGAAAAGAACGTCGCAATCGGCTTCGACCGCCTGTCATGGGTGGTTCGCGAAGACGGCAAGCGCTGGCTGATCGTGGATGCCACCAAGGAACAGCTTGAAAAGGCACCGGCCTTCGACCGCAACACCGCTTTCGCAGCCGATGGCGCGCCGCGCGCCGAACCTCCCGCCGCCGAAAAGACGATCACCACCCAGAAGGCGGACAGGGTCATGCCCGAGGGCATGAAGCCGGTGCCGTCGGAAGGACTGAGCGCCGACAAGCTGATCGGGGCGACTGTTTTCGGCGCGGACGAAACCAAGATCGGGACAGTCGGCGATGTGCTGATGTCCGCCGACGGGCAGACGGAGGCATTCGTCGTGGACGTCGGCGGCTTCCTCGGCATCAATTCCAAGCCGGTGGCCGTATCCATCGCCAATCTCGATGTGGCGAGCGGCAAGGACGACAAGCTCAATGTCTTCACGCAGTTCACCAAGGAACAGCTTGAGGCGCAGCCCGCCTATTCGGACGAAGCCTACAAGAAGGACCCGGAAGGCACGATCCTGCACGGCGAAGCCGAGTAAAGCCTTCGCACTATGCGCGGAAGCATTGCAGGCGATGCTTTCGCGCCTTCCAGCCGCCATTTACCATGCCTTGCAACAACCGCCCGGTCTTGTTGCCGCTGGCGGCTTTGCATGCAACCATTGGGCGGGCAGCACGTTATCCGAACGATCAGACAAAGAATGAACAGGAGAGCCGATATGGCGCGAGCATCCGCGAAAACGAGCAAGATCGAAGAAAAGATCGAGGAAGCGCTGACCGATGCCAGCGCGGAAGACCTTCAGGCACAGGTCGAGCAACTCAAGGAAGACATTGCCGCCATCGCGGCGACACTGGCCAATCTCGGTTCGCAGACGGTCCGCGACGCCAAACGCAGCGCGAAGGAGACCTACAAGAGCGCCTATATCCAGGGCGAGGACGCCATCGATGATCTGCGCAACAAGGCCCAGGATCTCGAAGCCCAGCTGACGGCAACGGTGCGGGAACGCCCGATTGCCTCGCTCGCCACTGCACTCGGCGTCGGCTATCTGCTGGCCCTGCTCTCGCGCCGCTGAGGCGGGTCATGCTGAAAGCTCTCATGCCCCTTTTGACTGCAATGGCAGGCGAGGAACTGAAGTTCGTGGCGGGCCAGACGAAACGCGCCGCGATCTTCGGCGCGGCCATCGCGATCTTCGCGATCATCGCAGTCACCTTCCTCTGTGTCGCCGCTTTCCTGGCGCTTGCGCAGAGCTATGGCGGTCCGCTGGCGGCTCTCATTCTCGCGGCTTTGTCGCTGATCGTGGCGCTTCTCATCCTCGCGGTGATGAAGATTCAGGCTGCGTCAGAGGCCCGAAAGCGCAAGGAGAAAATGGAGGCGGACAAGACGGCCATGATGGCAACGGCCGCAATCGCAACCGTTCCCGCCATCCTCAAGCGGCCCATACTGGCCGCCGCCCTGCCGCTTGCGGGCATTGCGCTCGTCTCGCTGCTTTCCGACAAGAAGAAGCGCCCACCGCGAAGCTGATCCGCCTGATCGGGACACGCTGTCCAAACCTTGAAAACGCCGGCCTCATTGGGCCGGCGTTCGTCGTTCGGAACCCAGGGGCTTCTATTGGCCAGCCGCCTTGTCGGAGCTTTCGAGGAG
>MTEY01010354.1_pt1 | contig 29240 bp, 30 predicted proteins | sample 1042721 | NCBI WGS metagenome assembly MTEY01 (sample SAMN06185809, study PRJNA358809) | soil metagenome | isolation source: soil biostimulated with seedmeal as carbon source | place: India | collected 2015-05-23 | reverse complement strand
GGACCAACCTACGGTGTTACCGCGCTGACAGGCTTGGCTGATTTGTAGGTTGGTCTGAGCTACGCGAAGCCCAACGAGCGAACCCGATGCCGCACGATGTTGGGCAGCGCTCATCCTGTGGGGGCGAATTCATTCGCCAAGCAGGACGCAGTCCTGCCCTTCCTTGTGAGCGAATTCATTCGCGAAACAACCCGCACCGCTGCGTCCCCGCTGCTGCTCCACCAGCACCCTGCTGCTGCCCCACCAGCAACGCCTGCCGAATCCCACCTCACCTCGCCGCCGAAACCCGCATCACTGCTGGCCTCGCAACACTTACCTACCTCTGGCACACATGCTGCAACGTCACTTTGCCTTCGTAATCAGGACCTTGCGCATGCGATCCGCTCCATTCACCCAGACAGGAAAGCCCCAGCCGTGAACCCGCGCTTTCTCGTCAATTTCATGTTCCTCGCGGCCTTCAGCGGCGCCACCATCGGCATGGCCAAGATCGTCACCACGCTCTATGCGATCGGGATCGGTGCCAACACCATGCAGATCGGCATCATCTCGGCCATGGAATCCCTCGGCATGGTGTTCCTCACCCTGCCCGCCGGCTTCGTCATCGCCCGCTACGGCACCCGCCGGGTTTACTTCCTGGCAAGCCTCGGTCCGATGCTGCTGAACCTGGCCATCCCGCTCTTCGCCAACTGGCTCTGGCTGGCCGCCGCGCGTTTGCTGATCGGCTTCTGCATCCCGTTCCGCATCGTCGCCATGAACAGCGCCTTCCTCCAGCAACTGCGGCATATCGGCCTTGCCAAGGCCGGCTGGTATCGCATGGCGCTGACGGTGGGCATGAGCATCCTCGGCCCGCTGCTGGGCAACTGGCTGACTGGCACCACGAGCCATGCCCTCGCCTTCGCCCTGATCGGCCTGTGCTTCGGCCTGATGGCGGTCTACAGCCTGGGCTTCTGGGGCGAGGAAAGCGGCCCCGTGCAGGAAGCCGGTGCGCCCGTGGACAGCGGCAATTTCCTCGAACAGGTCAAGGCCATGCTGGCCAACCCCGATATCGCCGAAAGCTGCCTGCTGGAGATGCTCGGCAACTCCACCGGCGCCCTGTTCGGCACCTTCATCCTCCTGCTGGCGATGGACGTGGCCCGGCTCTCCCAGACCCAGGCCGTGAGCCTGCTGATGGTCCAGGGCATCTCTTTGGTCGTCGCACTGTTCAGCCTCGGTTATCTGGTGCAACGCAGCGGTCGTGGCACCGCCTACCTGGTGGCCCTGGCCGCTGCTATCGCCGCGCTGCTGCTGTTGGGCACTGCCCACCACTACGCGCTCCTGGCACTCGGCGCGGTATTGCTGAGCCTCGCCGGGGCGCTGGTGCACCTGGTGAACATGGGCCGGCTCAGCGAGCACCGCATGGACAAGAGCAAGATTTCCGGCCTGTTCAACCTGGCCGGCATGCTCGGTGGCTTCAGCGGCGCCATGCTCGGCGGCCTGCTCGGCCAGGCATTGGGGCTGGATCGCCTGTTCCTCTGCTGGATTCCGCTGGTACTGCTCGCTGCCCTCGCCTGCTGGTTGCTGGCGCAACGTCGCAATCGCGCTTCCCTTTCCCTGCTGAACGAGAATTGAAGATGCATCCTGGATTGAAAAGGTTCTCCAGCCGGGCCAGTTGGCTCATCTCTCCCGTCGCCCTGCTCGCGCTCTGGGTGGTGGTGGCCGACGCCGGCCTGTTCCCCCAGCAATTGCTGGTGCCGCCACTGCACGTGCTGCAGGCCTTCGAGGAATTGCTGGCCAGTGGCGAGCTGCAGGACCACCTGCTTAATAGCCTGTCCCGCCTCGCCCTGGGCTTCACCATCGGCGCCCTGGGCGGCCTGTTGTTCGGCGTGCTGATGGCGCTGTCGAAAACGGTCACGGCCTATTGCGGGCCGCTGTTCCACACCCTGCGGCAGATCCCCAGCATCGCGCTGATCCCGATGTTCGTGTTGTTCTTCGGCATAGAGGAAACCTTCAAGATCGTGATCGTTGCCAAGGCGGCGTTCTTCCCGGTGGCGCTGGCCGCCAGCGAAGGCGTCAAGGCGATCCCGCGCAGCTACTTCGAAGTGGCGGACGTCTATCGCCTGCGCTGGCCCACGCTGATCCGCGAAGTCGCCTTGCCCGCCGCGGCGCCGCCCATCCTCACCGGCCTGCGCATCAGCCTGACCCGCGCCTGGGTGGTACTGGTGGCAGCCGAGCTGCTGGCCGCCGACAGTGGCCTGGGGCAGATGATCGAAATGAGCCGGCAGATGCTGCGCATCGACGTCGTCATGGTCGGCGTGGTGATGGCGGGTGTCGTCGGTTTTTCCCTCGATTTCCTGTTCCGCCTGCTCGAACGACACCTGTTCCGTTGGAAGACCCGCTAGGAGGCGTCCATGTCTTTGTCCCTTTTTTCCCTGCGCCACCTGCGCGGCCTGGTGCTACCAGCCCTGCTCCTGATCGGCTGGGAATACATGTCGCGCCAGGATGCGTCCGGCGCCTACGCCTTCGTGCCGCTGGCGGAAATCGGCAGGAACCTGGTTGCCCTGGTGGTCGGCGGCGAGCTGTTCGTCAACATGTTCGCCAGCCTGGCGCGCACCAGCAGCGGGCTGTTCTTCGGCATCGTCTTCGGCGTGGCGCTGGGTGTGCTGATGGCGCTGTCGCGCGTCGCCGACCGGCTGATCGGTCCTTTGCTGCATTCGATCCGCCAGGTACCGATGCTCGGCTGGATTCCGCTGATCGCCATGTGGTTCGGCAATGGCGAGTTCTCCAAGGTGTTCATCGTGTCGCTGGCGGCCTTCTACCCCATGGTGCTGAACACCTATGAAGGCTTCAGCCATGTCGACCGGCGCCTGCGCGAAGTCGGCAACGTGCTGGAACTGAAGCCCTTCCAGCAGTTCTTCCATGTGCTGCTGCCGGCGGCCTCGCCGAGCATCGCCACCGGCGTCCTGCACGCCCTGGCGTTCGCCTGGGTCACGGCAGTGGGCAGCGAGCTGTTCCTCTCCTCCGGGGCCGGCCTGGGCAACCTGATGATGAACGCCGAAGCCGGTTCGCGCATGGACGTGATCGTCCTCAGCGTGCTCTGCATCGGCCTGCTCGGCTACCTGATGAACCTTCTCTTCACCCGTCTGGCCAGCCACCTGCTGCGCTGGCGCAACCTCCGCTGAGGCCACCATGACAGCCATCCCCAAGCTCGCTCCGGCTACCGAGGAGCACACCCTGCCAGGCGCCCTGGAAATCCGCGGCCTGTCCAAGTCCTACAGCATCGAAGGCCGCAGCCTGCCGGTGCTGGAGAGCGTCGACCTCAAGGTCAACCCCGGCGAGTTCGTCAGCATCGTCGGCGCCAGCGGCTGCGGCAAGTCCACCCTGCTGCGCCTGATCGTCGGCCTGGAAGCCGAGTACCAGGGCGACATCCTGCTGGACGGCGAGCGCATCGTCGCCACCAGCCTGGAGCGCGGCATCGTCTTCCAGGACCACCGCCTGTTCCCCTGGATGACGGTGCAGAAGAACATCGGCCTGGCGCTGAAGAACCATAAGTTGTCGAAGGCGGAGAAGGACCGACTGGTCGCCGAGCACATCGCCCTGGTGAACCTGACCGGCTTCGAGAACGCATATCCGCACCAACTCTCCGGTGGCATGGCGCAACGGGCGGCCATCGCCCGGGCGTTGATCACCAAGCCGAAAATCCTGCTTCTGGACGAACCCCTGGGCGCCCTCGACGCCCTCACACGCGTCCACCTGCAACGCGAATTGCAACGCATCTGGGTGCAGCAGCGCAGCACCATGATCATGGTGACCCACGATGTGGAAGAGGCGCTTTACCTGGGCGACCGCGTCATCGTCATGGACGCCCACCCGGGGCGGATCAAGCACGAGATCAAGGTCGACCTGTCCCACCCGCGTGATCGGGCGGCGCCGCTGTTGCACAAGCTGAAGGAGGAATTGCTGGGTGAGCTGACCGGGCATTGAGCCTGGTCGCACCATCGGCGCGAACCTGTGGGGGCGATTTCAATCGCTAAGCGGACCGCAAGTCCGCCCTGTGGTGAACAAGGGGCAGCTTCGCCGCCCTTGGCGAATAAATTCGCCCCCACAGGAAAAGCAAAAGCAAAACGCCGCTGCGTTGGGCTTCGCTGCGCTGTGACCAACCTACGGGAGGGCCCGATCATGATCGGCGCGAACACTGTAGGGGCGAATTCATTCGCCAAGGGCTGCGCAGCGGCCCCCTTCAATTCCCCTGGGCAGACCTTCGGCCTGCTTGGCGATTGAAATCGCCCCTACAGCGCAGTGTCCCCCCAACATCACTGCTGCTTGCGTTTGCGGAACTCGGCCACCTTATGCCGGTTGCCGCACAGCGCCATGCTGCACCAGCGGCGGCGATGGGACTTGGTACGGTCGTAGAACCAGAGCACGCAGTCCGGGTGCTCGCATTCGCGCACCAGGTTGAAGTCGCCTTCCACCAGCAGCTCCGCCGCCGCCTCGGCCAGGGGTGCCAGGTACTGTTCGGCGGTGGCACTCGTCCGCACCTTTTCCAGACGCAGGTCTCCGTTTGCCGACCAATCCAGCCTCAGGTGGCTGGGCGTCGCCAGGAAGCGGTTGAGGACAACCGGCGAACCTTGGCCGCCGGTCTTGCGCTGCTCCACCAGCCCGCGCACCGCTTCACGCAGGGTCAGCGCCGCCTTCAGCAATTCGCCCTTGGCAAAGCGCGCCTCGGGCAAATCCCAGCCAGTGCGCGTCAGCCAGGCCTGGACATCCTCGTCGCTGCGCCAGAACTCCAGGGGAGCGCCATCCACCGCGGCCTGGGTGTTGAGCATGTCCAGCACGGGGTGGTCGGCCAATACGAAGGGTTCGAGGGGCGGCGAGGAAGCGGCGGTGGTCATGGTGATGCTCCGGAAAGGTGGATGGCGAAAGAGTAACCCCATAAAGCACAAATGAACAGTTACGACGAACGGCACCAGTAACCGTTATTTTCTCTATTGACAGGTTACTTTATCGGTCCATACTCAGCCCCAGCAGTAACCCTCAATGCCTACTTTACAAGTTACGGAGATCGCCATGACCTCGCCCATCGTGCATACCCCGGTTCGCCACCAATTCGTCGAAGCCGACGGTGTTCGCGTCTTCTACCGTGAAGCCGGAGACCCAGCCGCGCCCACGCTGCTGCTGGTGCACGGCTATCCCAGCTCCTCCCACCAGTTCCGCGACCTGATCCCGCTGCTCGCCGACAAGTTCCACATCGTCGCGCCGGACCTGCCGGGGTTCGGCTTCACCGAAGTCCCCGCAGAACGCGAATACCGCTACAGCTTCGATGCCCTGGCCGTCACCCTCGGGGCCTTCGTCGAGAAGCTGGGCCTCGAACGCTACGCCCTCTATGTGTTCGACTACGGCGCACCCACCGGCCTGCGCTTGGCCCTGGCCCATCCCGAACGGGTCACCGGGCTGATCTCGCAGAATGGCAATGCCTACCTGGAAGGCCTGGGCGATGCCTGGGAGCCGATCCGCGCGTACTGGGCCGAGCCCGGCAACCCCACACGCCGCAAGGTGGTGCACGATGCCGTGCTGAACCTGGAAGGCACCCGCTGGCAGTATGTGCATGGCGTGAAGGACCTGACGCTGGTGGCCCCCGAGTCGTACTACCTGGATGCGCTGCTGCTGGAACGCCCGGGCAACAAGGACATCCAGCTCGACCTGTTCCTCGACTACGCCAACAACCTGAAGCTCTATCCGGCGTTCCAGGCGTTCTTCCGTGATACCCGGCTGCCGACCCTGGTGATCTGGGGCGAGCACGATCCCTTCTTCATCCCGCCGGGCGCCGAGGCCTTCAAGCGCGACAACCCCAATGCGGTGGTGGAGCTGCTGGATACCGGGCACTTCGCCCTGGAAACCCATGTCGAGCATATCGCCCAGCGGATTCGTGAGGTGTTGGGGGAAATCACCGCCTGAGCTGATCCTCTGTAGGGGCGAATTCATTCGCCAAGGGTTGCGCAGCAGCCCCGTTGGAGGCCGAGGGGCAGACCTTCGGCCTGCTTGGCGATTGAAATCGCCCCTACAACAAATACGCCCTTGTGAGACATTCGTAGCGGTTGACCTTCTAGACGATCAGTCTAAAATCCCATCCCCATGACCGAAGCCAATTCCAAACCCCGTCGCGGCCGGCCGCCCAAGGTTGAGCGCGATTTCGACGATACCCGTGCCGCACTGATCCGTTGCGGCATGGAGATCCTTACCGAGCAGGGTTTCATGTCCACCGGAATCGATGCCGTGCTCAAGCGCGTGGGCGTGCCGAAGGGCTCCTTCTATCACTACTTCGACAGCAAGGAAGCCTTCGGCCAGGCGGTGCTGGAAAGCTACGCCCGCTACTTCGCCCACAAGCTCGACCGCTACCTGTTGCAAGAAGACGTGCCCCCACTTCAGCGCCTGTGCAACTTCGTCGAGGACGCCAAGGCCGGCATGGTCAAGCACCAGTTCTGCCGAGGCTGCCTGGTGGGCAACCTGGGGCAGGAAGTGGCCATCCTGCCGGAGGGTTTCCGCCTGCAACTGGAAGCCACCCTGTGTAGCTGGCAGGACCGCCTGGCCGAGTGCCTGCGCGAAGCCCGCACTGTTGGCGAGCTGTCGGCCAATGCTGACTGCGAAGGGCTGGCGGCGTTCTTCTGGATCGGCTGGGAAGGCGCCGTGCTGCGTGCCCGGCTGACGCGGGACAATGTTCCGCTGGATGTTTTCTTCAAAGGTTTCCTGGCCGGTTTGCCGCGCTAACCCATGCGGGCGCGCGGTTTTTCAGGCCTATTTATAGACGACTGGTCTAATTGGAGGTGTGAGCATGTTCCACGCAATCCTGATCGAGAAGGACGAGGGCGGTTACCGCGCCCGCAATGCCCAACTGGACGAAGCGCAACTGCCTGAAGGTGATGTGACGATCCGCGTGGACTACAGCACGCTGAACTACAAGGACGGCCTGGCCATTACCGGCAAGAGTCCGGTGGTGCGGCAGTTCCCCATGGTGCCGGGCATCGACCTGGCCGGCACGGTGGAAGCCAGCAGCCACCCGGACTACAAGGTGGGCGACGCGGTGTTGCTCAACGGCTGGGGCGTGGGTGAGACCCACTGGGGCGGCCTGGCCCAGAAGGCGCGCCTGAAAGGTGACTGGCTGATCCCGCTGCCCACTGCCTTCAGCCCGCGCCAGGCCATGGCCATCGGCACCGCCGGCTACACCGCGATGCTCTGCCTGCTGGCCCTGGAGCGTCATGGCCTGAAGCCCGGCCAGGGCGACGTGCTGGTCACCGGTGCCAACGGTGGCGTGGGCAGTTTCGCCATCGCCCTGCTCGCCCGCCTCGGCTATCGCGTGGTGGCCGCCACCGGCCGTACCAGCGAAGCGGACTACCTGAAAGGCTTGGGCGCCGCGGAGATCATCGACCGCAAAGAGCTTTCCGAACCGGGCCGTCCGCTGGCGAAGGAACGCTGGGTCGCCGCCATCGACTCGGTGGGGAGCCATACCCTGGCCAACGTCTGCGCTGGCCTGCGCGCGGATGGCGCCGTTGCCGCCTGTGGCCTGGCCCAGGGGATGGACTTCCCTGCCAGCGTGGCGCCCTTCATCCTGCGTGGCGTGAGCCTGCTGGGGATCAACAGCGTCACCCGCCCGCGCGCCGAGCGCATCGAAGCCTGGGACCGCCTGGCGCGGGACCTGGACTTCAATCAGCTGGAAGCCATCACCCGCGAGATCGGCCTGGGCGAGGCCATTGCCGTGGCCGGCGACCTGCTGGACGGCAAGGTACGTGGCCGCGTGGTGGTGAACGTCAATGCGTGACGCCGGGGGGCGCCGCTCAGGCGCCCTGTTCCAATAACCCTACCATCCGTTGCGCCAGCCCTCGCTGCCCGGCGAGGCGCTGGACGATCCGTTCGACGATCTCGACCCGCGCCGCCGCACCCGCTCGCATCTCGCCCATGGCCTGCAGGGCGGCGGCGGATTTCTCCAGACCGGCGCGGGTGGAGCCGCTGACATGCTCCATCCCCGCCCTCGCCGATGATGGCATCGAGCAACTCGCTCAAGGGTGCTTGCAGGTAGCTATTGGACGGGACGGGCACCGACTGCGGCTCGGCAGCGGCGATCACCTGGATGGCCGACTCGACCGGCACTTCCACCTGCACTTCGACCACCACCGGAGACTGGAGGTGATACAGCAGACCGGCGGCAACGGTGGCGAGCAGCGCCACGGCCATCAGCCATCCACTGGTCAGCTGGAAAGCGATCAGAGTGATCAAGCCGCCACTGCCAAGCAGCAGTGCGGCGAGGGGTTTGCGGGGCATGGATGAAAACTCCTTGTGCATCGCGGAATACAAGATCCTGTAGGGGCGAATTCATTCGCCAAGGGCAGCGCAGCTGCCCCATCCGGGCCTGAACGTGGCGGGCCTTCGGCCCGCTTGGCGATTGAAATCGCCCCCACAGGGAAAAGCTGGCCGCGCCCATGCCAGGCAGCGGCACCCGATATCAGAACAGCGTCCAGGTGTAGGACAGGATCAAACGGTTCTCGTCGATATCGGTGCGGTAGTTGGAGCGCGCGGTGACATTGCGCACGCGCACGCCCAGTCCCTTGAGGCTGCCGCCCTGGACGACGTAGCTGATGTCCAGGTCGCGCTCCCAGTCCTTGCCTTCGAAGCCCTGGCCGGTATCCACGTTGTCGCCGGTGATGTAGCGGGTGCTGGCCACCAGGCCGGGGATGCCGAGTGCGGCGAAGTCGTAGTCGTAGCGCGCCTGCCAGGAGCGCTCGTCGGCGAAGGCGAACTCGTAGGTCGGCACCTCGTTACCCAACGGGCTGACGTTGGCGAACACCCGTGGGAAGGAGCTGTCGCCATACATGGCCTGGTAGCCGATGTAGAAGGTGTGGCCGCCACGCTTGGCCGACAGCAACGAGAAGAAGGCCTGGTTGTCGATGTCGCCGATCAGTTTCTTGCCATCCTCGCTGGAGTCGAAGTAGCCGACGTTGGCACCCAGCACCCAGTTGCCCATCGGCTCGCTGTGCTTGAGGCCGAAGAAGCGCTGGTCGTAGATGTCTTCCAGCTGCGCATACCAGGCACTGAGCGTGGTGCGGTTCGAATTGAAAGCGTAATCGGCGCCGGCATAGTTGAAGGCGTCGCTGGAGGCCTGGCGCTGCGGCACGTGGCCGAGCATGGCCTGCATCTTGTCGTCTCCCGCCTCGTTGCGCAGGCTGGTGCTGGTGAGATGGCCGCCCTGCACGGTCAGACCGGCGATCTCGTTGGAGGTGATGCTTGCACCCTGATAGCTGGGCGGCAGCAGGCGGATATCACTGAACACCAACACCGGCAGGTTGGGTTGCAGCTCGCCGACTTTCAGCTCGGTCTTCGAGAATCGCATCTTGCCGGCCACCCCCAGGCGGCTGTAATCATCGGCCGCCCTGCCGTCTTCCTTCACCGGCAGCAGGCCGGTGTTGACCCGGTCAGGACTGCTGTCGAGCTTGATGCCGAGGGTGCCGATGGCGTCGAGGCCGAAGCCCACCGGGCCCGGCGTATAGCCGGACTTGAAGTTGAGGATGAAGCCTTGGGCCCACTCCTCGGCCTTGGACTGCTGGTTGGCGCCAACGATGTCGGAATAGTCACGGCTGAAGTAGTAGTTGCGCGCCTGCAAGGTCGCGGTGGAGTCCTCGATGAAACCGGACTCGGCCGCCTGGGCGAAACCAGCGCTAACGCTGGCGCAAAGCATTACGGAAAGCTTGCTCGTGGTGTTGGTCATTTCGTCGCTCTTGTTTTTATTGGAGACAAAACTTCCCCGCGACCCTCTTTCGGGGCCATGCACGCAAGTCGGGGAAGGTGTGGCGATGGCTGCGGACAGCTCCCGCAAGGGTTCCATCACCGGGTCAGGTCAGGGATTGGGTTCGAGCACCTCCTCCCGTTCCGGTGCAACTTTGGGTGCACGACGCGCCGTCAGCAGCAGGTGGGCGAAGAGGCCGAATATCAGTCCCCAGAACGCGGCCGACAAACCCAGGAAGGACATCCCCGATGCCGTGACCAGGAAGGTGATCAGAGCCGCCTCGCGATCCTCCGGCACGGCCATGGAACCGGCCAGTGCCCCGGCGATGGCGCCGAACAGCGCCAGGCCCGCCAGCGCCGCGATCAGTTCCTTGGGCAGCGCGGTGAAGATCGATACCAGGGTTGCGCCGAAGATGCCCAGCAGCAGGTAGAACACCCCACCCACCACGCCGGAAACATAGCGCCGGGCCGGGTCCTCGTGGGCCTCCCGGCCGGTACAGATGGCCGCCGTGATGGCCGCGAGCGTCAGGCCGTGGCAACCGAAAGGCGCCAGCAGCAGGCTGCCCAGTCCGCTGGCGGAGATGATCGGGCTCGCCGGTGTCGGGTAACCGGCATTGCGCAGCACGGCCACGCCGGGCACGAACTGGCCGGTAAGCGCCACCATCACCAGCGGCAAGGCGATGTTGAACAGCCCGTGCCAGGTGAATGCCGGCGTCACCCATTCCGGGGTGGCGAAGCCGATCACCAGGGCCGACGTGTTGAGCTGGCCGCTGCCTGCGGCGATGCTGCAACCCACCAGCAATACGGCCATCACCGCGTATCGCGGCGACAGGCGCCGCACCAGCAGGTAGGTGATGAACATGGCCATCACCATCAGCGGTTCGTCCTTGAGGGAGGTGAACAGCCGGGTGCCGAAGCTGAACAGGATGCCCGCCAGCATCGCCGCCGAGATGGCCGCCGGCAGCTTGCCGACGATGCGGTCGAAGGCGCCGGACAGGCCCACCAGCAGGATGATGGCGTTGGCCATCACATAGGCCCCCACCGCCTCGGCGGCGCTGATGCCGGGCAACATCGACACCAGCAGGGCCGAGCCCGGCGCCGACCAGGCGATGATCACCGGCACCCGGTAGCGAAGGCTGAGGACGATCCCCAGCACCCCGCTACCGATGGAGATCGCCCACACCCAGGAGGACAGCAGCTCGGCCGGCATGCCGCCGCTCTCGGCCGCCTGGAACACGATCACCAGGGGACCGGCGTAGGAAATCATGGTGGCGATGAAGCCCGCCACCACAGCGGACAATGAACAGTCCTTGAACAAGGTGCGCATGCTGCCTCCCGGCCAGTGGTGCGACGCGTGGTCAGTCTCAGCCCTGTGCGGCCGTCGCCAGCGGTGCAGCGCGGGTTTGCTGCAGGTGGACGAAGCACATGGCCAGGGCGGCGATGGCGCCGGGGATGGCGAAGGCCATGAAGTTCAGTTGCAGCGGCAGGTTGATGCCCAGCAGAGCACCGCCCAGCAGCGGACCGACAATGGCGCCATTGCGGCCGATGCCCGAGGCCCAGCCGAGGCCGGTGGAGCGGATCGTCAGGCCGTAGAACTGTGCGGCGGTGGCATACAGCAGGATCTGCGTGCCGATGGTGGTGGCGCCGGCGATGCCGATCAGCAGGTAGAGCACCGGCGTCGGGCTCTTGAAGCCCAGCAGGCTGATGGAGATGGCCGCGACTATGAAGAAGGCCGCGACCACTTTCGGCAGGTTGAAGCGGTCACCGAGGAAGCCGCCGGCAATGGCGCCGAACATGCCGCCGAAGTTCAGGGCCAGCAGGAACGACAGGCTGGAGCCCAGGCTGTAGCCGGCGTTGGCCATCAGCTTCGGCAGCCAGGAGCTCAGGGCGTAGACCATCAGCAGGCAGCAGAAGAACGCTACCCAGATCATCAGGGTCCGCAGCGCACGGCCTTCGCGGAACAGTTCCAGCACCGGGGCGCCCTGCTTCTTCGCGTCGATAAGTTCCAGGTGATCGTCGTCACGCAGTTCCAGTTCCGGATTGACGCGTTTGAGGATCGCGCGGGCCTGCTCGACACGGCCCTGGCGCAGCAGGAAGCCGACCGATTCCGGCAGGTACCAGAGGATCAGCGGCAGCATCAACAGCGGTACGGCAGCGGCGAAGAACATGGCCTCCCAGCCGAAGCGCGGGAGCATGTAGATGCCCACGCCAGCGGACAGCATGCCGCCCAGGGAGTAGCCGCTGAACATGATGGCGACCAGGGTGCTGCGCAGTTTCTTCGGCGCGTACTCGTTCATCAGCGCCACCACGTTGGGCATCAGCCCGCCGATGCCCAGGCCCGCCATGAAGCGGCAGATGCCGAACTCGGTGGGGGTGCTGGTGAAGCCGTTGAGGACCGTGAAACCGGAGAAGAGCACGAAGCAGATGGCGATGCCCTTCTTGCGGCCGATCTTGTCGGCCAGGGGGCCGAAGAACAGCGCTCCGAACATCATCCCGAACAGCGCATAGCTGCCCAGGGCGCCGGCTTCCAGCGGGGTCAGGCCCCATTCCTTCATGAGCACGGGCAGGACCACGCCGTAGATGAACAGGTCGTAGCCGTCGAAGATGAGCAGGAGTGCGCACCAGCACATCACCATCCAGTGGAAGGGCGTGAAGCGCGCGTTATCGATGATCTCGTGTACGTCGAGTTTTCGCATGGCATCTGTCTCTTTTGTTTTTGTTGTGTAGAAACCGCTTGGTCGGGCGCGTGACGGTGCCCGGCCGGAGTTTTTGTGGGTGTTCCCTTGTGGGGCGAATTCATTCGCGAATGAATTCGCCCCCACAGGTCAGTTCCCACAGGCTGTTAACCCAGGTCACCTCCACCCACCGGCAGGGTGACGCCGGTGATGTAGGTGGCTTCGTCGGAGACGAGGAAAAGGATCGCCCCCACCTGCTCGTCGATGGTGCCGTAGCGCTTCATCAGGCTGCTGTCGATGGTCTGGTCCACGATCTGCTGGTACCAGACCTTCTCCTCTTCGGTCTGCTGCGCGGTGTTGCGCGGGATACGGCGCGGCGGTGCTTCAGTGCCGCCCGGTGCGGTGGCGTTGACGCGGATGCCGCGCTCGGCGTTCTCGAAGGCCAGGCAGGCGGTAAGTGCGTTGACCCCGCCCTTGGCCGCGCCATAGGGCACGCGGTTCACGCCACGAGTGGCGATGGAGGACACGTTGACGATGGCGCCCGCGCCCTGCTCCAGCATGTAGGGCAACGCGGCGTGGCAGCACCACAGCGTGGGGAACAGCGAGCGACGCACTTCGGCCTCGATCTCGTGTTCCTGGTAATGCTCGTAGGGCTTGGCCCAGATGGTCCCGCCCACGTTGTTGATCAGGATGTCCAGCCGGCCGAAGCGCTCAACTGCCGCAGCAGCCACGCGGTGGCACTCGGCGAACTGTTCGAGGTCGGCGGTCAGGGCCAGCATCGATGCGCCGGAACCCAATTCGTCCTGCAGCTCGAACACCAGCTCGGAGCGGTCCACGGCCACGACGTGCGCGCCCTCTTCCACCAGCCGCTCGACCACACGGCGGCCGATGCCCTGCGCCGCGCCGGTGACCAGCGCGACCTTGTCCTGGAATCTCTTGTTCATGGCAGCCTCTTCAGATGGCTAGTGACAACGCAATGCTCGTAGGAGCGAGCTTGCTCGCGAATAGCCACTCGGATTCTTCGCGAGCAAGCTCGCTCCTACAGGGAATCGCGCGGGGTCAGGCCGCGCTGGCGGCGAACTTCTCGTAGTAGAAATTCGCGGGCGAGATGCCCTGCTCGCGGATGTACTGGCTAACCGCCTCGACCATGGGCGGCGGGCCGCACAGGTAGACATCCACGTCGCCGTCGTTGAGGTGCTTCGGCGCGATGTGCTGGGTCACGTAGCCCTTCTGCGGGTAGCTGCTTTCCGGGTTGGCCACGCAAGCGCTGTAGGTGAAGTTGGGGATGCGCGCGGCGAAGGCCTCGAGCTTGTCCATCTCCACCAGATCGAAGTCGTTGGTCACGCCGTAGATCAGATGCAGCGCGTGCTCGCTGCCCTCTTCCGCGATCTTCTCCAGCATCGCGGTGAAGGGTGCGAGACCGGTGCCACCGGCCAGCAGCAGCAGCGGACGACGGATGTCGCGCAGGTAGAAGCTGCCCAGCGGGCCGGCCAAAGACATGCTGTCGCCAGCCTTGGCCAGGCCGGTGAGGAAGCTGCTCATCAGGCCGCCGGGGACGTTGCGGATCAGGAAGCTGACTTCGCCGTCCTTCTGCAGGGAGCTGAAGGAATAGGCACGGGTCTGTTCGCTGCCCGGCACTTTCAGGTTGACGTACTGGCCCGGCAGGAAGGCCAGCTTGCTCAGGGATTCGCCCTTGATGGACAGGGAAATGGTGCTGTCGGACAGCTGGCGAACCGCGCTGATGCTGGCCTCGAAGCTGGCCTGCTGGGTCTTGCAGACGTCGGACGACGCCGGCACGCGCACCACGCAATCGCTCTCGGCGCGCATCTGGCAGGTGAGCACATAACCTTGGGCGGCTTCGTCTTCGCTCAGTGCATCTTCGATGTAGTCCTGGCCCAGATCGTAGCGGCCGGCTTCGGCGAAGCACTTGCAGGTACCGCAGGCGCCGTCACGGCAGTCCAGCGGAATGTTGATGCCCTGGCGATAGGCCGCATCGGCCACGGTTTCGCTGGGGGTGGCGTCGATGAAACGGGTGACGCCGTCTTCGAAAGTCAGTGCGATCTTGTGAGTCATGACCGTGCCCTCAGATGTGGTAGATGTCGATCACTTGGCGAACGTAGTCATTCTTGAGAACGACCTTCTTCGCCTTGATCAGCGGGCTCTCGCCGCGCACGTCGAGGGTGTAGAAGCTGGTGCCGAAATAGCTGTCCACGGTCTTGTAGCGGAAGCTCAGGGTGTGCCAGTTGAAGCGCACCTTGCACTCGCCCTCAGCCACTTCGAGGATCTCGATGTTGCTGATGTTGTGGGAGGTGCGGGTGTCCGGCATGGTCGCGCTGGAACGGTCGGTCTTGATGCGGAAGATACGGTCTTCCAGGCCGCCACGGTTGCCGTACCAGATCAGCGAGATTTCGGTCTGCGGGTCTTCGGTCAACTCGTCGCGGTCGTCCCAGGATGGCATCCAGAAGCTGGCGTCGGCCGCGTACAGCTCCAGCCAGTTGTCCCAGTCCTTGTCGTCCAGGTAGCGCGCTTCGCGGTAGAGGAAGTCGCGCACGGCGTCGTAAGAGATGCTCATTGCACGGCCTCCACGGGGATCAGTTGCTGCTCGGCCGCGGCGGCCTTGAGCATGGTTTCCTGCCAGTACTTGTGCTGCAGCACGAACAGGCCTTCGTCTTCGGTGCGCACGCCGGAGAGCAGCGGATGCAGGTCGATTTCCTGGGCGGCAGCGTCTGCGCCTTCGACCCAGTGCTCGGCACCACGGGACATGTCATTCCAGCCACGGCTGCCCTGATAGCCCAACTGGCAGGAGCGGAATTCTTCCAGGTCGTCCGGAGTGGCCATGCCGCTGACGTTGAAGAAGTCTTCGTACTGGCGGATGCGCTTGGCGCGGGCGTCAGCGCTCTCGCCTTTCGGCGCGATGCAGTAGATGGTGATTTCGGTCTGGTTGACGGAGATCGGCCGGGCGATGCGGATCTGCGAGCTGAACTGGTCCATCAGGTAGACGTTCGGGTACAGGCAGAGGTTGCGCGAGTTCTCGATCATCCAGTCGGCACGGGCCTTGCCGAAGTCCTGGGCGAGCTCGTCGCGGCGCTCGTAGAGCGGACGGTCTTCCGGGTTGGCCCAGCGGGTCCAGAGCAGCAGGTGGCCGTGGTCGAACGAGTAGAAACCACCACCGTTCTTGGCCCAGCTGCCGGCGCTCATGGTCTTGATCTCTTCACCCGCTTCGCGCTGCTTGCGCTGGTTCTGGGTGGCGGCGTAGTTCCAGTGCACGGAACTCACGTGGTAGCCGTCGGCGCCGTTCTCGGCGGTCAGCTTCCAGTTGCCTTCGTAGATGTAGCTGGAGGAGCCGCGCAGGACTTCCAGGCCTTCGGGGGACTGGTCGACGATCATGTCGATGATCTTGGCGGACTCGCCCAGGTGCTCGACCAGGGGCTTCACGTCGGCATTCAGGCTGCCGAAGAGGAAGCCGCGATAGGACTCGAAGCGAGCCACTTTGGTCAGGTCGTGGGATCCTTCGCAGTTGAAGCTGGACGGATAGCCGGCTTCAGCCGGGTCCTTCACCTTCAGTAGCTTGCCGGAGTTGTTGAAGGTCCAGCCGTGGAACGGGCAGGTATAGGAGGAGCGGTTACCGCTCTTGTGCCGGCACAACTGCGCGCCGCGATGGCTGCAAGCGTTCAGGAAAGCGTTGAGTACCCCGTCCTTGTTGCGCGCGATGAAGATCGGCTGGCGCCCCATGTTGAGGGTGAGGTAGTCGTTCTTCTCGGGAATCTGGCTCTCATGGGCGAGATAGATCCAGTTGCCTTCGAAGATGTGCTTCATCTCCAGTTCGAACAGGCGCGGGTCGGTGAACATCTCCCGCTTGCAGCGGTAGACGCCCTTCTCTTTGTCATCCTCAAGCAGCGAGTGCAGGAAATCGAATCCCAGGGACATGGCCAGGGCCTCCGTTGTTATTGTTCAGGCCAGGTCAGGTTAGGGATGCAGGAGAAACGGCAATATCCGCTTTGTGCAGATCGCTATCCGTTTTTTGCAAAGCGGTGGGAGCTGTAACAAATCACTGGGGGCGGGCAACACCTTGTAGGGGCGAATTCATTCGCCAAGGGCGGCGGAGCTGCCCCCTTCAAGGCCGATGGGCAGACCTGCGGCCTGCTTGGCGAATGAATTCGCCCCTACAGAAAAGCATTCGCCCCGAGGGGGATGACCTATTCAGAGCCCGCGCCGCTTCAAGGTGTCCGACGGCAGCTCGCCAAACAGGCCCTTGTAGCTCTCGGAGAAACGCCCCAGGTGCAGGAAGCCGTAGTCCAGCGCCAGCTCGGTGACGTTGCGCACGTTGCAGCTGGGGTCGGCCAGGCAGGCGCGGATGCGTTCCAGCTTCTTCTGGCGGATGTAGTGCTTGGGCGTGGTGCCCAGGTGGCGCTCGAACAGCGCGTAGAGGGAGCGCAGGCTCATGCTGGCCTGGCGGGCAAGGAATTCGCTGCTGATGTCCTGCTTCAGGTTGTGCTCGATGTAGGCGAGGATGCGATCGAACGAAGCCTCCTGGCAGCCCAGGCTCTCGCGACTGACATTGGTCTTCATCAGGCTGAGCATCTTGCTCGCGACGATCTGCGCATAGTGCTCCTGCACCCTTGGCAGCGCGTCGCTGGCTTCGGCCTCCTGGCAAACCATGGCCAGCAAGTTGACGAAGCCTTCCAACTCATTCAGTTGGTAATTGTTCTGCAGGAAACGTACGCCGGGGCTCGGCCGCTGCCAGCGCTGCTCATCACAGACACCTTCCAGCAGGCTGGTGGGCATCTTAAGGATGAATTTCTCGCAGTCATCCGAGTAGGTCAGGTCCACGGGGTCATCGGGGTTGATCAGCAGCAATTCGCCGGGTGCCAGATAGTGCTCCTGCTTGTGGCCGCGCCAAAGGCAATGGCCGCTGAGGAGAATCTGCAGGTGGTAAATGGTTTCCAGCGCCGGTGAGGTGACCCGGACGGCACCGCCATAGCTGATGCGGCAGAGGTCGAGGTTGGCGAACTTGCGATGGTTGAGGCTGGCCTCGGGATGGCCTGCGGCAGGCAGGCGAATGCAGTGCGACCCGACATGCTGGTTCACATATCCAGACACGGCATAGGGGTCCGCACGCTCGAACACCTTACTGCGTTCACTCAGCAGGCGACTATCCATCACAGGCACTCTTTCTCGTTGTTGTAAGTCGCGGGCGTCATGCCGGTTGGCAAGCGCCCGCGATCATCATTACGCGATTCTATGTGAGCCTTTTCCTACATGCTGTGGCCAGGGATAAACGGTTGAAGATAAGTACGACCGGTTGTAACAACCGGTCGCGAGCCGACTCAGGTCGCGTCGGCGTGGCTTACCAACCCCTTGATGATCACCGCTGTAGTCGCGATGGCCGCCGGCACCACCAACGCGGTCAACACTTGCTCGAAGTTCCAGCCCAGGCCCAAGAGGGTCGCGCCGATCCAGGCACCCAGGATGGCGCCGAAGCGGCCGATGCCGAGCATCCAGGACACGCCGGTGGCGCGGCCCTGGGTCGGGTAGAAACGCGCCGCCAGGGATGGCATGGCCGATTGCGCGCCGTTGACGCACATGCCGGCCAGCAGGACCAGGGTGGCCAGCAGGGTCACTTCACCCAGGCTCTGCCCCACGAAATACGCGAAGACACCGGCCATCAGGTAGAACGCGCCGATCACCTTGTGCGGGTTGAAGCGGTCCATGGCCCAGCCCACGCCGACGGCGCTGAGCACGCCGCCGAACTGGAACAGCGCGCCGGTGAAGGCGGCCTGTTCCATGCTGGCGCCGCTGTCGCGCATCAGGGTAGGCAGCCAGCTGGTGAGTAGGTAAACGATCACCAGGCCCATGAAATAGGTCAGCCAGAGCAGCAGGGTTCCGGCGCTGTAGGTGCTGGAGAAGATCACCTTGAAGACGTTGCGGCTCTGTACGGTTTTCTGTTCCGGCACGCTGAAACCGGTGGCGGTGGCCACTTCGGCGGGCGCTATGGGTGCCAGCGCCTTGCGCACCTTGTCCGCGCCCTTGTTGCGTACCACCAGGAAGCGCGCCGATTCCGGCAGCCAGATCAGCAGCACCACGGCGAGTACCAACGGCAGCAGGCCGCCGAGCAGCAGCAGGCTGTGCCAGCCGTAGGCCGGGATCATCGAGGCGGAAACGAAGCCGCCGGACGCCATGCCGAGGTTGAAGCCGCAGAACATGCTGGTGACCAGCAGCGACTTGAGGCGCTCCGGGGTGTATTCGGAGAGCAGCGTGGTGGCGTTTGGCATGGCGGCGCCCAGGCCGAGGCCGGTGAGGAAGCGAAGAATCAGGAGTTGTTCGAGATTGGCGCTGAAGGCGGAAATCAGGCTGAACAGCCCGAACAGGAACACCGCGCTCACCAACACCACCTTGCGCCCGAAGCGGTCGGCCATGGGGCCGGAACCGAGGGCGCCGAAGACCATGCCGATGAGCGCGGCGCTCATGACCGGGCCGAGGCTGGCGCGGTCGATGCCCCAGTCCTGGGTCAGCGCCGGGGCGATGAAGCCCATCGCGGCGGTATCCAGGCCGTCGAGGAAAACGATGAGGAAACACAGCAACACGACGCGCCATTGGTAGGCGGATAGCGGCTGGGCATTGATGAAGGATTGAACGTCGAGCGTGCCCGTGGCGGGCAGGTGAGCTGGGCTGGTCATGCAAGAAATTCCTGCTATTGGACCTCCTCCGCATACGGACCGTTCTCTGCGGTCTCTGACGGGGAAGACTCGGACTGGACAGGAATGAGGGCGTGTCCGGTGCTTCTGGTGTCACCGGATCGGACTCTCATTGTTGTTATCGGCCGCGCTGGCTGGTGGCGCGGCTGTGCAGACCATACGAAGAGCAGCCTGGTGGTTCAATTCGATAATCGGCAAAGCGTTCGAATAACGAACAATGTTTGGTCAGAGCGAAAAACCCTTGTAGGGGCGAATTCATTCGCCAAGCAGGCCGAAGGTCTGCCCTGTAGCGATCAGGGGGCAGCTTCGCTGCCCTTGGCGAATGAATTCGTCCCTACAGATGCCCTGACGACTGAACATTCAATGGAACAACCGCGTACTCAGGTCCTTGCTGGCTTCCAGCAATGCCGGCAGGAAGCGGGTTTCCAGTTCCTGGCGGCTGACGCGGCCGACGTGGGTGCCCACGTTCAGCGCAGCGAGCACCTGGCCGGCGGAATCGCGCACTGGAACCGCCACCGAGCGCAGGCCCATTTCCAGTTCCTGGTCGATGATCACCCAGCCCTGGCGGCGGATTTCCGCGATGCTGGCGCGCAGCCCGTCCTCGGTATGCACGGTGCGGCTCGTCTTGACCTGCAGGTCGGCATGTTCGAGGTAGTCGTCCAGCGCGGCGTCATCCAGGGCGGCCAGGAGGATACGGCCCATGGACGTGCAATAGGCTGGCAGCCGGCTGCCGACGCTCAGGTCTACCGAGATCAGCCGATTGGGCGTGGCCGAACGGGCGATGTAGAGAATCTCGTCGCCTTCCAGGGTGGCCATGGAGCAGGCCTCGTGGAGCTGGTCGCTGAGGCGGTCGAGGATCGGCTGGGCAGTGACCGCCAGCGGCGTCGACGACAGGTAGGCATGGCCGAGGGTCAGGACTTTCGGCAGCAGCGAGTAGGTGCGCCCGTCAGTGGTGACGTAGCCCAGCTTCATCAGGGTGTGCAGGCAACGGCGCACGGCGGCGCGGGGAATCTCGGTGCGATGACTGATCTGGGCGATGGTCAGGTGGCGCTTGCGCTCCTGGAATGCATGGATCACCGCCAGGCCGCGAGCCAGTGAGGTCATGAAGTTGGGATCGCCGGTGAAGGCTTCGATGCGCTTGGCCGGCGAGGCGATGATCGGGGGAGCCAGTGGTGGCAGGGGGGCACGCAGTTCTTCGGTCATTCTTCTTGTCCTTGGTGGATCGCGGTCGCGGCAAGTCGGCCGATTATCGAACCAAAGTTCGATAATCGCAATTGACCCTGATGCGTTCGACTCTTACTTTTGCCGCCGCCAACCAGCGCCCCGGTTTGATCAGGTACCTCGGCGCCCGGCATCGGCTCCGCTCAAGAGGCGCAGCCGCCATCCCCCACGCAGACGCCATCACCCCGGCGCGCTACCCGCGCGTTCGGGGCTGGCATTCGATATTTTTTGTAGGGATGAATTCATTCACCAAGAGTGGCGAAGCCGCCCCAGGAGTTGGGGCAGTCCGCGCCTCAGGTCAGCAATCCGATGAACATGCTGATGCTGACAAAGGCCAGCACGGTGCAGACCACCAGCGCCGCAGCGCAGCGCCCTTCGAGTCCGAAACGCTGACCGAGAATCGGGTAGATGCTCATCATCGGCGAGCACGCGAAGAGCACGCCCGCGACTCGCAATGCCGGATCGACCGGGGGCAGCAACTGGAAGCTGAGCAGGACCGCCAGCGGGTGCAGGAGCAGTTTGCCGAGGCTGAGCTGGGCCACGTCCTTGACCAGGCCACCAGCTCGCAATCCGTTGAGGCTGGCGCCGATGACGAAGAGCGCCACAGGCGCCGAGGCGGTTGCCAGCATCTCCACCACCTTGGCCGGCACGCTGGGCAGGCGGACGCCAAGCAGGGCCAACCCCAGGCCGATACTGATGGAGATGATCACCGGATTGCGCAGCAGGCGCAGGAAGGTATCCAGCAGGGCTGCACGCAATCCGCTGCCGTTCTGCCGCCCCATTTCGGCCAGGGCCAGCGCCAGCGGAATCATCAGCAGGTTCTCCACCAGCATTCCGAGGGCCAGCGCCACGGCCGCCGGTGATCCAAGGACCATGGCCACGATGGGATAACCGATGAAGCCGCTGTTCGACACCGACATGCCAAGGCCCGCCAGCGCGCTGCCGCTGAGGCTGTCCTTGCGCACCATCCGGGAGAACAGGAAACCGCCCCAGAACACCACTTGGGAACCGATGCCGTAGGCGAGCAGGTAGGTCGCGTCGAACACCTCGTCCAGCGGCTTTTCCAGCAGCGCGCGTATGACCAGGGCCGGCAAGGCGAAGGTGATGACGAATTTGCCCATGCCCAGCACCTGCTCCGGACTGACCAGCCGCCCGCGGGCGGACAGGTAGCCGATGCCGATCAGGATGAAAATGGGCGCGGTAATACCAAGAATCTGAAGCATTGGAGGCTCTGCGGTCAGCGGCTCCTTTCCCCGGGCTGGACAGGTTTGAGTTGCTGCAACCGGCTGCGGGTACGGGAAAAATCCATATGGGGATTGCCTCGACACAGGTCGTCCAGGCTGGCTTCGCTGGCCAGCAGGAGTTGGATGCCCGCATCGTAGGCGATGTCGATCAGGTTGACGAAGCGCTGTTGCACGTCGATGGCTTCCTCACCGAGGCAGGGCACGCCGCTGATGGCGAGATGCAGGAAGCGCCTGCTCAGCCAGAGGAAATCGGCGCTGGAATGGGGGTGCCGGCACAGCTCGTCGAAATCCAGCCATGCCCGTTCGGCATCCATGGCGCGCAACCGCAGCGGATGGTGGTTGACCGCCACCACCACATCCCTTTCGGCCGCTGCGCTCACACCCAGCTGATGTTCGATCCAGGGCGCATCGGTGGCGGAAAGCGGCCAGCAATAGGTGCCCCAGGCTTCGAGTTCTCCGCGCCGCAGGCGGTAATCTTCGCCGCCGTCGAACTTGAGCACGTCGAAGCGTTTTTCGATCAAGGCGATGGCCGGCTGGAAGCGTTCCCGGTACAGCGGGTTCGGGCAGAGGCCGTCGGGGTCGTAGTTGGAGGTGCAGACCATGCCCACGCCCTCCTCCACCAGCACCTTGAGCAGGCGTCCGAGAAGCACGGCGTCGCCGATATCGTGGACGTGGAACTCATCGAAACAGAGCAGGCGCGTATCCGCTGCCAACGACCTGGCCGCCAATGCCAGCGGATCGGGCTGGCCGCTGAAACTGCGCATCCGCTCCTGCAGTTCCTGGAGGAACGAATGGAAGTGCACGCGGCGCTTCGCCGACAGCGGTGCGGCGGCGAAGAAGGCGTCCATCACGAAGCTCTTGCCGCGCCCTACTCCGCCCCAGAGGTAAAGACCGGCGACGGGACGCCGCAACCAGCCCTTTTTCCCGGCCATGAACGACTCCAGCCATTGCCCGAGATGGGTAATGGCTGTGCGTTGCGCCGCGTCGGCCCGGTAGCCCCGGGCCTCCAGCAGTGCATCGAAATGCCGTTCGATGCGCTGGCCGACCGTTTCGGCCGGCGCATCGAATGCGGGCTCCCGCTCTCTAGAAGTCAAAGAACACCGTTTCCCCTTCTCCCTGGATACGGATGTCGAAACGATAGGCCAGTTTGCCGTCCACCTCGCAGCGGCGAGCCACCAGGGTTTCACGGCGTTGTGGCTGCTCGATCAGGTTCAGCACCGGATCGACGGCGTTGGCGCTGGCTTCGTCGTCGAAGTAGATGCGGGTCTGCAGGTGGATGTTGATGCCCCGGGCAAACAGCGACACGTTGATGTGCGGCGCCATGGGCACACCGGCGGCGTTTTTCACCACGCCCGGCTTGATGGTGTGCAGGGTCCACTCGCCGGCATCGAAAGTGGTGGCGGTACGGCCAAAGCTGTTGAACGGCTTCTCCAGGTCGAAGGCGGTGTCGTAGACGCCTTCATGATTGGCCTGCCAAAACTCCAGGAAAGAGTCGCGCACCAGGTGGCCGTTGCCATCGTAGACGTTGCCCAGCAGCAGGATGTGCTGGCCGGGGGCGTCGGCCTTGGCCATCTGGTTCCAGATTTCCTGGTCGCGGGTCGGGTTGCCGGCCGCTTCCAGGGCCAGGCCGATATGGACGTAGGGGCCGGCGGTTTGCGAGGGGGTTTCCGGCAGCAGTTCGATAGGCATGCGCGTGCCTCCTCAGCGGTTTTCGAAGTGGGTCTTGCGCTGGCCGCGCAGGACGATGTCGAAGCGGTACGCCAGGCAATCCATGGGATTGGCGTTGCTCATGTCGAGCTTGGCGATCAACGTCTGAACCGCGTCGGGGTTGGCGATGCTCTTGACGATGGGGCACATCGGAATGAGCGGGTCACCTTCGAAATACAGCTGGGTGATCAGTCGGGTGGAAATCGACGGCCCGCTGATGGAGAAGTGGATGTGCGCGGGACGCCAGTCGTTCGGACCGTTGCGCCACGGGTACGGACCCGGCTTGATGGTGCGGAAGATGTAGCGACCTTCACTGTCGGTCAGGGCGCGGCCGACACCGCCGAAGTTCGGGTCGAGCGGTGCCAGGTAGCGGTCGTTCTTGTGGCGATAGCGGCCGCCGGCGTTGGCCTGCCACATTTCCACCAGGGTGTGGGGAACCGGTTTGCCGTACTGGTCCATGACGCGGCCGGAAACGATGATGCGCTCGCCGATGGGCAGCCCACCGTTGTTGAAGTTGAGCAGCAGGTCGTTGTCGTGCTCGCCCATCTTCAGGTGGGAGAAATCGGGGCCGCTGGTCTCGGAGACGGACTGCGGAATGCTCACCAGCGCCTGGCGCGGGGAGCGGGCAATGGACGTCTTGTAGTCGGGGGTCAGGGCCTTGGGGTGCCAGTTTCGGTCACGAATGACGAAGCGGCTGTTTTCCGCATCGGACATGACGGTTTCCTCTTTCTTGGATTTATGAGCAGTCAGGCTGTGGGCCGTGGAGCGCAGTTTCATCCAGTAGAGGCCAACAGAAAATTGAAATCCTTCCGGCCATCCATAACCGCGTAGTTATGTCAGACGCCCCTCGCGATAGTCCAGCGCCGCCTCGCGGAGGGTCTCCACCGCCCATTGCGCCGCCAGGGAAAGCGGCAGCGACGCATTGCTGCAGATCCCCACCGAACCACCGGGCTCCTTGAAGCCAAGGTCCAGCTCCATCAGTTCTCCGCTGGCAAGATCCAGGCGCACGGCATCCAGAGGGGCGATCCACACCGCATCGCCGCTCTGCACGTAGCGCCGGCTCAGGGCGAGCGACAGTGTTTCCAGACGTTGGCGCGGCGGGCTGATGCCGCTTTGCACGAAGAACCCGTCGGCGTGCTTGCGAATGGTGGTGCCAGCGAGCGGCAGCACCAGGGGGAAACCGTCCAGGGAGCGGCGCTCGGCGCCCTCCTCCAGCAAGGGATGGCCGGCACGAACCACCAGGGTCATGGATTCGCTGTAGAGGTGTTCGAAGGTCAGGCCGTGGATTTCCGGGTTGTCGGTCATGCGCCCGACCACCAGGTCCAGCTCGCCCACTCGCAGTTGCGACAGCAAGTAGGCACCGGGCCCGGTGAGCACGCTGACCACCAGGGACGGATGGCGGTGATGCAGGCGACGCACGACTTCCGGCACCAGCAGGCCTTCCACCGTTGAAAGCACGCCAAGCCGCACGGTGCCGGCGGCATACTCGCCTTCGCGCAGGCTGTTCACCCCGTCGCGCAGGGCCTGCACACAAGGGCCGGCATAGCGCATGAAGGCCAGGCCGGCCTCCGTCAGGCTGACGCCGCTCTTGCTGCGCTCGAACAAGCTGGCATCGAGCACTTCCTCCAGTTCCTTGAGGGTCTTGGAGATAGCCGGCTGGCTCACCGCCAACTGGTCCGCCGCGCGGGCCAGGCTGCCTTGGCGCGCTACTTCGAGGAAGCACAGCAGGTGGCGGAATTTGATGCGGGTATCGATGTTCAACGGCGAGATCCTGTTGCGGCTGGCCTGCGAAGGCTAGCGCAAGGAGCGGACCCACAGCCAACTCCTATTTGACCCCGGGAAAACCAAGGCAGGACAAACTCGTGTAGGAGCGAGCTTGCTCGCGAAGGATGACGCTCGGACTGGTCGCGAGCAGAGCTCGCTCCTACAGCTCCAGCGGCACCGCGCAGACCTTCCCGGCCAATTCCACGCGGCCGAACCGCGCGCCGGCTTCCAGCGGCGTGATGGCCAACAAGCGATCCATGCGCACGGAGCAAGGGCCGTCCTCCACTTCCAGCACGAAGAATTCTTCCTTCTCCGCGCTGGTGTGGGTGGTCAACGCCCTGGCCTCGAACCCGCCGCCGTCCACCAACTCGACCTTCACCAGGTAGCGATAGAGGCAGGCGATTTCCAGGAAATCGTGCAGGTCGCAATCCAGGGGCTGATACATGGCGGTCTCCTCAGCAGCCTTGCAGCGGAATGATCGAGTAACCGTGTCGCCCGATGGCTTCGGCCACCTGCGGACTGGCGATCTCGCTATGGCAGAACAGGCATTCGCTGGCGGCGATGTCGGCATCCTGCACACCCCGGCTGGCCAGCCACTCGGCGGCGAAGCGCCCCGCCTGGAGCTTGTCGCCGCCGTCGGTAAGCACGTCGAAGTGCAGGTAACGGCCATCGCGGGTACGAACATGGGTATCGAAGACTTTCACCTGCATTTCGATGCCCTCCTTACTTCAGGTCCGCAATCGCGGCGCCGAAGTTGATGTGCAGCACCTGGTCGTCCACCACCAGGGCGGGAACCGATTTCACCCCAGCGGCCTCGGCTTCGGCGACGCGGGCCGGGGCTTCGCCCAGGTGCACCACTTCCACTTTCACTTCAGGAGCGAGCAGGTTGAGCAGGGTCTGTTCAGCGGAAACGCAAACCGGGCAGCCGGCGTGGTAGTAACGGGCAGTAGTCATTTTTCAGGTCTCCTGATTAGTTGGTATCGATTCGATACGTTTGACAGATTACCCGCACACACCCCTTTGTCAATATAGTTTTTACTCGATACTATCTATCGACGGAGGTGAATATGACCACCCTTTTCGATCTGTTCGAACGACTGACCAGCCTGATGCGCATCTGGCATCGCGAACACCCGCTGCTCGCCGATCTCCAGCCCGTGCAGCTCAGCGCCCTGGAATACCTGTCGCGCTGCAACCACTACTCGGACACGCCGCTGGCTGTCACCGATTACCTGGGGCTTACCAAAGGCACGGTGTCGCAATCGCTGAAAGCGCTGGAAGCCAAGGGGCTGATCGAGAAGCGCCAGGATCAGCAGGACAAGCGCAGCGTGCACCTGGTGCTGACACCCACAGCGCGGCAGTTGCTGGCGGCCGTGACGCCGCCTGAATTCCTGGCGAACGCCGCAGCGGCAATGGGGGCGGACGCGGAACAACTGGAACGGCTGCTGGCTGAACTGCTGCGCACCGTACAGCGCCAGGTGGATGTACCCGGATTCGGCCTCTGCAAGACCTGCCGCTTTCATCAGCAGCGGGATGGCGGCCCCTTCTGCGGATTGACCCGGGAACCTCTCGCCCGCGCATCCATCGAGCTGATCTGCCGTGAGCACCAGCCGCGTGAAGATGCAGCGTGAACAGCCCGACTGGTAGAGAGAGTGGGTGATCGTAGGTCCGCGCTGATAGAGCACCCGCTCAAGACGGGCGGGCAAAAGGTGTCAGGCAAGGGCCTCCCTGCCCTGCGTTGCTCAAGCGCTTTTCTGGAACAGCTCGCGCCCCTCGTCCAGGCACTGATCCACCAGCCACCTGCCATGGGCCAGTGATGCCTGCTGGGCCTTGCTCAGTTCAGCCAGGAAGGAATAGCGAACCGGAAGCGCAATTCGGCGTGTGGTTTGCCCGTCGGGCCCGATGATGTGGCAACCGGCAGCCCAGGGGGTCGGAATGCCCGGATGCTCGAAGACGTCGGCGACTACGGTGTGGTCGCGATGAACGCATTGCAGGGTGCTCATGGGGTCTACCTCTTTGTTGAATGCCCGGCGCAATGGGGTTGTCCAGTCCGGCAGGCGTGAGTGAATTTCAACTGAAGGTTGGCGCATGCCTTGCTCTCATCCGGATATAGCACAGGGGGCATTCCGGGACGTTTCACCTGACCGGGGGTCATGCCATTGGCCTTCCGGGAAATGCGCAGATTGGCTATTTGGCTTGGGCGTCCTGGGCACTAACGTAGCGCCTTTCGCCCTCCCTGGCGGCCCACCACTACCACCGGCAATGCGGTATTTTTCCAGTCAGTCCCCTCGCCGGAGCCATGCATGGAACTGCACATCGTCATCCAGGGCAGCAAGGACCTGTCCGGTCAGCTGTATCGCCAGTTGCGCGAGGCCATCGAGTCCGGTCGCCTGAAGGCCGGCACCCGGCTGCCACCGAGCCGCTTGCTCGCCGAACAGCTGGGTATCTCGCGCAAGACGGTATCCGACACCTATGCCCTGCTCACCTACGACAACCTCCTCATCGGCAGGGTGGGCTCTGGCACCTTCGTCAATGCGCAGTCCGCCGGCCAGGGGCGCAAACAGGGACACGAATCCCTGGCCAGTGCGACGATCATTTCCAGGTGGCGCAATATCTCCGGCAGCCTGAGCCACCCGGCCCCCGATGCAATGTTGCGCTACGACTTCCTCGGCGGCGCCACCACCCGCAACCAGTTCCCCCAGGACGACTGGCGCCGCTGCACCCTGCACGCCCTGCGCCAGACGGCGAAATCCCGAGGTCTCTACAGCGAGCCAGCCGGCTTGGCCACCCTGCGCGATGCCATTGCCCGCCACGTGGCCTTTTCCCGGGGCGTGCGCTGCAACGCCGAAGATGTCGTGGTATGCAATGGCGCGCAGCAGGCGCTGGACCTGCTCGCCCGTGTGCTGATCGAGCCGGGCTGCAGCGTGGCCGTGGAGGACCCTGGCTATCCGCCGGCGCGCCAACTGTTCGCCGCGCAGGGCGCCGAGGTGATCGGCATTCCAGTGGACGGAGAAGGTATCTGCGTCGACGCCATTCCCGATGATGTACGACTGATCTACGTGACCCCGTCGCACCAGTTCCCCCTCGGCATGCCCATGAGCCAGGCCCGACGCGAAGCGCTGCTGGACAAAGCCCTGCGCATCGGCGCGGTGATCATCGAAGACGACTACGACTGTGAATTCCGCTACGAAGGCCGCCCCACCGAAACACTGCAGAGTCTGGACAGCCAGGGTGCCGTGGCTTACGTCGGCACCTTCTCCAAGTCCCTGCAGCCCGAGCTTCGCCTGGGCTACTGCATCCTGCCGCCCGCGCTGATCGCCGCCATTACCGCGGCCAAGCAGCTCACCGACTGCCACAGCTCGACCCTGATGCAGTGGACCCTGGCCAAGTTCATCGATGAAGGCTGCCTGCTCAAACATATCCGTCGCTGCCACCCGCTCTATACCAGCCGACGCGAGCGTATCCACGAACGTTTCAACGGCGACCTCGGCCGCTGGTTCGAACGGGTGCCTTCGGTGGCCGGCTTCCACCTGGCGGTCCTGGCGAAAGTCCCGGTGGACATAGCGCTGCTGGTGGAGCTGGCCCGCAAAGTGGACGTCGGCATTTATCCGCTGGCCGGATTCTCTTTCCAGACGCCGCCACGCAGCGGCCTGATGCTGGGTTATGGCGGCATCGAGACCCTGGACATCGACCCGGCCCTGGATCGGGTGCGGGACATCCTGGAGCAGATTGCATAAAGGGCGGCACGACCACCTGTTATTCGCCAAGCAGGACGCAGTCCTGCCGTAGGTTGGTCCGAGGAACGAGGCCCAACATGGCAGAGCCGGTGGATAGGAAAAGCGCTATCCACCCTACGGACTCTGCTTCTGTGGGAGCGATTTCAATCGCGATGCGTCACCCTGTCCGTCCCGATTCTTTAGCTCGAACCGGACCCTACCCGACGGGCGGCCCGAGCAAAGAAAAAGGGGCTGAACACGTCAGCCCCTTTCTTCATCCACCCCGGTCGATCAGCCACGATCACGCCAGATGGTCTGCACGTTGAGGAACTCGCGCAGGCCGAAGTGGGACAGCTCGCGACCATAACCGCTCTTCTTCACGCCACCGATCGGCACGCGCGGGTCGGAGGCGGTGAAGCCGTTGATGAACACCGCGCCGCTGACGATACGGCGAGCCAGCTTTTGTGCCCT
>MTEY01009126.1_pt1 | contig 31153 bp, 26 predicted proteins | sample 1042721 | NCBI WGS metagenome assembly MTEY01 (sample SAMN06185809, study PRJNA358809) | soil metagenome | isolation source: soil biostimulated with seedmeal as carbon source | place: India | collected 2015-05-23 | reverse complement strand
GGCGCCGCGCCAGGGACAGCGTTACACCCGTGGGATATTGGTGCGACGGCGTGACATAGACCAGCCGGCAGTTATCCACCGCTGCCAGCGCATCACAATCCAGACCGTCGTTATCCACAGGCACGCCGCACAGTTCGGCACCCGCCACGGCGAAGGCATGTCCAGCCGCGCGATAGCCGGGATTCTCGATGGCCACGCGATCACCGGGCTGCACCAACAATTGGGCGCAGAGACTGATGGCCTGCTGGGCGCCACAGGTGATCACCACTTGCGCCGGATCGCAGGACAGTCCACGGCTGCTGCGCAGGTACGCCGCAACCAGCTCGCGCAGGCCCCAGTCCCCCGCCGGGTCGCCATAGCCCAGGCGGGCCGGCGAGGGTTTGCGCCAGAAACGCGCCTGCAGCCGTGCCCAGGTCTCGAAGGGAAACAGGTCAAAGGCCGGCACGCCGATGCGGAAGGCGCGTGGCGCGCCCGCCACCGGTGGCGGCAGATGATGACTGTGGAGGCGCTCCAGGGCCGGACCCGGTACCGGCCCGGTGGGGACCGGCGGAGGTACCGGTCGGGCTGTGGATAAGTCCGCCACATAGGTGCCATCGCCTACGCGCCCTTCCACGTATCCCTCGGCATAGAGCTGGTCGAAGGCACGCGTCACGGTATTGCGCGAGACACCGAGCAGCGCGGCCAGGTCGCGCGTCGCCGGCAAGCGCGTGCGGCTGCCCAGTCGGCCATCGAGGATGCGCTCGCGCAGGGCTTGATAGAGCTGGCGGGACAGCCCCTGTGCGGGGTCCAGGCGGATGCCGGAAAGGTCGACGGGCAAGGGCGGCGTGTCAGGCATATCGTGCCTCGATTGGCTCTATCGAACTGGCTGGAAATGGCTCTTACAACAGACCAATATCCTGCCTAGCATGAAGACATTCCGCCAGGAGAAACCTTCATGTACGTCCCCTCCAGCTTCCGTCAGGATGACCTCACCGAGCTCCATGCACAGATGCGGGCGACGGGTCTCGCTGTACTCACCAGTGCCGGGAACAAGGGCCTGATGGCCAGCCACCTGCCCCTCCTGCTGGAAACCGGCGAAGGCGAGTTCGGCACGCTCTACGGCCACTTCGCCCGCGCCAATCCGCACTGGCGTGACCTCGCCGAGGGCGCTGAGGCGCTGGTGGTGTTTTCCGGCCCGGACGCCTACGTCACGCCCACCTGGTACGCGGCCAAGGCTGAGCACGGCAAGGTGGTGCCCACCTGGAACTACATCGCCGTGCATGCCTGGGGCCAGGCAGAAGTCTTCGACGATCCCGAACGCCTGCTGCAACTGGTCAGCCGCCTCAGCGAACGTCATGAATCCGCCCGTCCGCAACCCTGGGCGGTGAGCGATGCCCCGCGCGAGTACCTCGACAGCATGCTCCGCGCCATCGTCGGCTTCGCCCTGCCCATCCGCCGCCTGGAAGGCAAGTGGAAGCTCGGCCAGAACCGCTCGGCCGCGGACCAGGCCGGCGTTCGCGAGGGCCTGAATGCCTCATCCAGCCCGCGTGACCGTGAACTGGCCGCGCGCATGACCCTGATCGACTGACCCACCACAGGAAGGAACCCGATGTCGCTTGAAATCCGTGCGCTCAGCGCCGCCGACCACGCTGCCTGGCTGCCGCTCTGGCAGGGCTACCAGCGCTTCTACAAGACCGAAATCCCCGCCGAGACCACCGCCGTCACCTGGCAGCGCTTCCTCGATCCGGCCGAACCCATGCATGCGGCCCTGGCCTGGCAGGACGGCAAGGCGGTGGGCATGGTGCATTTCATCTACCACCGCAGTTGCTGGACCACCGGTGACTACTGCTACCTGCAGGACCTCTACGTGGCCGAAGGCCTGCGCGGCGGCGGCATCGGTCGCCAGCTGATCGAGCATGTTTATGCACAGGCACGCACCGCCGGTATCTCGCGAGTGCACTGGTTGACCCACGAAACCAACACCGACGCCATGCAGCTCTATGACCGCATCGCCGACCGTTCCGGCTTCGTCCAGTACCGCAAGATCCTCTGACCGGAGAGCTGCATGAGCAACCAGGACCTGAGCCACTGGCAGCCACGCCCTGCCCCCGCCCACAAACCGCTGCCGGGGCGCTTCGTGCGACTCGAGCCGCTGGACGCCGCGCGCCACGGCGATGACCTCTGGCACGCCCTGCAGGGCCCCGACCCGGCGCTCTGGGACTACTTGCCTTATGGCCCCTTCGCCAGCCGCGAGCCTTTCGAGGTCTGGCTTGCCGGCAATGCCGCCAGCCGCGATCCGCTCTTCTACACCGTGATAGATCTGGCCAGCGGTCGCGCGGCAGGCGTACTCAGCTACCTGCGCATTACGCCGAAGGACGGCGTGATCGAGATCGGCCATATCGCCTTCGGCAAGGCCATGCAGCGCACGCCGGGTTCAACCGAAGCGGTCTGGCTGCTCGCCCGCCACGCCTTCGACGACCTCGGCTACCGCCGCCTGGAATGGAAGTGCAACGCCAACAACGCCCGCTCAATGCGCGCCGCCGAACGCCTGGGCTTCAGCTATGAAGGGCTGTTCCGCCAGCACATGATCGTCAAGGGGCAGAACCGCGACACCGCCTGGTTCTCCATCATCGACGGCGAATGGCCCAGGTGCCGCGAGGCCTTCGAGCGCTGGCTGTCTGTGGATAACTTCGATGGAGAGGGGTTGCAGCGCCGATCCCTGGAAGACCTCAGGCGTTGAGCCGGGGGACCGCTGCGCGGTCCCTTCGCAACTGAAGTCGCCCCCACAGGGTAGGAGCTGCCTGCTCTGTGGGGGCGAATTTATTCGCGATGCAGGCCTGCCCAACCCTTCACTCGATCTCGAACAACCCGTTCTTTAACGGCGCCACATCCAGGCGCTGTCGCACGTCGTCGTCAATGCGCGGATCGTCCGGGCGGTAAAGCTTCACCTGGCGGTAGGCGGCGACGCGGTTGATCTCCGGGCCGAGGAACTCCCAGACCACGCGGGTGCAGGCGGGGTTGCGCCGGTCGCCGCTGGAGACGCCGGTCTTCAGGCCGTTGAGACGGGTGATGCGGCTCTTGTAGCTGGGAATCAGGATGGTCTGGCTCATCTCGTTCAAGGTGAGCGATTCGTAGTCCATCAGGAACAGCCGGTCCTGCAACTGGAACGCGGCGCCGAGGTAACGGCACCGCACCCAGTCTTCGGCTTGTACGGCAGTGCTGGTGGAGCGTTCCTGGCGCTCCTGGCGCTCGAAGAGGAAGTTGCCGTCCTCTTCCCACAAGTGCACCAGGGACAGCAGGATGGTCCCCGGCACCGACATGCAATTGGAATATTCGAAGTAATAGCCGCAGTAGCGCGACAGGTTGCCCGACTGGTCCCGCAAGGGTGCGAGCAGTTCCAGCAGCGGGTCGCTGCGGGTGTCGCCAGCCTGGCCGGCGGGGCGAGTGCCCAGGAGGCGAGCGAAGGGTTCGGGCGGCAGGCCGAGTTCGTAGTCCTCGACACCGAAGAAATCGCAGATGCGCTTGAGGTTGTAGGGCGTCGGTCGGCTCTGGCCACTGAGGTACTTGTTGAACTGCGCGCGATTGATGCCCAGCTTGCGGCAAACCTCCGCAATAGAGCGGTAGTGGCCGCAGAGAAGTTTCAGATTGTTGCCGAGATATTCCGCCATTTCGCCGGCCTGCCTGATGCGAGTGGCGCGATTCTAGCATCAAGTCGCGCCATGTCGAATACAGCCGCGAAATTGTCTGATATGTCGCATTCCCCCACCCTGCGCGCCACGGACGAGCCCTGCCCGCTCGAAGCCGTTCCCATCACGCGAACAATAAGAATCGAGGTCTCACTCATGCTTGAAGTGATCAACGATTTCCTCTCGGGGAAAGTGCTCATCGTCCTTATCGTAGGACTCGGCACCTATTTCACCCTCCGCTCCCGCTTTGTCCAGTTCCGCCATTTCGGCCACATGTTCAGCGTGTTCAAGGACTCCATCCGTGGCCAGGCCGGCCAGCTGAGCTCCTTCCAGGCCCTGATGCTGAGCCTCGCCGGCCGCGTCGGCGCCGGTAACATCGCGGGTGTTGGCCTGGCCGTTACCCTCGGTGGCCCTGGCGCCGTGTTCTGGATGTGGGTCACCGCGCTGGTCGGCATGTCCAGCAGCTTCTTCGAGTGCACCCTGGCCCAGGTCTACAAGCGCGCCGATGGCGATGGCCTGTACCGTGGCGGCCCGTCCTACTACATCCAGCACGGCCTGAAACTGCGCTGGATGGCGCTGACCTTCGCCGTGCTGCTGCTGGTGACCTATGGCTTCGCCTTCAACGGTCTGCAGGCCTTCACCGTGACCCACTCCCTTGAAAACGCCTTCGGTCTGCCGGTGCAGTACACCGGTATCGGCCTGGCCGTGCTCCTGGGCCTGGTATTCATCGGCGGCATCAAGCGCATCGCCTCGGTGTCCGACCTGCTGGTACCGGTCAAGACCTTGGCCTACATCGCCGTCACCTGCTACGTGATCATTTCCCAGATCGAGCTGGTGCCGGACATGCTGGTGACCATCGTGAAGAGCGCCTTCGGCCTGGAACCGGCCTTTGCCGGCCTGCTGGGTAGCGCCATCGTGATGGGCGTGAAACGCGGCGTGTTCGCCAACGAAGCCGGCCTCGGCAGCGCGCCCAACGTCGCCGCCGTCGCCGCGGTGAAACACCCGGCCGCCCAGGGCGTAGTGCAGGCGTTCAGCGTCTTCCTCGACACCTTCGTGATCTGCACCTGCACCGCGCTGCTGATCCTGCTGTCCGGCTTCTACACCCCGGGCTTCGAAGGCGACGGCATCGTGCTGACCCAGAACTCCCTGGCCGCTGTGGTCGGTGAGTGGGGCCGCGTGTTCATCAGCGTGGCGCTAAGCCTCTTCGTCTTCACCTGCATCCTCTACAACTACTACCTCGGCGAGAACGCCCTGCAGTTCCTGGCCGGTCGCAGCCGCGCCGCCCTGCTGAGCTACCGCGGCCTGGTGCTGGCGCTGATCTGCTGGGGTTCGATGCAGAACCTGGGCACCGTGTTCGCCTTCGCCGACATCACCATGACCTGCCTGGCCTTCGTCAACCTGGTAGCCCTGGCCATGCTGATCAAGGTCGGTCTGCGGGTGATGCGCGACTACGACGAGCAACGCAAGGCAGGTATCGATCAGCCGGTGTTCGACTCCGCCAAGTTCGCCGACCTGGACCTGGACCGCGATGCCTGGCCCACCAACCCGGTCGCCGATGCCTCCAACGTCAACGTTGCTCACGGTCTGGCGCAAAGCCACCGCTGATCGCGTCGTCCGGTAAGACCTGGTGCCGCTCCTCCGCTGACGCGGGGAGCGGCACTGTCGTTTCTGCACCTTCGCCTTTCCGAGTTATCCACACCATGAATGCTGTGAAGAATCTCTTCGTGCTCTATACCGGCGGCACCATCGGCATGCTACAGACGCCCGAAGGCCTCGCTCCGGCCAGCGGTTTCGAGGCACGCGTGCGCGAGCTACTGGACGGTCAGGGACTGGCGCTGGACTGGAGCTTCCGGGAACTGCTGCCGCTGATCGACAGCGCCAACATGCGCCAGGCCAACTGGCTGGCAATGCGTGATGCCATCGTCGACGCGGTGGAGCGCGGCCACGACGGCGTGCTGCTGCTGCACGGCACCGACACCCTGGCCTACAGTGCGGCCGCCCTCGGCTTCCTGATGCTGGGCCTGCCGGCACCCGTGGTGCTGACGGGCGCCATGCTGCCGGCAGGCAGCGAGGGCAGCGATGCCTGGCCCAATTTGCTCGGTGCCATTCGCGAACTCCAGACCGGGGTCACGCCCGGCGTGCATCTCTTCTTCAATGGCGACCTGATGCATGGCGCCCGCGCCAGCAAGTTGCGCTCGGAGGCCCTCGACGCGTTCACCGTGCTTTCGCGACTGCGGGAGGGCCAGCGCGCCGGCCGGATTCCCGCCAGCCTGGATTACCGCAGCCCGCGCCAGCCGGTGAACCTCGCCGTGCTGCCGCTGTTCCCGGGCCTGGCCGCCAGCCATGTGGAAGCACTGCTTTCCAGCGGCGTGCAGGGGTTGGTGCTGGAGTGCTACGGCAGCGGCACCGGCCCCTCGGATGACAAGGCGCTGCTGGACGTCCTGCACGCCGCTCATGAGCGCGGCGTGGTGCTCGTCGCCACCAGCCAATGCCCGGCCGGGCATGTGCAAGCAGGCGTCTACGCTGCCGGCAGCCAGTTGCTGGCCACCGGCCTGGTGCCAGCCGGTGGCATGACCCGGGAGGCTGCCCTGGGCAAGCTGTTCGCCCTGCTCGGCACCGGTTTGCGGCAGGAAGAGGTGGAGCAGTGGTTCGCCGTGGATTTGTGTGGGGAAATGGTGGACTGAAATCGTCGGGGGGCAGCGGAGCTGCCCTTGGCGAATGAATTCGCCCCCACAAGGTATGTGCATGTGGCATGGCCGTAACTCCGTAGGGTGGGCTTCAGCCCACCGCAGACCCCAAAGGGGCATCGGAGCCGCCCATAGCGAATGAATTCGCCTCCACAGTCTTCTCCGCACCACAAGCGATCAGAACGGCCACCAGCCTCGCCCCTCTTCCAGCTCCGCGCGGCATTGCTGCAATTGCCTGCCATAGGTAGCGGACTGGCGCTCGACCTTGCGCGCCACCTGCATCAGCCATGGCTTCTGGCGATAGCTGCCGCGCCGGAACCCGCCCCGCCCCTCGTGATAGGCCAGGTACTGGTTGTAGGCATCCCACTTCGAGAGCCCCAGGTGGCGGCTGCTGGCGTCGGTGTACCAGCCGATGAAGTCAGTGGCGTCGTCGAACTCGCTCCGTGAGCCGCCGGCGCCCGTCGCCTGCTGATAGTCCGCCCAGGTGGTGTCCAGCGCCTGGGCATAGCCATAGGCGGAGGTCACCCGGCCCCAGGGAATGAAGCCGAGGAGGTAATCCCGTGGCGGGCGCGCATCGTGCCGGTAGCTGCTTTCCTGGTCGACGATCGCCATCGCCACCGGGATGGGCGTGCCCCAGCGGGCTTCCATCTCCAGGGCGTCCTCGTACCAATCCGGGTATTCGCGAAAGATCGCGCACAGATTGTCCGGGGCGCGCGGCGGCGCCGTGGCGCAACCCGTCAGCAAGGAAAGCGCGATCAGCACCGACGCGAGAGCGCACAGGGCGGGGCGGGTACGCATGGAACAGGCGCCAGGACGGCCTAGATCCGCACCGGATGGCCGAGGCGATAGCCCTGGAACAGCTTGAACGGAAGTCCCTTGGCGACTTCGTGTTGCCAACCGGTCTCGATTTTTTCGGCCACCAGATCCACCTGGTAGCGATGAATGAAGTCGTACAGCCTTTCGCCCAGCACGGCATGGCGACTGGACAGGAAGTCCCGATCCTCGTGCAGTGGCACGCCCAGCCCCTTGAGGTCGAATTTCACGACATCGCACAAACCCAGGTCGAGTTCCCAGTGGACCGGGCTGTCGAGGTCGTAGCCGTCGAGCGCCACCAGCACGTCTTCCTGCGCCAGGCGCATCACCCCCTTCATGTAAGCCCTGAAACCGTCGGCGCAAGCAACCGGGCGTTGCGTGACTTCGACCACGAGCTGGGCACCGCAGCAGCGCAAGTCGGCGGCCCCTTCGATGAGTTCATTGACCAGTTCCGCTTCGGCCAGGCTCCGCTTCTCGACGTTGACGAAGTGCCTCACCGGCAGGCTGCCGGTCTGGGTGTCATGCAGGTATCGCGCGTAGCTGCGATCAAGCATGCAGCGGATGCGCAGTCCCTGGAGCAGTTCGCGCGTGAGCCGCTGGAGATCATCCTGCGGCAGCCGGTTGATGGCGTCTTCGGTGCTTTCGACGAAGGAATCGAAGGCGAACCGGGAGAGGCTTTCGAAACCGACGACCCGGCCCTGCCGGTCCTTGATCGGTTGCAGCCTGACTTCGCCCATTCGGGCCCCGGTCAAGGGGCGGGCTGGGTACAGGGTTCGACCCTGGTCAACGGGCAGGCTCTGGTGAACGGTACGAAGGGACATGGGGCGGATACCCGCAGCTCGAAAGAGCCGGCAGGCTAGGCGCCCGATTCCTATTGATGGAAATCAGAAATCTTCATTTCGGCCCCGGTGGATAGCGACTACCGGCCCCGAGAGACCGGCTTTTGCCGCGCACTCAGGCCACTTCGCCGCGAATGTACTGTTCCAGATGAAGGATCAAGTCATCCTGCTCGGCCATGGCCTCTTTCACCAGGTCGCCGATGGACAGCAGGCCGACCAGTTCGTCGCCTTCCACCACCGGCAGGTGGCGCATGTGCTGCTCGGTCATCAGCGACATGCATTCACGGATGCTCTGCTTCGAGGTCACCGTCAGCACTGGTACGGTCATGAACTCGCGCACCACGGTCGCCACGGATGAACGCCCTTGCAGCACGCCTTTGCGCGCGTAGTCGCGCTCACTGACGATGCCAACCAGCCGCCCGCCCTCGGTCACCGGCAAGGCGCCGATGTTCTGTTCGTCCATCACCCGCAGGGCCTCGAGCATCGGTGCTTCGACGTCAATGGTGTGAACCTTCTGCCGCGGCTTGGCGCGGAGCATCTGTGCGACGGTCTTCATCTGTAATCCCTCCGTTAGCGTTGGCTGGAAGGCCAGAATGCCCGCGGGCGAGCCCGCTGCGCCAAGGAGAGATTTTCATGGCGACTATTAATAAATTCATTGATGGTGGCTGTCCCACAGCACGTCCACTGACCTGTTTCCCGGGCACAAAAAAAGGGAGCCTTGCGGCTCCCTACGGGGACTATCGCCGGAGCAATCAGGCGATTTCGATCAGGACTTCGCCCGGGTTCACGCGGTCGCCCTTGGCAACGTGGACGGACTTGACGGTACCGTCGATGGGCGCCTGGACTTCGGTTTCCATCTTCATGGCTTCGGTGATCAGCACGGCCTGACCGGCTTTCACCTGGTCGCCTTCCTTCACGAGCACATCGACGATGTTGCCCGGCATGGTGGTGCTGACATCGCCCGGTGCGCTGGCGCTCTTACGCTTGCTGCCGGCACCTGCGACGAACTCGTTGAGCGGCTCGAACACCACTTCTTCCGGCATGCCGTCGATGGCGAGGTAGAAGTGGCGCTTGCCGTCGCTCTTCACGCCGACGCCGGTGATGTCGATGCGGTAGCTCTCGCCGTGGACGTCCACCACGAACTCGGTCGGAGTGCCTTCGCCGCCGACCGGGGCCGCACCCTTGCCATTGGGCATGGGCAGCAGTTCTTCCGGCTTCAGGGTGCCTGCAGCACGCTCTTCGAGGAACTTGCGGCCGATGTCCGGGAACATGGCGAAGGTCAGCACGTCCTCTTCGCACTTGGCGAGGCTGCCGATGTCTTCGCGCAGCTTGTTCAGCTCCGGCTTGAGCAGGTCAGCCGGACGGACGTCGATGACTTCCTCGTTGCCGATGGCCTGACGGCGCAGCTGCTCGTTGATCTGGCCCGGTGCCTTGCCGTAGCGGCCTTGCAGGTAGAGCTTCACCTCGTTGGTGATGGTCTTGTAGCGCTCACCGGCCAGCACGTTGAAGAAGGCCTGGGTGCCGACGATCTGCGAAGTCGGGGTGACCAGGGGCGGGAAGCCGAGGTCCTCGCGAACACGCGGGATTTCCGCCAGCACTTCCGGCATGCGGTTCAGGGCGCCCTGCTCCTTGAGCTGGTTGGCCAGGTTGGAAATCATCCCGCCCGGCACCTGGTTCACTTGCACGCGGGTGTCCACGCCAGTGAACTCGCTTTCGAACTGGTGGTACTTCTTGCGCACGGCGTGGAAGTACATGCCGATTTCCTGGATCAGTTCCAGGTCCAGGCCGGTGTCGTAGGGGGTGTCGCGCAGGGCGGCGACCATCGACTCGGTGCCCGGGTGGCTAGTGCCCCAGGCCATGCTGGAGATGGCGGTGTCGATGCGGTCGGCACCGTTTTCCACGGCCTTGAGCTGACACATGCTGGCCACGCCGGCGGTGTCGTGGGAGTGCACGACCACATCCAGCGGCAGCGCGTCTTTCAGCGCCTTGACCAGTTCGCCGGTGGCGTAGGGGGTCAGCAGGCCGGCCATGTCCTTGATGGCGATGGAATCCACGCCCATGTCGGCCATCGCCCTGCCCTGGGCAACGAAGGCGTCGATGGTGTGCACGGGGCTGGTGGTGTAGGCGATGGTGCCCTGGGCGTGCTTGCCGGCGGCTTTCACGGCTTCGATGGAGACGCGCAGGTTACGCACGTCGTTCATCGCGTCGAAGATGCGGAACACGTCGATGCCATTGACTGCGGCCTTGGCGACGAAGGCACGGACCACGTCATCGCTGTAGTGGCGATAGCCCAGCAGATTCTGGCCGCGCAGGAGCATCTGCAGGCGGGTGTTCGGCAGGGCGGCCTTGAGCTTGCGCAGGCGCTCCCATGGGTCTTCCTTGAGGAAGCGCACGCAGGCGTCGAAGGTGGCGCCGCCCCAGACTTCCAGCGACCAGTAGCCGACCTTGTCGAGCTTGTCGCAGATCGGAAGCATGTCTTCGGTGCGCATGCGGGTGGCCAGCAGGGACTGGTGCGCGTCGCGCAGGATGGTATCGGTGATCGAAATCTTCTTGCTCATGTTCTGAATCCTTCCCCTACAGGCCGGCGTGGGCGGCGATGGCGGTGGCGATGGCGATGGCCAGGTGCGACGGGTTGCGCTTGATCGAGTACTGGGTCAGCTCCGGATGGCTCTCGACGAAGCTGGTGTTGAACTCGGCGCTGCGGAACTCGGGATTACGCAGGATTTCCTGGTAATAGGGCGCGGTGGTCCGAACACCCTGCACGCGCATGTCGTCGAGGGCGCGCAGGCCACGGTCCAGGGCTTCTTCCCAGGTCAGTGCCCAGACGATCAGCTTCAGGCACATGGAGTCGTAGTACGGCGGAATGGTGTAGCCGGTGTAGATCGCGGTATCGGTGCGAACGCCGGGGCCGCCGGGGGCGTAGTAACGGGTGATCTTGCCGAAGGACGGCAGGAAGTTGTTCTTCGGGTCCTCGGCGTTGATGCGGAACTGCAGGGCGAAGCCGCGGTGGATGATGTCGTCCTGCTTGACCGACAGTTCCAGACCCGACGCGATGCGGATCTGCTCACGGACGATGTCGATGCCGGTGATTTCCTCGGTGATGGTGTGTTCCACCTGCACGCGGGTGTTCATCTCCATGAAGTACACCTCGCCCTCGGCGAGCAGGAACTCCACGGTACCGGCGTTTTCGTAGCCCACGGCTTTGGCCGCACGCACGGAGAGGTCGCCGATGTAGGCGCGCTGTTCGGGGGTGAGTTGCGGGCTCGGGGCGATCTCGATGAGCTTCTGGTTGCGGCGCTGGATCGAGCAGTCGCGCTCGAACAGGTGCACGGTATTGCCGAAGGAGTCGGCCAGGATCTGCGCTTCGATGTGCTTCGGATTGACGATGCACTTCTCGAGGAAGACTTCCGCCGAGCCGAAGGCCTTGGTGGCTTCGGAAATCACGCGGGGGTAAGCCTGTTCCAGTTCCTCGCGGCTGTTGCAGCGACGGATGCCACGGCCGCCGCCACCGGAAGTGGCCTTGAGCATAACCGGGTAGCCGATGCGCTCGGCTTCGCTGAGGGCCTCAGCGAGGTCGGCGACGTTGCCTTCGGTACCGGGGGTGACCGGCACGCCGGCCTTGATCATGCTGCGGCGGGCTTCGGTCTTGTCGCCCATGCGGCGGATCACTTCGGCGCTCGGGCCGATGAACTTGATCCCGCGCTCGGCGCAGATATCCGCCAGTTCAGCGTTCTCGGAGAGGAAACCGTAACCCGGATGCAGGGCATCGCAGCCGGTCTCGACCGCCAGGTTCACCAGTTTGCGCGGGTTCAGGTAGCCCGCCAGGGGATCGTCGCCGATGCTGTGGGCTTCATCGGCACGTTTCACGTGCAGGGCGTGCCGGTCGGCATCGGAGTAGATGGCCACCGAGCGGATGCCCATCTCGGCGCAAGCGCGCACGATGCGGACGGCAATCTCACCACGGTTGGCGATCAGGATTTTCTTGATCACGAGTTGTCCCTCGACCAAGTGAACAGGCGAACGGCTGGGCCGGTCGTTGGGTGACCGCAGGTCGTGTAGCGGTCGCGTCATTACCCTACGCCGCGGATGGGAATAACCCCAATCAATAATTATTGGGGTATCCATTAGGATGAGCTTATAGTCAGCAACCCTGCCCACCCCCGCGAGGCTGAAATCGATGCGCAAGACCTTGCTGCGTATGACGCTGCGCCAGCTCCAGGTATTCCGAGCGGTGTTCGAAAGCCGCTCCTACAGCCGGGCGGCCGAGGAAATGGCCCTGACCCAGCCGGCTGTCAGCCTGCAGATCCGCCAGCTCGAGGAACTGGTGGGCCAGCCGCTCTTCGAGTACGTCGGCAAGAAGCTCTACGTGACCGACGCCGCCGAGGCGCTGATGCGCGCCAGCAGCGACATCTTCCAGCGCCTGGCCAGCCTCGACATGCAGCTCTCGGACCTGCAGGGCTCGCTGCAGGGCCAGCTCAACCTGGCGGTTGAGTCCAGCGCCAAGTACTTCGTACCGCACCTGTTCGCCGCGTTCCGCGAGCAGCATCCGGACGTCAGCCTGCACCTGGTGGTGACCAACCGCGCGCAGGTGATCAAGCGCCTCTCGGACAACCGTGACGATCTGGTGATCATGTCCCTGGTGCCCCAGGACATGGCCCTGGAATTCCTGCCCTTCCTGAACAACCCGATCGTTGCCGTGGCGCCGCCCAGCCACCCGCTGTGCAATGCGGCGAAGCTGACCCTGAAGGATCTGGAGTCCTACACGCTGCTGGTACGCGAGGCCGGGTCAGGTACCCGCAAGGCCTGCGAGGAATATTTCCAGCAGAAGCGCGCGCACTTCGCCGAGACCATGGAAGTGGCCTCGCTGGATGCGCAGAAGGAATGCGTGGTGGCCGACCTTGGCATCGCCCTGATTCCACGCCACGCGGTGAGCCTGGAGTTGGCGACCGGGCTGCTGCGGGAGCTGCCGGTGGAAGAACTGCCGTTGTATCGCAGCTGGTGCGCGGTGCACGCCAAGGGCAAGCGGCTATCGCCGGTCGCCCAGGCGTTTCTGGCCTTTATCCGCGAAGAACGCGCACAGATCAGTGCACTTTCGCACCGGTTTTCCGGCGCACTGCCTTTGACGACAACAGGTAGTTAGCGGCGATTAATTCGGGGTAAGGGTAATCCGAGCACTCCATCTGCAGGCGACGCTGATCGGCGCGGTCTTCAATGGCGCGACGGAACTGCATGCGTCGCTGATCTTCCAGTTTGCGCCGGGTCTTGCTGTCCAGATGGGCGGATTCATCGTGAAAGCGTTGCATGGCATCTCTCCCTGGGTGGGTTCGGAAGCAGGCTGACAGGCGCAGGATCGTCCCCCCCTGTGACGCTTTCGCGAAGGCTCGGTGAATCTGTGGTGAAGCGAAGGTTTCAGGCTATCAGCGCGATAGCTGGACAGACCGGCGAGGCGCGACTTTGCTCAGCAATTACGGGCAACGCCGCTGGAGGACGCCATGAGCAATGCCGTCGAATTCTTCCAACGCTTTCCGATCCAACGGGTGCGCGCCAGCATTCTCGATGACGTTCTGGCCAGCGAACGCCAACGGCTGGTGCTGCTCTATCTCTGGCAGGACGATTGCCCGCTCTGCGACGTGGCCAAGCACGATTTGCTACGCACCCAGGAACGCTGCCAGTGGCCCCAGGTGCGCTGGCTGCATGACGAAGTGGACGAAGACCCGGCGCTGGCACTGCGCTTCGGGCTGCACGGCGTGCCGACCTTTATCGCCCTCTACCGCGGCCGGCCGTTGGGACGAATCACCAGTTGGCCGGGCAGCGGGCCCTTCATCGAGGCGATAGAGCGGTTGCTGGTGCGACAAGGACTCGTTTGAGCGAAGCAGGCTCCAAGGAACTCAGTCCTCCGCGCTCTTCACCGACTTGGGCGACAGGCGCAGGCTGCGCAGGCTTCGCTTCACGCTCTTGAGGTGGTTCACCAGGCTCGGGCCACGGGCCATGGCGACACCCATCGCCAGCACGTCGATCACCACCAGGTGGGCGATGCGCGAGGTCAGCGGGGTGTAGATTTCGGTGTCTTCCTGTACGTCGATGGCGAGGTTCACCGTGGCCAGGTCGGCCAATGGGGTCTGGCTCGGGCACAGGGTGATGAGAGTCGCGCCGGCCTCACGCACCAGGTTGGCGGTGATCAGCAGGTCTTTGGAGCGGCCCGACTGGGAAATGCAGATGGCCACGTCCGAAGGCTTCAGGGTGACCGCCGACATCGCTTGCATGTGCGGGTCGGAATAGGCCGCCGCAGTCAGCAAGAGGCGGAAGAACTTGTGCTGGGCATCGGCCGCCACCGCACCGGATGCGCCGAAGCCGTAGAACTCCACCCGCTGGGCCTGGGCGCAGGCGCCGATGGCGCGCTGCAGCGCTTCCGGGTCGAGCCTTTCGCGGACTTCCATCAGGGTGTGCAGGGTGGTGTCGAAGATCTTCAGGCTGAAGTCCGCGACCGAATCATCCTCGTGTATCGCGAACTGGCCGAAACTGGCACCTGCGGCCAGGCTCTGCGCGAGTTTCAGCTTGAGGTCCTGGAAGCCGCCGCAACCGATGGCGCGGCAGAAGCGCACGATAGTGGGCTCGCTGACCCCGACACCCTGGGCCAGGTCGGCCATGGAGCTGTGCATGACCGCAGCGGGATCGAGCAGGACGTGGTCGGCGACTTTCAGTTCCGACTTGCGTAGCAGATGACGCGACTGGGCAATATGTTGCAGCAGGTTCACAGGGCAGGCTCTGTCTGGAATGGGGGTTTTGCCGGTTTCTCAGTCATGCAACGGGGCGCGACTCGGTTATGATCGGCGGAATCAGGCTGTAGTGGCCTTGTAGTTATACTACATGAACCGCTTTTCCGCCCACTTGAACCACCTTTTCTCAGCGTGCAAGGAAGGGAGAGCGCATCCTTGACCAGCTCCTGCGACATGCTCGTCTTCGGCGGCACCGGCGATCTCGCGCTGCACAAGCTGCTTCCGGCCCTTTATCACCTGCATCGCGAAGGGCGACTGCATCCGCAGATGCGCATCCTCGCTCTGGCCCGCAACAGCCTCGATCGTGACGGCTATCGTGCCCTCGCAGAGCGTCGCTGCCGCGCCCAGGTAGCGCGTTCGGACTTCACCGCAGAAGCCTGGCGCGGCTTCTCCGAACGCCTCGATTACTTCGCCATGGACGTTTCCCAGAGCGCCGACTTCGTCCGCCTGGCTCGTCATCTCGGGCCCGACCCCGGTTGCGGGCGGGTCTATTACCTGGCCACCGCCCCGGACCTGTTCGAGGACATCGCCGCACACTTGTCGATCGCCCGGCTGGCCACGCCACAGTCACGCATCGTGCTGGAAAAGCCCATCGGCCACTCGCTGGAGTCGGCCCAGGCGATCAACGCCGCCATCGGCAAGGTATTCGACGAATCCCAGGTGTTCCGCATCGATCACTACCTGGGCAAGGAAACCGTACAGAACCTCATGGCGCTGCGCTTCGCCAATGGCCTGTTCGAGCCGATCTGGCGCGCCGGGCACATCGACCATGTGCAGATCAGCGTCTGTGAGACGCTCGGCGTGGAGAACCGCGGCGCCTACTACGACCGATCGGGGGCCATGCGCGACATGGTGCAGAACCACCTGCTGCAACTGCTCTGCCTGGTGGCGATGGAAGCGCCGGTACGCTTCGATGCCGAGGCGGTGCGCAACGAGAAGGTGAAGGTACTCGAAGCGCTCAAGCCGATCTCCGGCCAGGACGTGCGCGACAAGACCGTGCGCGGCCAGTACAGCGCCGGCAAGATCGGCGGCCAGGAAGTGCCGGCCTATTACTTCGAAAAGAACGTCGACAACGACAGCGATACCGAAACCTTCGTCGCCCTGCAGGCGGAGATCGACAACTGGCGCTGGGCCGGCGTGCCTTTCTACCTGCGCACCGGCAAGCGCCTGGCGCGCAAGTACTCGGAGATCGTCATCCAGTTCAAGCCGGTGCCGCACCGCCTGTTCGCCGACGGTGAGGCCAACCGGCTGCTGATCCGCCTGCAACCGGAAGAGCGCATCAGCCTGCAACTGATGGCCAAGACGCCGGGCAAAGGCATGAACCTGGAGCCCGTGGAGCTGGACCTGAACCTGGCCAAGGCCTTCAGCCACCAGCGCCGCTGGGACGCCTACGAACGCCTGCTGCTGGACGTGATCGAAGGCGACTCGACGCTGTTCATGCGCCGCGATGAAGTGGAAGCCGCCTGGCGCTGGATCAGCCCGATCCTCGATGGCTGGCACGAGTACTACCAGAGCCCCCGCCCGTACGCGGCAGGCTCCACGGGGCCCGAGCAGGCCCACAGCCTGCTGGAACTGCACGAACGCGCCTGGCACGACTGACAGACACCCGTTTCCTGTAGGTTGGTCCGAGCGAAGCGAGGCCCAACGTTGCCCGGTCCAACCCTTCTGTTGGGCTTCGCTACGCTCTGCACCAACCTACGATAAGCGACCGACTGCAACGCCATTGCTCCAGAGCAATAACCGCTGCCCCCGCCCTCCCTAAAATCGCGCGTCTTTTGCCCTGCCTCCGCGAGCCGCGTCATGCACAGCCCCGAACTGCTCTCCCCCGCCGGTACCCTCAAGGCCATGCGCTACGCCTTCGCCTACGGCGCTGATGCTGTCTACGCCGGCCAGCCGCGCTACAGCCTGCGGGTACGCAACAACGAGTTCGACCACGCCAACCTCGCCCTCGGTATCGCCGAGGCGCATGCCGCCGGCAAGCGTTTCTACGTGGTGGTGAACATCGCCCCGCACAACGCCAAGCTGCGCACCTTCCTCAGGGACCTGGAGCCCGTCATCGCCATGGGGCCGGATGCGCTGATCATGTCCGATCCCGGTCTGATCATGCTGGTTCGCGAGCATTTCCCGCAGATGCCTATCCACCTCTCGGTGCAGGCCAACGCAGTGAACTGGGCGAGCGTGAAGTTCTGGCAACAGCAGGGGCTGAGCCGGGTGATCCTGTCCCGCGAACTCTCGCTGGAGGAGATCGGGGAAATCCGCCAGCAAGTGCCGGGCATGGAGTTGGAAGTCTTCGTCCACGGCGCCCTGTGCATGGCCTATTCCGGCCGCTGCCTGCTCTCGGGCTATCTCAACCACCGCGACCCCAACCAGGGCACCTGCACCAACGCCTGCCGCTGGCAATACAGCGCGAAACCGGCGCAGGAGGATGAAGTGGGCCAGTTGGTGCCCACGCTGGGTTGCGGCGCGCCGAGCGAGCAGCTGGTGCTGCTGGAAGAGGCCAATCGCCCCGGCGAACTGATGTCCGCCTGGGAAGACGAACACGGCACCTACATCATGAACTCCAAGGATCTGCGCGCCGTGCACCACGTGGAGCGCTTGCTGCAGATGGGCGTGCATTCGCTGAAGATCGAGGGTCGCACCAAGTCGCACTTCTATGTGGCACGCACCGCCCAGGCCTATCGCAAGGCCATCGACGACGCCTGCGCCGGCCGCCCCTTCGACCGCACCCTGATGGACGATCTCGAATCCCTGGCCAACCGTGGCTACACCGAAGGCTTCCTGCGCCGCCACGTGCATGACGAGTACCAGAACTATGAGCACGGCTACTCGCTGTCGGAGCGCCAGCAGTTCGTCGGCGAGCTGACCGGGGTGGTTCGCCAAGGGTTGGCGGAGGTGCGGGTGAAGAATCACTTCGCCGTCGGCGACCGCCTGCAGCTGATGACTCCGCAAGGCAACCTCGACTTCCGCCTGGAAGCCCTGGAAAACCGCTTCGGCGAGCGCAAGGCGGTGGCCCCGGGCGACGGCCACACCCTGTACCTGCCGCTGCCTGCTGGCGTGGACCTGGAGAACGCCCTGCTCCTGCGAGCTTGCTCGCGAACCACTGCGGCACAAAGCTTCGCGAGCAGAGCTCGCTCCTACCATGCTTCAACTTCGTAAGATGGTTTGAGCGGAGCGATACCCATCGCCCCACCCGACAACTCAATGCCACCGGACGAACCACCGCGGCACAAAGCTTCGCGAGCAGAGCTCGCTCCTACAATATGTCAGTGCCTCAATGCCAGAGCGCCGTGGCCTGTTCCCTGAGCAGTCGCACGAACTGGGGCGCTTCCACTGGTGGGCTGATCAGGTAGCCCTGGATTTCATCGCAGCGCTGGCTGCGCAGGAAATTCAGCTGCTCCTGGTTCTCCACGCCCTCGGCCACCACCTTCAGTTCCAGGCTGTGGGCCATGGCTATGATCGCGCGGGTAATGGCGGCGTCCTCGCTGCCGGCGGAGAGGTCGCGGATGAAGGTCTGGTCGATCTTCACGTAGTCCACCGGGAAGCGCTTAAGGTAGCTCAGGGACGAATAGCCGGTGCCGAAGTCGTCGATCGCCAGCTTCACGCCCAGCTGGCGCAACTGGTGGAACGTGGCGATGACATTCTCGACGTTCTCCAGCAGGTGGCTTTCGGTCAGCTCCAGCTCCAGCAGCCGCGCCTGCAGGCCGGTTTCCTCCAGCACCTGGCGTACCAGGCTGACGAGGTTGCCCTGGCGCAGCTGGTGCATCGACAGGTTCACCGAAACGCGGATGTCGGCCAGCCCCTGGCGCTGCCACTCGCGCGCCTGCTGGCAGGCCTGGCGCAGCACGAATTCGCCGATGGGGGCGATCAGCCCGGTCTCCTCGGCCAGCCCGATGAAGTCTCCCGGCGGCACCAGCCCCTGCTGCGGATGGCGCCAGCGCACCAGCGCCTCGGCTGCGTTCAGGCTGTTGTCGGCCAGACCCAGCTTGGGCTGGTAGAAGACTTCCAGCTGGCCTTCCTCGATCGCCTTGCGCAATTGGTTTTCCAGCTGCAGGCGTTCCAGGGTGCAGGCCTGGAGGTTGTCGGTGAAGAACTGGAAGGTGTTGCCGCCCAGGTGCTTGGCGTGTTGCATGGCCATGTTGGCCTGGCTGATCAGCGCGGAAATGTCGCGGGCGTTGTCCGGGAGCAGGCTGATGCCCAATGAGCCGCTGATGACCAGCTCGTGGCCGCCCACGGTGATCGGCATGCGCAGCTTGCCCAACAGGCGGCTGGCCTGGCGCGCCAGGCTGGAAAGGCTGCCGTAGGCATCGAGTATCACCGCGAACTCGTCACCGGACAGGCGCGCGATAGTGTCGGCTTCCGGCACCGCCTGGGTGAGGCGACGGCTGACCTGGCGCAGCAACTGGTCGGCCACCTCATGGCCGAGGCTGTCGTTGAGCACCTTGAAGCGGTCCAGGTCGATGTGCAGCAGGGCCAGGCTGCGGCCACTCTGCCGGGCGCGCTGGCTGGCCTCGTGCAGGCGGTCCTTGAACAGGGTGCGGTTCGCCAGCCCGGTGAGTTCGTCATAGTTGGACAGGTAGCGCAGGCGCTCCTCGGCCTCCCGGCGGGAGGTCAGATCGGCGAAGAAGCCGACAATGTGGCTGACATTGCCCCGCGAATCGCGCACCACATTGAGCTGCAGCCATTGCGGATAGAGCTCGCCACTCTTGCGCGTGTCCATCAGCTCGCCTTGCCAACTGCCGCTCTGCTCCAGCTCCTCGCGGATCAGGTAATAGCGGCGACGGGCTTCGCGGTTGCCGATCAAGGTAGCGACGCTGCGACCGATCACTTCGTCCTGGCGATAGCCGGTGACCTGGCTGAAGGCTTCGTTGGTCTGGATCACCCGGTAATCAGGATCGAGGATGACGATGCCCTCGCTGGCCGCCTCGAATACCGTGGCCGCCAGGCGCTGCTCCTCGTCCTGGTGCTTGCGCGCCGTGACGTCGCGACGGGTGCCCAGCATGCGTAGCACCGTGCCGTCTGCATCGCGCTCCACCACGCGTCCGCGATCTTCCACCCAGACCCAGTGGCCATCGGTGTGGCGCACCCGGTAATCGATGGCATAGCCGTCCGTGCGGCCCTTCATATGTTCCACCAGGGCGCGACGCAGTAGCGGCAGGTCGTCCGGGTGCAAGCGCGGCTTCAGGTCGCTGAGGACGCGGGTCACGTCGTCGGCGTCGATCCCGAAGATGGCCTTGAGCTGCGTGTGGTGGACTTCGTCGGTTTCCAGGTTCCAGTCCCACAGGCCCAGTTCGCTGGCTTCAAGGGCCAGGGCCAGGCGCGCCTCGCTCTTGACCAGGGCATGGCTGGCATCGGCCAACTCCAGGGTGCGCTGGGCCACGCGCATTTCCAGTTCGCCATGGGCGCGACGCAGCTCCCGCTCGGCCCGGCGGCGCTGCTCCACCTCGCGGGCCAGTTCCCCGTTGAGGCCTTCGGCACGACCCTTGGCTTCTTCCAGGTGGCAGATCAGCGCCTGGTTCTGGAAGCGCTGCAGGAGGCTGCGCTGCACCAGCCGGTTGATTTGCCAGGCCACCACCATGAGCGACGCGGCGAGTATCACGCCCAGCACGCCCCAGCCGCGCAGCAGCGAGCTATCTCCGAGCAGCAGCCAGGTAATGGACGGCAACAGGCAAGGCAGGGCGAAGGTAAGGAAGGCCGACAGACTGACGGCATAGGCAACACTGGCGGAGAGAATGGCCGCAGCAATCAGCCCGTAGACCAATGCCTGGGTCAGGAAGGCATCCGACGGCACCAGCGCCACGGCGGCGAACGCCAGGGTCAGGCCGGAAGCACCGGCCCCCAGGAGGAAAGCGCGGCGCCAGCGCGGGCAGGCCTGCTTCGTCGGCAGCGCCTTGTTGAAGGCAGCCACCTGGGTCAGGCGCAGGACGGCCAGCAGTACCAGCCAGACCAGCCAGACGCCGAGCAGCAGACCGTTGCCTGTCCCCCACAGCAGGTAGGCGCAGGCCAGGCCGTTGAGCAGCATGAAGAGGGTCGGGACCCGGGAGCCCTGGTAAAGGAGACGCGTTCGTTCGGCCGCAATGTCGGTCGCGAACTGCTGGCGTATCTCGCGGCTGTCGGCCAGGAATGACGCCTGGTCGGCGGGCATTGAATTGGCGGTCATAGGCGCTTTTTTGTAGTGGTCTGCCTAAGCGAGCCCGGAGCTTACCCGAGCGGTGAATCGCTGCAATAGCTTTATGTGCGAGGTTCCGGATGAGCGTCGCCCAACTTTCGGAGGGTCTCCGCCGCGGGGATCGGCGACCATCCGGCTGACTATCCGGTCATCGGTTTGCCCTCCCCCAGCCGCGCCCCTAGAATGCCGCGATGCATGATGATCTCTCCCTCCTCCTGAACTCCCTCAACGACGCTCAACGCCAGGCCGTAGCGGCCTCGCTGGGGCGTCAACTGGTGCTTGCCGGCGCCGGTTCCGGCAAAACCCGTGTGCTGGTGCACCGCATCGCCTGGCTGATCCAGGTGGAGCAGGCCTCGCCGCATTCGATCCTGTCGGTGACCTTCACCAACAAGGCCGCGGCCGAAATGCGCCAGCGCATAGAGCAACTGCTGGGGATCAACCCGGCCGGCATGTGGGTCGGTACCTTCCACGGTCTGGCGCACCGCCTGTTGCGCGCCCACTGGCAGGAAGCGGGCCTGGCCGAGAACTTCCAGATCCTCGACAGCGACGACCAGCAGCGCCTGGTCAAGCGCGTGATCCGCGACCTCGGCCTCGACGAACAGCGCTGGCCGGCGCGTCAGGCGCAGTGGTTCATCAACGGGCAGAAGGACGAGGGCATCCGTCCGCAGCACATCCAGGCGGGTGGCGACCTGTTCCTCGGCACCATGCTGAAAATCTACGAAGCCTACGAAGCGGCCTGCGCGCGCACCGGAGTCATCGACTTCTCCGAACTGCTGCTGCGCGCCCTCGACCTCTGGCGCGACCGCCCGAGCCTGCTGGAGCACTACCAGCGGCGCTTCCGCCACGTGCTGGTGGACGAATTCCAGGACACCAACGCCGTGCAGTACGCCTGGCTGCGCCTGCTGGCCAAGGGCGGCCAGAGCCTGATGGTGGTGGGTGACGACGACCAGTCGATCTACGGCTGGCGCGGTGCGCGGATCGAGAACATCCAGCAATTCTCCAGTGACTTCCCGGACACCGAGGTGATCCGCCTGGAGCAGAACTACCGCTCCACCGCGGGCATCCTCAAGGCCGCCAACGCCCTCATCGCCAATAACCAGGGGCGCCTGGGCAAGGAGCTGTGGACCGAGGGCGAAGACGGCGAACCCATCGGCCTGTATGCCGCGTTCAACGAGCACGACGAAGCCCGCTATGTGGTGGAGAGCATCGAGAGCGCCCTGAAAGACGGCATGGCCCGCAGCGAGATCGCCATCCTCTATCGCTCCAACGCCCAGTCGCGGGTGCTGGAAGAGGCCCTGCTGCGGGAGAAGATTCCCTACCGCATCTATGGCGGCCAGCGCTTCTTCGAACGCGCCGAGATCAAGAACGCCATGGCCTACCTGCGCCTGCTCGACGGCCGAGGCAACGACGCCGCGCTGGAGCGGGTGATCAATGTGCCGCCGCGCGGCATCGGCGAAAAAACCGTGGAAAGCATCCGCGAGTTCTCCCGCGTCAACGAAGTCTCGATGTGGGAAGCGATGCGCCTGATGATCGCCAACAAGGCCCTGGCCGGCCGCGCTTCCAGCGCCCTGGCGGTCTTCATGGAGCTGATCGAGAACCTGACCGCGAAGTGCCTGGACATGCCCCTGCACCTGATGACCCAGACGGTCATCGAGCAGAGCGGCCTGGTGGCCTATCACAAGGACGAGAAGGGCGAGAAAGGCCAGGCCCGGGTGGAAAACCTGGAAGAACTGGTCAGCGCCGCGCGCGCCTTCGAGAACGAAGAACCCGAGGACGACCTCACCCCGCTGCAGGCTTTCCTCAGCCACGCCTCGCTGGAAGCCGGGGAAACCCAGGCCGACGCCTTCGAGGACAGCGTGCAATTGATGACCCTGCACAGCGCCAAGGGGCTGGAGTTCCCGCTGGTTTTCCTGGTGGGCATGGAAGAAGGCCTGTTCCCGCACAAGATGAGCATGGAAGACCCGACCCGGCTGGAGGAGGAGCGCCGCCTGGCCTATGTCGGCGTCACCCGCGCCATGCAGCGGCTGGTCCTGACCTACGCCGAAACCCGCCGACTCTACGGCAGCGAGACCTACAACAAGGTCTCGCGCTTCGTCCGCGAAGTGCCGCCGCAGCTGATCCGCGAAGTGCGCCTGAACAACAGCGTCAGCCGCCCCATGGGGAGCGGCAGCCGCCACGGCTCCATCTTCGATGGCGCCGCCGTGCCGGAAACACCTTTCTCCCTGGGCCAACGCGTGCAGCACGCCTTGTTCGGCGAAGGCACCATCCTCAACTTCGAAGGCGCCGGCGCCCAGGCCCGGGTGCAGGTGAAGTTCGAGAGCGAAGGCAGCAAGTGGCTGATGCTGGCCTACGCCAAGCTGCAGCCGCTCTGATTTATCTGTAGGGGCGAATTCATTCGCCAAGGGCGGCATCGCCGCCCCACACAGCCACAAGGGCGAACCTGCGGTCCGCTTGGCGATTGAAATCGCCCCTACAACAATGCAGCCGGCGGGCTCGCATTGTTCCGCCCGTCCGATGCCTCTGCCGCCTCCGTTCGCTTGGCCATACTCACTGGCGGAGGTAAGTCCATGCCCCGCTCACCCAGCGCCCAGCAGATACTCGATTGCGCCCTGAACCTGGCCGATACCAGCGGCTGGGAACGGCTGCACCTGTTCGAGGTGGCCAACGAACTCGACGTCAGCCTCGATGCCATCGCCAAGCACTATCAGCAGAAGGATGACCTTGTAGAGGCCTGGTTCGACCGCGCCGACCAGGCCCTGCTGACCCGCAGCAAGGGCGGCGATCTGGCGGCCCTTAGCGCGGAAAGGCGCCTGGAGGAACTGTTGATAGCCTGGCTCAACGCACTCGCCCCACACCGTTCGGTGACCGGGCAGATGCTGCTCTACAAGCTCGAGCCCGGCCATATCCACCTTCAGGTGCTGGGCCTGCTGCGAGTCAGCCGTACGGTGCAGTGGTGGCGCGAGGCGGCGCAGCGGGAAACCCTGCACCTGTGTCGCATCGCCGAAGAAAGCCTGCTCACCGGTGCCTACCTTCGCACCTTCCTTCACTGGCTGCGCCATCCGCTTGAAGATGAAGCGGAACTGCGCGCTCTGTTGCGCCGTCAACTGCGTTGTGGCCCGCTGATATTCCTACTGCGCAGATGAACGGCATGCCCGGAAAAGGCCGACAGAGCTGTACGACAAAATCCCGAAACACTCTGCCCCTAGCTATCGCGCGACTGACTGTGCAGCATGGCGCGCGTAGATTCATAACCAAGAGAAGCCTCTGATGCGCCGATTTCTCAGTATTGCCCTGGCCCTCTGCGTCGGCCTGACGCTGAGCCTGGATGTCAACGCCGCCAAGCGTATGGGTGGCGGCAAGTCCTTCGGCTCCGCGCCGACCCACCAGACCCGCCAGGCAGCCCCCACCCAGCAGGCGCCTACCGCCGCTGCCCCTGCCACTGCTGGCAAACCCGCCGCTGCGAGCGGCGCGTCCCGCTGGCTCGGCCCGCTGGCCGGCATCGCCGCCGGTGGCCTGCTCGCCTCGATGTTCATGGGCGACGGCTTCGACGGCATGCAGATCTTCGACTTCCTGATCATCGGCCTGATCGCCTTCCTGATCTTCCGCTTCCTGGCCGCCCGCAAACGCGCCCAGCAGCAGGGTCGTCCCGCAATGGCCGGCGGCCATGCGCCGTTCCAGCGCGAAATGCCGCAGATGCCGCAGCAGCCGTCGATCTTCGGTAGCGCCGCACCGGTCGCCCAGCCGGCCTTCAACGCGCCGAGCTGGTTCAACGAGCAGCGCTTCATCGAAGCCGGCCGTGAGCACTTCATGGCTCTGCAACAGCACTGGGACGCGGCCGAGATGGACAAGATCGCCGAGTTCGTCACCCCGCAGATGCTGAGCTTCCTGAAGGAAGAGCGCGCCAGCCTGGGCGATGCGTACCAGTCCACCTACATCGACAACCTCCAGGTGCAACTGGACGGCATCGACGAATTGGCCGACAAGACCGTCGCCACCCTGACCTTCAACGGCGTTTCCAAGTCCTCGCGCTTCGACCAGGGCGAGGTGTTCAGCGAAAGCTGGCGCATGGAGCGTGTGAATGGCGACAACCAGCCCTGGCTGGTGGCGGGCATCCGTCAGAATTGATTGCTGCTGCAATGAAAAAACCCGGGCTTGTCCCGGGTTTTTCTTTTCACTGATGGCGCCCGCCACCCCTGCGCCAGCGCCGACGTGCCAGGGAGCGACGGAACCAGAAGGGCGGCGGAATGGGCGGTCGAATGCCCCGGACCTTCTTCATGATTGCGCGAGCCCGACGCGCAGCAAATCATCGCCCTTAGTGGCAGAGCTCGCAGACTTCCGCATGAGGCACCAGTTTCAGGTAGTCATCCATGCGCATGTGCACCAGGTTTTCGTGGTCGCCGGCCTCCAGGTAAATGTCCTTTTGCCGGGTGAGCTGCGGGTCCACCAGCATGTTCATGCCGTAGGGTTCGCCGAGTGCCGGTACGGCGCCCAGTTCGCAATCCGTGAATAGACGGGCCAAGTCGGCTTCGTGGGTGAGTTGCCAGATCCTCGAGTCCTTGCGCACCTTGCCCACGTCCAGGTGGCGGCTGGAGGGAACCACCGCCATGAGGAAGTGGCCATGGCGATCGTCCAGGATCACCGGCTTGGCCAGGCGTTCGGCAGGAATATTGGCGACCCGCGCCGACTCGGCTCGTCGCCGAATGAGGGTGCGGCACCAGGTCGAACTGGGTACGGGTACTTTCCAGGCTGCGCTGCAGGGTTGCGGCCATTCGCATGATGCACCTCCTGTGGATAGCCAGGGTGTTGGCGGCTGCGCCGGGCAACCGCATGGTGCACAAAGTTTAGCCACCTCATTCCGGTGGGAATAAAGCGGTTGGTGCTGAACGGAGCGCTGCAAAGCAGCCTTGGGCCTAAAAAGTGCTGAAAAAACGTAGGCGAGGCAGCCGAGACAAGGCCAAAAACCGCCGAAGAAGCGGAGTTTACGAGTTGTAAATGAGCATTCTGAGGCGGTTTTTAACGCCGTATCGGCAACGCAGGTAGTTTTTTGCGCATTCCGATGTGGGGAATGCCATCGTCCAGATAAACCTCGGTCACCGGCGAGAAGCCATAGCGGCCGTAATAAGCCTGCAGATGCGCCTGGGCCGAGAGATACAACGGCATGCCCGGCCAGCGCTTTTCGGCCTCGGTCACGGCCCGCTCCATCAGCCCGTGGCCCAGGCCGCGACCGCGGGCTTCGGGGGCGCTGACCACGCGCCCGATCACCACGTCGCCCTCCTGGGTCGATGGGTCCAGCAGACGCAGGTACGCCAGCAACTGGCCGTCTTCCCAGGCCATCACATGGCAGGTATCGGCTGCGAGATCCTGGCCATCGACATCCAGGTAGGGGCATTTCTGTTCCACCACGAATACCTGGCAACGCAGCGCCAGGAAGGCATAGACCTCGTGGGCGTCGAGTTCGCTGTGGTGCTTGCAAGTCCAGGTGATCGCCATGATGGGCTCCTTGGCAAAAAATCGAGGATAAGGCGGGCGGGCCGAGCTGTCTGGTGGAAACCTTCGTTTATCGAACCCGCGATTTTCCCGGCCATGCGGCTACTGTATAAAGCGCATCCCAATGCATGAGGGCCTGCCGCCATGGAAGAAGTCATCGAACAGCTGCGCGAACTCAACGAGCCGGTACCGGTTCCCCTGGAGCTTCCTGACGAGGAACTGCTGGTGGAGATCGAGGAGCAGTTGCTGATCAACCTGCCCTTCGAGCTGCGCGAATTCCTGCTCAAGGTCAGCGACGTGGTCTATGGCCGCCTGGAGCCGGTGACCGCCACCGACCCGCAATCCCACACCTACCTGCCGGAAGTTGCCGCCGTCGCCTGGGACCTGGGGGTACCGCGCGACCTGGTGCCTCTCTGCCAGGACGGCCGCGACTACTACCTGGTCGACGGCGAAGGCGAAGTCGTCCTGTGGGACGGCGACGAGGGCGAGCTCACCGATGAAAGCTGGGACTCGGTGTGGCACTGGGCACGCGATGTCTGGCTGGCCAATTGATCCCTGCGTTGGAACGGCGGCTCAGTCTGTAGGGTGCGCCGTGCGCACCAGCTACCGATACCGCGCGCGGTGCACAGCGCACCCTACGATCGGCGTCGAATGCGCGGGAGATGTCCCGTCAGCGGTGATGGTTGTCCTGGTTCTGCTCCAGGGTTTCCATCAGCGCGATCTGCATCCGTGAATGCACGCGGATCAGCCAGCGCCAGAGCAGCGCGCTGACGCCCGCCGCCAGCAAGCCGACCAGCACCAGCAATTCCAGGGTCGGCAGGATGCTTGCTGATAGCGCCATCAGCAGCAGCATGATGCCCAGCAGCGAAAGCAGCGGGATCACTTCGGCGATGACCTTGCGCACCCGTTCGGTGTGGCGCCCGGCCTTGTCGGGGCTCACCCCCATCTCCGCCAGCAGCATGGAAAGCGCCTTGAGCTTGCGGTAGGCGGCGATGAGGAAAGGCAGCGAGAGCAACAGCGCACCGCCCCAGATCAGCGCCTTCTGCTGGTTGGGAGAGGCCAGCCAGGTGCTCAGGTACTCGGCCAGGGTGCCGGCGAAGTAGGCAATGCCGAGGAAGATCGCCACCACCAATGCCAGGTTGACCACCACCTGCAGCAGGATCTTGCGGATCATCCCTGCCAGCACGGCACTCTGGCCCTGCGGCTGGATGCTGCGCAGCCACTCGCCATACAAACCGAAGACCCGCACCAGGGGTTCCGGCATGACCTTGGCCAGCTTGATCGAGAGCGGGTCGGCGGCGCGGATGAGGTAGGGCGTCAGCAGGGTAGTGATGGCCGACACGGCCACCGCTACTGGATAGAGGAAGTCGCTGGTGACCTGCAGGGTGATGCCGAGCGCGGCGATGATGAAGGAGAACTCGCCGATCTGCGACAGCCCCATGCCGACCCGCAGCGAGGTGCGGCCATCATTGCCAGCGATGAAGGCGCCGAGGCCGCAGGAGATCATCTTGCCCAGCACCACCGCCAGGGTGATGACGACGATGGGCCAGGCGTACTCGACCAGCACCTTGGGGTCGATCAGCAGGCCGATGGCCACGAAGAAGATCGCGCTGAACATGTCGCGTACCGGTTCGATCAGGCGCTCGATCTGCACCAGCTGGCGCGATTCGGCCATGATCGCGCCAATCAGGAAGGCGCCCAGCACCATGCTGTATTCCAGCTTCACCACCAGCAGGCAGAAGCCGAAGCACAGGCCCAGCACGGTCACCAGCAGCATCTCGTTGCTCTCGAACTTCGCCACGTAGGCGAGCAGGCGCGGCACCACCAGGATGCCGACGACCAGGGCGACGATCATGAACAGGCTGAGCTTCCCGACGGTGGCGAACACCTCGCCGGTTTCCACCGAGCCACTCACCGCGATGCCGGAGAGCAGCGCGATGATGCCGATACCGAGAATGTCTTCGACGATCAGCACGCCGAAGATGAGCTGGGCGAAGCGCTCGTTCTTCAGCTTCAGGTCACTGAGCGCCTTGACGATGATGGTGGTGGACGAAATGGCCAGGATCGCACCCAGGAACAGCGAGTCCATGGTGCTCCAGCCGAAGTAGCTGCCGATCTCGTAGCCGATCCAGATCATCAGCACGATTTCCAGGAAGGCGGCGATGAAGGCCGTGGCACCGACCTTGAACAGCTTGCCCAGGCTGAACTCGAGGCCCAGGCAGAACATCAGGAAGATCACCCCGAGCTCGGCGAGGGTCTTGATGGTGTCCTCGTCGTGGATCAGCTCGAAGGGCGGCGTGTGCGGCCCGATGATGAAGCCGGCAACGATGTAGCCCAGCACCACCGGTTGTTTGAACCGGTGGAAAAGGATGGTCACCATGCCCGCGACCAGCATGATCACGGCAAGATCCTGGATGAAAGCAATGGCATGCATGGCGGAACGACTCCTTTTCAGCAATGCGCGGCACAGCGGTCCCGCGCGCGGGCAACTCGCTCGGCTCCAACGGAGCCATGTAGGAATTAGGGAAGTTGGTGCAAGGAACGGACGCAGATTATCACTGCGATATGTCTCGCCAGAGCGAGGCAATATGCCGTAACACTTGCCTGAAGCGGCCTACGAGAGCAGGACGTGCCTGCCCTCGCAGGAGAGTGGATCAGCCGCTGCGGGCTTGAGCGAAGTCCAGTTCCAGCAGGTTGAGAAGGAACTGGCCGAAGTAGGAAAGATCCTGCTCGATGGCGAAGCGCGCGGCCTTGCCATCACCTTCCAGCAGTGCCTTGAAGGCGTCTTCGTGGAAGTCATTCAGCCGCAAGGAAAGGTCCGCTTCGGTGAACAGGCGATTGAAGAACGGGCCGACCTGCAGCCAGAGGTTTTCGATGGTGCGCAGCAGGACCGGATTGCCGCAGGCGCCGTACAGGACCCGATGGAACTGACTGTTGTCGTTCAGGTAGCCCTGCACATCGCGCTGCTCGATGGCGATGTCCATGCGCTCCATGCAGACCCGCAGGATTTCCAGCTCATCGGCGGTCAATCGTGCAGCGGCCGCTTCCACGGCCATGCCTTCCAATGCCATGCGCACCTGGAAGATCTGTTTGAAGCGTTCGCGGGTCATGGGCGGCACGCGCACTGAGCGCTGTGGTTCGCCCTCGAGGGCGCCTTCTGCCACCAGGCGCTGCAGGGCGGCGCGCACGGGCATCGGACTGGTGCCCCAGGCGGCGGCGAGATCGCGGATCTTCAGGCGCTCGCCGGGTTTGAACTGGCCTGCCAGCAGGCCCTCGCGTAATCGTTGGTAAAGCTGTTCCTGCAGGTTCTCGGCCATGGCTTGTCACCGTGCAGCGGCCGGCGGCGCCGGTAGTTGGTTCAGGGTCAGGCTGCAATTACGCATGGTTTGGGTCGCCTTCTGTTTGAGGTGGGGTGGGTTTGATCAGGAGGTCGCCAGGACGGATGGACGGTCCATCTAGTCTTTCGCTCATTCCTGTGATCACAAATATGGTTAAACGTTAAATTTCAGGCCCTGTTTTAGCAAGCCTTGACAGAATTGTGATCACAAAACACGATGTGCAGAAATTCGAACGAGGTGTTCAACATGACTGCCAGTGGAATCAGCCAAGCCGCTGTGGAAACCTTTGCCGCCCGCGAGCGCGCCCGTTTCCTCGAGCGCAATCCGAAATCCGTCGCCCTCGCCGAACGCGCGCACAAGTCTCTCTATGCCGGCGTGCCGATGCACTGGATGGCCGACTGGTCCACGCCTTGCCCGTTGTTCGTCGAGCGCGCCAAGGGCGCCCGCTTCTATGACGTCGACGGCCACGAGTACATCGACTTCTGCCTGGGCGACACCGGCACCATGTTCGGCCACTCGCCGGACCCCATTGCCAAGGCCATCGCCGAGCAGGCCAACAATGGCCTGACCACCATGCTGCCGGGGGAGGACGCCGTGGTCTGCGGCGAACTGCTGGCCCAGCGCTTCGGCCTGCCCTACTGGCAAGTGACCGCCACCGCCACCGACTCCAACCGCTACGTGCTGCGCTGGGCCCGAGCCATCACCGAGCGCAAGACCCTGCTGGTGTTCGACGGCTGCTACCACGGCACCGTGGACGATGTGATGGTGCGCTACCGCGACGGCGAGACCGTGCCCCGCTCCGGCCTGGTCGGCCAGGCCTACGACCTGACCCAGTACAGCCGCTCCATCCCCTTCAACGATGTCGAAGCGCTGGAAGCCGCACTGGCCAAGGGCGACGTCTGCGCCCTGCTCTGCGAGCCGGCGATGACCAACATCGGCATGGTCCTGCCCGATCCGGGCTTCATGCATAAGTGCCGCGAGCTGACCCGCAAGTACGGCAGCCTGCTGATCATCGACGAAACCCACACCATCTCGACCGACATCGGCGGCTGCACCCGCCTGTGGAACCTCGACCCGGACTTCTTCGTGGTCGGCAAGCCGATCGCCGGCGGCGTGCCCTGCGGCATCTTCGGTTGCAGCGTGGACATGGCGGAGCGGATGCTCGCCTCGCGCAAGAAGGCCCAGGAAGACAGCCACGGTCACGGCCACAGCGGCATGGGCACCACCCTTTCGGCCAACGCCCTGGCCATGCACTGCATGCGCGCCAACCTCGAACAGGTGATGACCCAGGCCGCCTACGACCACATGCTGCCGCTGGCCAAACGCCTGGCCGATGGCTTCCGCAGCCTGATCGCCAAGTACGACCTGAAGTGGTCGGTGAC
>MTEY01014805.1_pt1 | contig 31191 bp, 30 predicted proteins | sample 1042721 | NCBI WGS metagenome assembly MTEY01 (sample SAMN06185809, study PRJNA358809) | soil metagenome | isolation source: soil biostimulated with seedmeal as carbon source | place: India | collected 2015-05-23 | reverse complement strand
GGGTTCTGTCGTGGACAGTCATTCATCTAGGCCAGCAATCGCTCACTGGCTCAAGCAGCCTACCCGGGTTCAGTACGGGCCGTACCATGTGAACCCCTATTTGGCCTTGCTCCGGGTGGAGTTTACCGTGCCACGGACTGTTACCAGCCGCGCGGTGCGCTCTTACCGCACCCTTTCACCCTTACCTGATCCCACTTGCGTGGGCCATCGGCGGTTTGCTCTCTGTTGCACTGGTCGTGGGTTTCCCCCCCAGGCGTTACCTGGCACCCTGCCCTGTGGAGCCCGGACTTTCCTCCCCTTCGCCCGTCTCCACCCGAGGGTGGACGACGACGAAGCGGCGACTGTCTGGTCAGCTTCGGCGCGCAGTATAGTGGGTTTGCACGCCGCTGTCACCCTTGGTTGTGGGGAAGACGAAATTAGCGGGAGACTTCCACCTTCGCCAGTTTTTCGTAGTAGCACGCAATGGCACTGTGGTCGGCGGTGCCCAGACCGTCGGCGCGCAGCGCCTGCATCATCTCCATGACGGCGGCGGTCAGCGGCAGTTGGGCCCCTACGCCGTGAGAAGTGTCCAGCGCGTTAGCCAGATCTTTAATGTGCAGGTCGATACGGAAACCGGGTTTGAAGTTACGATCCATCACCATCGGCGCTTTGGCGTCCAGCACCGTGCTGCCCGCCAGCCCACCGCGGATTGCCTGGTAAACCAGATCCGGGTTGACGCCCGCTTTGGTTGCCAGAGTGAGCGCCTCCGACATGGCGGCGATGTTCAGCGCCACAATCACCTGGTTTGCCAGCTTGGTCACGTTACCCGCACCAATCTCCCCGGTATGCACCACGGAACCGGCCATCGCTTTCATCAGGTCGTAGTATTTATCGAAAATCGCCTTGTCACCACCGACCATCACCGACAACGTGCCGTCAATGGCTTTCGGTTCACCGCCGCTCACCGGGGCATCGAGCATCTCGACGCCTTTCGCTTTCAACGCCTCGCTGATTTCCCGGCTGGCCAGCGGTGCGATAGAGCTCATGTCGATCAACACCAGGCCCGGCTTCGCGCCGTCGATAATACCGTTCTCACCCAGCGCGACCTCTTTTACATGTGGAGAGTTTGGCAGCATGGTGATAATGACATCGCACTGCTCGGCAATGGCTTTGGCTGTGGTGGCCGTTTCTGCGCCAGCCGCCATCACTTCGGCTACAGCCTGCGAATTATGGTCTGAAACCACCAGTGAGTATCCTGCTTTAATGAGGTTTTTACTCATTGGTTTGCCCATAATGCCCAGGCCAATAAAACCCACTTTCAGCGTCATAATCTGTTTTCCTCAAAGATGGTTATTTTTTAAAAGCGTCCGCTAATTTCTGCGTCGCAGAACGGAATACGCCGAGGTCGCTGCCGACGGCAACGAAGGTCGCGCCCCACTCCAGATAGCGGCGTGCGTCTGCTTCAACCGGCGCCAGAATGCCACACGGTTTGCCGTGCGCTTTGGCGCGGGCAAAGATGTGCTGAATGGCGCGCTGCACATCCGGGTGACCCGCATTGCCCAGGTGTCCAAATGCGGCCGCCAGATCGCTTGGGCCGACGAAAATGCCGTCCACCCCCTCGGTGGCGGCGATGGCATCCACGTTGTCGACACCCTGCTGACTCTCAATCTGTACCAGAATGGTGATGTTGCTGTTGGAATGCGCAAAGTAGTCCGGTACGGTGCCAAACATGTTGGCGCGATGCGAAACGGAGACGCCGCGGATCCCTTCCGGTGGATAGCGTGTTGACGCCACGGCCTGTGCCGCTTCCTCCTGCGTTTCAACAAACGGGATCAGGAAGTTGTAGAAGCCGATATCCAGCAGGCGCTTGATGATCACCGGCTCGTTCGTGGGGACGCGGACCACCGGCGCGCTCTGGCTGCCTTTGAGCGCCATCAGCTGCGGAATAAAGGTGCTGATATCGTTCGGCGCATGCTCGCCATCCAGCACCAGCCAGTCGAACCCCGCCAGACCCAGCACTTCGGTGCTGATTGGGTTTGCCAGTGCGGACCAGCATCCAATTTGAATCTGGTGCGCCGCAAGCGCCGCTTTAAATTTATTTGGGAAGATAGCGTTATTCATCGTATTTACCTTTTTAATTCCGCAGCCCTGGTCAGTATATTTATTACCAGCGTTATATTTATTCTCTATTTCGGCGTGATAAAATCGTCATTCAGTATAATCTCCACTTTCCGGCAGCACATTGTTTTAATGCTCAAGTGTTACGCTCTGTTTCAATAATATTTTGAGCATATGCACAAACCACTGGGCGCTGATGCACAGAATCAGCCATTACTGGTTCGGGAGCGATCGCGATCACATTCTCACGCTCTGTCTCCTGACATGCTCTATTTTCGCAAGCTGCGTTTTTATTTTTGCCATAAGAAAATTGGCTGTATTAATTATCAGATTCTTTGCTGGAGAATATTGAACAATGGCCGACATTGAAATTCGACAAGCGTTGCCGACGGCGTTCTATATAAAAGTTCACGACACGGATAATGTGGCAATTATTGTGAACGACAATGGCTTAAAAGCCGGAACCCGCTTCCCGGATGGTCTGGAGCTGATTGAACATATTCCGCAGGGGCATAAAGTGGCGCTGGTGGATATCCCGGCCCAGGGTGAAATCGTGCGTTATGGTGAAGTCATTGGCTATGCCGTCCGTGCCATTCCGCAAGGCAGCTGGATTGATGAGTCTCTGGTTGAGCTGCCAGAAGCCCCACCGTTGAACACCCTGCCGCTGGCGACCCGCGTCCCTGAGCCGCTGCCACCGCTGGTGGGGTACACCTTTGAAGGCTACCGAAACGCAGACGGGAGCGTGGGAACCAAAAACCTGCTCGGCATTACCACCAGCGTTCACTGTGTGGCAGGCGTGGTGGATTACGTGGTGAAACTCATCGAGCGCGATCTGCTGCCAAAGTACCCGAACGTTGATGGCGTGGTGGGGCTGAATCACCTTTATGGCTGCGGCGTGGCGATCAATGCCCCTGCGGCCGTGGTGCCAATCCGAACTATCCACAATATCGCCCTGAACCCGAACTTTGGTGGCGAAGTGATGGTGATTGGCCTGGGTTGTGAAAAACTACAGCCTGAGCGCCTGCTGCAGGGCACCGAGGATGTCAAAGCCATTCCGGCAGACGAGGCCAGCATTGTGCGTCTGCAGGACGAGCGCCACGTTGGTTTCCGTTCGATGGTTGACGATATCCTGCAGGTGGCAGAGCGTCATCTGGCTAAACTCAATACCCGTCAACGTGAGACCTGTCCGGCTTCCGAGCTGGTGATTGGTACACAATGTGGCGGCAGCGATGCGTTTTCCGGCGTGACCGCCAACCCGGCAGTGGGTTATGCCTCCGACCTGTTTGTTCGCTGCGGGGCCACGGTGATGTTCTCCGAAGTGACAGAAGTGCGAGATGCCATCCATCTGCTCACGCCGCGCGCCATCAACGAAGAGGTGGGCAAACGCCTGCTCGAAGAGATGGCCTGGTACGATAACTATCTTGATATGGGTAAAACCGACCGCAGCGCTAACCCGTCTCCGGGCAACAAAAAAGGGGGACTGGCGAACGTGGTGGAAAAAGCGCTTGGCTCAATCGCCAAATCCGGCCAGAGCGCCATTGTGGAAGTGCTCTCGCCGGGCCAGCGCCCGACAAAACGCGGCCTGATCTACGCGGCAACGCCGGCCAGCGACTTCGTTTGCGGCACCCAGCAGGTGGCCTCCGGCATTACGGTGCAGGTCTTTACCACCGGACGCGGTACGCCGTACGGCCTGATGGCGGTGCCTGTGATAAAAATGGCGACCCGCACTGAGCTGGCTAACCGCTGGTATGACCTAATGGACATTAATGCAGGCACCATTGCCACCGGGGAAGAGAGTATAGAAGAGGTAGGCTGGAAGCTGTTCCACTTTATTCTGGATGTGGCGAGTGGTCGGAAGAAAACCTTCTCGGACCAGTGGGGGCTGCACAATCAGCTGGCGGTGTTTAACCCGGCACCGGTGACGTGATAGCCCCTCACCCTGCTCTCTCCCCACAGGGGAGAGGGTAAAAACCGCACCGAGCAGTCCCCTCTCCCCTGTGGGGAGAGGGTTAGGGTGAGGGGAGAAACTACCCTTTCACCAACACCACATCGATCCCGCTTTTACGCAACCCATCCAGGCTCTCCGCCGGAATGTCTTCGTCGACAATAATCATATCAATCCGTTGTGTATCAATGATTTTATGCAGGCTTGAGCGGTTAAATTTGCTGGAGTCGGTCACGACAATAATACGCTCTGCCACTTCGCACATCCGGCGGTTGAGGCGCGCCTCGTCTTCGTTGTGCGTGCTCACACCGCGATCAAGATCGATGGCGTCAACGCCCAGGAACAAAAGATCGAAGTGATAATTCTGTAATGACTGCTCCGCCTGGTCGCCATAGAAGGATTGCGACTGACGGCGCAGATGCCCGCCTGTCATCAGCAGTTCCACTCCTTCCGCTTCCAGCAAAGCGTTCGCGACGTTCATGCCATTGGTCATGGCAATCACATCCGTGTGCTGGCGCAGCATTCGGGCAATTTCAAACGTTGTGGTACCCGAATCCAGAATGATGCGATGCCCTGGCTTTACCAGTTCTGCGGCAACCTTCGCGATGCTGCGCTTCACGGCAGTATTCAACGAGCTTTTATCTTCTACGGAGGGTTCAGCGCCCGGCACATTGCCTTCGCAAATCAACGCGCCGCCATAGGCGCGAACGGCGATACCTTGCTTCTCCAGAAAAGCCAGATCGTTGCGGATCGTTACTGTCGACACACCGTATAAATGGGAAAGATCGTTAACCTGTACGCTTCCCTGCGCCCGCAACCGCTGAATGATCTGCTCTCGCCTTTCACTGGTGCCGGTGATGCGCTTTTCCTCGGAGGAATCAGTGCTGCTCATACGCGATCCTTTATAAATAAACTTTCGTTTCATTTCGTTTTGCCTATTAAGACCTTTCTTTTAGGGGAATGCAAGCCCCATCTGCCGTTCTTACCCTCCCCTTCCCGACGCTGAAACCTTTCATTGCGTTTCTTTTGTGAAACAGATCGGAAAACTATTATCTTTCGTTTTATTTTTATACCACCATAATGCAGTATCAAATGAAACAAAACGAAAGATGAATACCATCACCATCCGAAATGGAGAGGAAAGTGAAACATCTGACTGATATGGTGGAACAACATAAACGGGGGAATTCAAACGGGATTTATGCCGTCTGTTCCGCACATCCATTAGTACTTGAAGCTGCAATTCGTTACGCCCATTCGCAACAAACGCCGCTGCTGATTGAAGCCACCTCAAACCAGGTCGATCAGTTTGGCGGTTACACCGGCATGACGCCCACCGACTTTTACGGGTTCGTCCGCAAGCTGGCGGACTCTCTTGGCTTCCCCGCGTCACAGCTGATCCTCGGCGGCGACCACTTGGGGCCAAACCGCTGGCAACACCTGCCCGCGCAGCAAGCGATGGCAAATGCTGACGATCTTATCAAAAGCTATGTCGCAGCCGGGTTCAAAAAGATCCACCTCGACTGCAGTATGTCCTGCGAGGATGATCCGGTTCCTTTGACCGACGCGATTGTCGCCGAACGCGCGGCACGTCTGGCAAAAGTCGCCGAGAAGACCTGCCGTGAACAGTTTGGTGAATCCGATCTGGTCTATGTCATTGGCACTGAAGTCCCCGTGCCGGGTGGCGCACACGAAACGCTTACCGAGCTTGAAGTCACCACGCCGGACGCGGCTCGCGCGACGCTTGAGGCGCATCGTCATGCGTTCAAAAAGGAAGGGTTAGGTGACATTTGGCCACGCATTATTGGCCTGGTGGTTCAGCCTGGCGTGGAGTTCGACCATGCGCACGTCTGTGACTACCAGCCGCAAAAAGCCCATTCCCTGAGCACCATGGTTGAAGCCTACGATACGCTGGTTTTTGAAGCGCACTCTACCGACTACCAGACGCCACAGGCGCTTCGCCAGCTGGTAAAGGACCACTTCGCCATTTTAAAAGTTGGCCCGGCCCTCACCTTCGCTCTGCGCGAGGCACTCTTTGCGCTGGCTGCCATAGAAGAGGAGCTGCTGCCAGCGAAAGCCAGCTCGGGCCTGCGTCACGTGCTGGAAAACGTGATGCTCGATCGGCCGGAATACTGGCAAAGCCACTACCATGGCGACAGCAACGCACGCCGCCTGGCCCGCGGCTACAGCTACTCTGACCGCGTACGCTACTACTGGCCGGACAGCCAGATTGACGATGCCTTTGAACGTTTGGTGCGTAACCTGGCGGACGAACCGCTACCGTTGCCGCTGATTAGCCAGTATCTGCCGTTGCAGTACAGCAAAGTTCGCGAGGGGGCTCTCAAGTCAACGCCGCGAGAACTCATCATCAACCACATTCAGGACATACTTCAGCAGTACCACGCCGCCTGCGAAGGCGTAACGACTCAGCATGCATAATTAAAAAGAGGAAAAAGCTATGCCAAACATTGTCTTATGCCGAATTGATGAACGTCTGATCCACGGTCAGGTGGGCGTGCAATGGGTGGGGTTCGCGGGGGCGAACCTGGTACTGGTCGCGAATGACGAGGTGGCAGAGGATCCGGTTCAACAGAACCTGATGGAAATGGTGCTCGCGGAGGGGATCGCCGTGCGTTTCTGGTCTTTGCAAAAAGTGATCGACAACATTCATCGCGCCGCTGATCGCCAGAAAATTCTACTGGTCTGTAAATCTCCCGCTGATTTTCTGAAGCTGGTTGAAGGGGGCGTGCCCATCACCCGTATCAACGTAGGAAACATGCACTACGCCAGTGGCAAACGACAAATTGCCAAAACGGTATCTGTAGACGCGGACGACATCGCCGCCTTCAACGGCCTGAAAGCGGCCGGGGTGGAATGCTTCGTTCAGGGCGTTCCAACAGAGACTGCTTTGGATCTCTTTAAACTGCTTTGAGGGATTCACAATGGAAATCAGTCTGTTGCAGGCTTTCGCGCTGGGGCTTCTCGCCTTTATCGCGGGTCTGGATATGTTTAATGGCTTAACACACATGCACCGTCCGGTCGTACTTGGGCCGCTGGTTGGCCTGATCCTTGGCGATCTGCACACCGGGATTTTAACCGGCGGGACGTTAGAGCTGGTCTGGATGGGTCTGGCACCGCTCGCGGGCGCACAGCCGCCAAACGTCATTATCGGCACCATCGTCGGGACCACGTTTGCCATCACCACAGGCGTGAAACCGGATGTCGCCGTTGGGGTCGCCGTGCCGTTTGCCGTCGCGGTACAGATGGGAATTACCTTCCTCTTCTCGGTAATGTCCGGTGTGATGTCCCGCTGCGATCGCATGGCGGCTAATGCAGATACTAACGGCATTGAACGGGTTAACTATCTGGCTCTGCTGGCACTCGGCCTCTTCTATTTCTTGTGCGCGTTTCTGCCCATTTATTTCGGTGCGGAACACGCGAAAACCGCCATTGATGTTCTGCCGGCGCGTCTGATTGACGGCCTTGGCGTCGCGGGCGGCATCATGCCTGCCATTGGCTTTGCCGTGCTGCTCAAAATCATGATGAAAAACGTCTACATCCCCTACTTCATTATCGGTTTTGTCGCCGCGGCCTGGCTCAAGCTTCCGGTGCTGGCGATTGCCGCTGCCGCGCTGGCCATGGCTTTGATAGACCTGATGCGTAAATCACCTGAACCGGCGGCACCAGCGGCCCAGAAAGAGGAATTCGAAGATGGCATCTAATCACACAACATTACCGGGCGTGTCTGAAAGCGAAGAGACGCTGCTGACCGGCGTCAATGAAAACGTCTACGAAGACCAGAGCATCGGTGCAGAACTGACGAAAAAGGACATCAACCGCGTCGCCTGGCGTTCTATGCTGCTGCAGGCCTCATTCAACTATGAACGTATGCAGGCCTCCGGCTGGCTTTACGGGTTACTGCCTGCGTTGAAAAAGATCCATACCAATAAGCGCGATCTGGCACGCGCCATGAAAGGCCATATGGGGTTCTTTAATACCCACCCGTTCCTGGTGACCTTTGTTATCGGCATTATTCTGGCGATGGAACGCTCCAAACAGGATGTAAACAGTATTCAGAGCACCAAAATTGCCGTCGGTGCGCCGCTTGGCGGCATTGGTGACGCCATGTTCTGGCTGACTCTGTTGCCGATCTGCGGCGGTATCGGCGCCAGCCTGGCGCTGCAAGGTTCGATTCTGGGTGCGGTGGTGTTTATCGTGCTGTTTAACGTTGTGCATCTCGGCCTGCGCTTTGGCCTGGCGCATTACGCTTACCGGATGGGCGTCGCAGCCATTCCGTTGATCAAAGCCAATACTAAAAAGGTCGGCCATGCGGCTTCCATTGTCGGGATGACGGTGATCGGTGCGCTGGTGGCAACCTATGTTCGTCTCAATACCACGCTCGAAATCAAAGCCGGTGATGCGGTCGTCAAACTGCAGGCTGACGTTATCGATAAGCTGATGCCCGCGTTTCTGCCGCTGGTCTACACCCTGACCATGTTCTGGTTGGTGCGTCGTGGCTGGAGCCCGCTGCGGCTGATTGGTATCACCGTGGTGTTGGGTGTTGTCGGTAAATTCTGTCACTTCCTGTAAAAGCAAAGAGGTTGCGATGTTAGGCATTATTTTGACAGGTCACGGCGGTTTTGCCAGCGGGCTTGAGCAGGCTATGAAGCAGATCCTGGGCGAGCAGCCGCAGTTTATTGCCATCGATTTTCCTGAAACCTCCACCACCGCGCGGCTGACCGCGCAGCTTGAGCAGGCGGTGAGCGAGCTCGACGCACGGCACGATATAGTGTTCCTTACCGATCTGCTGGGCGGGACGCCGTTTCGCGTTGCTTCTATGCTCGCCATGAAAAGACCGGGCAGCGAAGTGATCACCGGTACCAACCTGCAATTGCTGCTGGAGATGGTGCTGGAGCGCGATGGATTAACCAGCGAAGCGTTTCGTCTGCAGGCGCTGGAGTGTGGCCACCGCGGCCTGACGAGCCTGGTAGATGAGCTTGGCCGCTGTCGCGAGGAAGCGCCCGCAGAGGAAGGAATATGAGCCAACTGCTGCGCGCGCGACGGGTGCTGACCGAACAAGGCTGGCTGGATGACCACCAGCTTCGTTTTGAGGACGGCATTATCGCAGCGATTGAACCCATCCCCGCAGGCGTTCACGCCCGCGATGCCGATAAGCTTTGCCCGGCATTCATTGATATTCACGTTCATGGTGGCATGGGTGTGGATGTGATGGATGACGCCCCCGATGCGCTGGATGTTTTGGCTCTCCATAAAGCACGTGAAGGCGTCGGGGCATTTTTGCCCACGACGGTCACCGCGCCGCTGGAGGCGATTCACGGCGCACTCACGCGGATCGCCCGACGCTGTCAGTCAGGCGGCCCTGGCGCGCAGATTCTGGGCAGCTATCTGGAGGGCCCGTACTTTACCCCGCAGAACAAAGGGGCGCATCCACCCGCGCTGTTTCGGGAACTGGATATCGCCGAGCTGGACGCGTTGATTGCGGTATCGCACAACACGCTGAAGGTGGTGGCACTGGCACCGGAAAAACCCGGCGCGCTACAGGCCATTCGCCACCTGAAGCAGCGGGGTATCCGTGTGATGCTGGGCCACAGTGGCGCCACGTACGAGCAAACCCTCGCCGCCTTTGACGTCGGTGCAGACGGGCTGGTGCACTGCTTTAACGGTATGACGGGGCTGCATCACAGAGCGCCGGGTATGGTCGGTGCCGGGCTGACGGACAAACGGGCGTGGCTGGAGCTTATTGCCGACGGTCATCATGTTCATCCGGGCGCCATGCGTGTATGCAGCTGCTGTGCGAAGGATCGCGTGGTGCTGATTACCGATGCCATGCAGGCGGCAGGTATGCCGGACGGGCGGTATATGCTCTGTGGCGAAGAGGTCACAATGCACCACGGCGTGGTGAAAACCGCCTCTGGCGGGCTGGCGGGAAGCACGCTGTCGCTGGATGCCGCCGTCAGGCATATGGTGGAACATGCGGGTGTGACAGCAGAAGAGGCTATTCATATGGCTTCGCTGCATCCTGCCCGCCTGCTGGGCAGTGATCATCAGCTTGGCTCCTTAACGCCAGGGAAACGCGCCAATATTATTGCGCTGGATGACGGTTTACACCTTCAGCAGATCTGGATTCAGGGCCAGGCTCTCCCCCTTTAGCCCTTTTATTGTGTCTCCTTTTGGCTTTACGGCGTCAAACCGTAAGGCCTTTCTTTTCCTTTCCTTAATTTTACCCTTTCCTTTCGCGATCACACTTTTCGTTTTATTTCTTTTCTTTCGTTGAACTTTCGATTTCTTTCCTATAGATTTTATTTAACTGCTTAAATGAAAAAGTGAAACGAAACGAAAGATAGCGACACATTTGCCAGCGTCTGATGTGGAATTCACACGACTAAGGACTGAGTTATGCCACAGATCACTCCCACCGCCACAACCGGCACCTGGACCGAAGAAGAGATCCGCCAGCAGCCTGCCAGCTGGATCCGCTCGCTCCACAACATCGATAATTTGCGTTCCTCGATTGACAGTTTCCTGACGCCACTGCTGCGTAAGCACGATCTGCGGATCGTACTGACCGGCGCGGGCACGTCCGCGTTTATAGGCGATATCATTGCGCCATGGCTTGCGAACCACACCGGGAAAAACATCTCCGCCGTACCGACAACCGATCTGGTCACGAACCCGATGGATTACTTCAGCCCTGCGCATCCGCTGCTGCTGATCTCATTTGCCCGTTCCGGTAACAGCCCTGAAAGCGTCGCCGCCGTTGAGCTGGCTAATCAGTTCGTGCCGGAGTGCTACCATCTGTCGATCACCTGTAACGAGGCGGGAAACCTGTATCAGAGCGCTATCGACAGTGATAACGCCTGTGCCCTGCTGATGCCTGCCGAAACGCACGATCGCGGTTTCGCGATGACCAGCAGTATCACCACCATGATGGCAAGCTGCCTGGCCGTATTCGCGCCAGAGACGATCAACAGCAACACCTTCCGCGACGTGGCCGATCGCTGTCAGGCGATCCTCACCTCACTTGGTGATTTCCGCCATGGCGTATTTGGTAACGAGCCCTGGAAACGGATCGTCTACCTGGGAAGCGGTGGCCTGCAGGGGGCGGCGCGGGAATCGGCGCTGAAGGTACTGGAACTGACCGCGGGCAAGCTGGCGGCATTCTACGATTCCCCAACGGGGTTCCGTCACGGGCCTAAGTCGCTGGTAGATAACGAAACGCTGGTGGTGGTGTTTATCTCCAGCCATCCGTATACGCGTCAGTACGATCTGGATCTTCTGGCAGAATTGCGTCGCGATCTCCAGGCCCTGCGCGTTGTCGCCATCGCCGCTGAAAACGATCCGGTGATTGAAGCGGGCCCGCACATCCTGCTGCCGCCTTCACGCCCGTTTATTGATATGGAACAGGCGTTCTGCTTCCTGATGTACGCCCAGGTCTTTGCACTGTCCCAGTCCCTCAGCGTGGGCAATACACCCGATACGCCATCCGCCAGCGGCACGGTCAACCGCGTGGTACAGGGCGTTGTTATTCATCCGTGGCAGGCTTAAGAGGATCGCATCATGAGCATTATCTCAACGAAATATCTTCTGCAGGACGCACAGGCAAAAGGCTACGCCGTGCCGGCGTTTAACATCCACAACGCAGAGACGATCCAGGCGATCCTCGAAGTGTGTAGCGAGATGCGATCGCCAGTGATCCTCGCAGGCACGCCGGGTACGTTCAAACATATTGCCCTGGAAGAGATCTACGCCCTGTGCAGCGCATATTCATTAACCTACGACATGCCGCTGGCGCTGCATCTCGATCATCACGAATCCCTCGACGATATTCGTCGCAAGGTTACCGCTGGCGTGCGTAGCGCGATGATCGACGGCAGCCACTATCCGTTTGAACAAAACGTGAAGCTGGTGAAATCGGTAGTCGATTTCTGTCACCTCAACGACTGTAGCGTCGAGGCTGAGCTGGGCCGTCTGGGCGGCGTGGAAGATGACATGAGCGTCGACGCGGAGAGTGCATTTCTCACCGACCCGCAGGAAGCGAAACGCTTTGTCGAACTGACCGGCGTCGATAGCCTCGCCGTCGCCATCGGCACCGCACATGGCCTGTATACCAAACGCCCTAAAATTGACTTCCAGCGCCTGGCCGAGATCCGCGAAGTGGTCACCGTGCCGCTGGTGCTGCACGGCGCGAGCGATGTGCCGGATGAGGATGTACGTCGCACCATCGCGCTGGGTGTGTGCAAAGTCAACGTGGCGACCGAGCTGAAAATCGCCTTCTCTGACGCAGTGAAAGCCTGGTTTGCTGAAAACCCACAGGGTAACGATCCACGTTTTTATATGCGGGTCGGAATGGATGCAATGAAAGAGGTGGTCAGAAGCAAGATTACCGTGTGTGGCTCGGCAAACCGCTTGCTGCTTCCGGCAGAAGCCTGATGAAAAAGGATCTTACCCTGATGAAAAAAATCCTCACCCTATCCATGCTTGCCCTGGGTGTTTCCCATAGCGCGTTAGCAGCGAATTACACCCTTAATAACGACAACATTGCCCTGTCATTTGACGACGCGAACTCGACGGTCGTGGTGAAGGACACCAGGGCTAATCATCCGCTGACGCCGCAGGAGCTGTTCTTTCTGACGCTGCCGGACGAGACTAAAATCCACACGGCGGATTTTAAGGTCAAACATGTCGAAAAACAGGACAGTGGTATTGTCGTCGACTTCACCCATCCTGACTTTAACGTGACGGTGAAGCTGAACCTGGTGAAGGGCAAATACGCCAGCATCGACTACACCATCGCCGCCGTCGGGCAGCCACGGGATGTGGCGAAAATCACCTTCTTCCCGACCAAAAAGCAGGCTCAGGCACCTTATGTAGACGGGGCAATTAACAGCTCGCCGATTATTGCAGACTCGTTCTTTATCCTGCCGGATAAACCCATCGTTAACACGTACGCCTATGAAGCGACGACCAACCTCAACGTGGAGCTGAAAACACCCATTCAGCCGGCAACCCCGGTCAGCTACACCACCTACTTCGGTACCTTCCCGGAGACCAGCCAACTGCGCCGTAGCGTAAACCAGTTTATCGATGCCGTGCGTCCGCGTCCGTATAAGCCTTACTTACACTACAACAGCTGGATGGACATCGGCTTCTTTACCCCGTACTCCGAGCAGGATGTGCTGGGGCGGATGGACGAATGGAACAAGGAGTTTATTGCCGGGCGGGGTGTCGCGCTGGATGCTTTCCTGCTTGACGATGGCTGGGATGACCTTACCGGGCGCTGGCTGTTCGGCCCGGCTTTCAGCAAAGGTTTTGGCAAGGTACGGGAGAAAGCAGACAGCCTGCACAGCTCTGTTGGCCTGTGGCTCTCGCCATGGGGCGGATATAACAAACCGCGCGATACGCGCGTCTCGCATGCAAAAGAGTATGGTTTCGAAACGGTAGACGGGAAGCTGGCGCTGTCTGGCCCGAACTATTTTAAGAACTTTAATGAGCAGATCGTTAAGCTGATAAAAAACGAGCACATTACCTCGTTTAAACTGGACGGCATGGGCAACGCCAACTCGCACATCAAAGGCAGCCCGTTCGCCTCGGATTTTGACGCCTCTATTGCACTGCTGCATAACATGCGCAGCGCCAATCCGAATCTGTTTATCAACCTGACGACCGGTACCAATGCCAGCCCATCCTGGCTGTTCTACGCTGATTCCATCTGGCGTCAGGGAGACGACATCAACCTGTACGGCCCCGGCACACCGGTGCAGCAGTGGATGACCTATCGCGATGCGGAGACGTATCGCTCTATTGTGCGTAAAGGTCCGCTGTTCCCGCTGAACTCCCTGATGTATCACGGGATCGTCAGCGCGGAGAATGCGTATTACGGTCTGGAGAAGGTGCAAACGGACAGTGATTTTGCTGACCAGGTCTGGAGCTACTTCGCCACCGGCACCCAGTTGCAGGAGCTGTATATCACCCCTTCAATGCTCAACAAGGCGAAGTGGGATACCCTGGCGCAGGCTGCCAAATGGTCCCGGGATAACGCCAGCGTGCTGGTGGATACCCACTGGATTGGCGGAGACCCAACGGCGCTTGAGATCTACGGCTGGGCATCGTGGAATAAAGACAAAGCCATTTTTGGTTTACGAAACCCGTCGGATAAGCCGCAAAGCTATTATCTGGATTTGGCGAAAGATTTCGAAATCCCGACCGGAGATGCAACGCCGTTTAGCCTGAAAGCGGTCTATGGCAGTAACGCCACGATACCGGCAGAGTATAAAAACGCGGTGGTGATTACCCTCAAACCGCTGGAAACGCTGGTGTTTGAGGCGATGCCAGAAAAATAAAACGTGATCGGCTGAGCAGGTTAAGGCATGACCTGCCAGCTTCCTCCTTTCCTGGCTCCCAGGCGCTTTAGTTTCCCTTTTGTTTGCAAGGCGCTGAGATAGCGTTCCACAGTGCGGGAAGTGACACCTAGCATGGATGCTAACATCGCTGCGGACATCTGCGGTTGAACGGTAAGAAGCTCAAGAATAGTCGTTTCCTTTTCCGACATCTCTTCCGACATTTTTTCCGACATAACCGACGGTGCCCCTATGCCCTCCCGCAACGCTTCAGCCATATTCTGAAGCATAAACTCTATAAATGCGGTGCAATCACTCGCCCGGTCACACTCTCCCAAAATCTGATAATAGCGATCCTGCTGAAAATGAATCAGTGTCTCAACTGGCAGCCAGGCAAGTTCAGAACGCCACTGACTCAAAATCAACGTTTGCCACAGCCGCCCCATACGACCATTCCCATCAGAAAATGGATGGATGAATTCAAATTCGTAATGGAAGACCGAGCTGGTAATCAGTGGATGGAGTTCGGTTTCTTTTAACCAGACAAGCAGATCAGCAATAAGCCGGTTAATTTGGGAAGCGGGTGGAGCCATATGGACCAACTGATTCCCGCGATATACGCCTACGTCCCCCATTCTGAGCTTGCCAGGGTTATCAACCAGACCAAGCATTAATAACCGGTGTGCACTGAGTAAGTCTTCGAGCGTCCAGGGCTTCCATTCAGGCAATTTCTCATAAGCCAGAATCGCGTTACGCACTTCCTGAATATCTTTTTCAGGTGCGAGCACGCGTTTACCCTCCATGATTGCCGTTACTTGTCCGGTCGTCAGAGAGTTATGTTCAATGGCCAGAGAAGCCTGGATGGTGCGGATTCGGTTCTCTTTACGCAGTAACGGAGAGGTTCTTCCTGAATGCGCCGCCCAGTGCCCTAATAGCTCACCAATCTCAACAACCTGATTGAGAATCGATGGTGTGATCGTGAAAGGAGGCTGGTAGCGGCTCATATCACTTACTCCCCCTGCTGCTCCAGCGCATATTTATAGAGCGCATTCTTCTTCACGCCGTGGATTTCCGCCGCCAGTGCTGCCGCTTTCTTAAGCGGCAATTCAGCCTGTAACAGTGCCAGGGTACGCAGCGCATCGGCAGGCAACGCGTCCTCCTCCGCTTTATGCCCTTCGACAATCAGCACCATCTCGCCCTTGCGACGGTTTTCATCCTCTTTTACCCACGCCAGCAGTTCGCCGACCGGGGCGCCGTGAATGGTTTCCCAGGTTTTGGTCAGCTCGCGCGCCAGCACCACGTAGCGGCTCTCTCCCCAGACGGTCACCATATCTTCCAGGCTTTCCAGCAGGCGATGCGTGGATTCGTAGAAAATCAGCGTACGCGGTTCAGCTTCCAGCTCTTTTAACACATCACGGCGGCCTTTGGATTTGGCGGGCAGGAAACCTTCATAGCAGAAACGATCGGACGGCAAGCCCGCAGCGCTCAACGCAGCAATCGCAGCACACGGTCCCGGCAGTGGGACCACCCGGATCCCGGCTTCACGGCAGGTGCGCACCAGATGGTAGCCCGGGTCGTTAATCAGCGGCGTACCGGCGTCAGAGACCAGCGCAATGTTCTGCCCCTCTTTGAGCTTCGCCACCAGCGTTTCTGCTTTTTGCTGCTCATTATGATCGTGCAGGGCGAAGAGACGAGCGTTAATCGCAAAGTGTTGCAGCAATAAACCGGTATGCCGGGTATCTTCAGCAGCAATTAAATCAACAGCTTGCAATACGGTCAGCGCACGTTGGGTAATATCAGACAAATTCCCGATAGGAGTAGGTACAATATAAAGCTGGCCTTGAGAATTCTCTGCCGTTTCGTGTTGTTTCATTGTTTCGTCCGTATTGCCGATTTAATATTGAGCATTGCGTAAAAAAAATCACTGGATACAGTATGGTACCGTTAACGTTTCTTCGAAAAAAAGCCACGCGCAGCGTGCCGCTTCTGCTGGCAGCCCTGATCTTTGCAGGCTGTGGCACCCAGGCACCTGACCAGAGCACGGCCCATCTGCAGGGATCCGCTCAGGCTGATTCTGGCTTTTATCTGCAACAAATGTCGCAAAGCTCAAATGATACCAGGATCAACTGGCAATTACTCGCCATTCGTGCACTGCTGAAAGAGGGCAAAACCCAGCAGGCCGCCGAACTGTTCAACCAGCTTCCGCACGAGCTTAACGATGCCCAGCGTCTTGAGCAGAGCCTGCTCTCTGCCGAGCTGAAAGTCGCGCTGAAAGATTATGCCGCCGCGAAAAAGAGCCTTGGCGACATCGACGTGAGCGCGCTGGATAAAAATCAGCAGGCCCGTTTCTGGCAGGCGGGTATCACCGCTGAGCAGGGACGTTTTTCCCTGACGCTGCTGCGGGCGCTGATCGCCCAGGAGCCGCTGCTCGGCGGTGCGGACAAGCAGAAAAATATTGATGCCACCTGGCAGGCGCTCGCCTCTATGACCCAGGAACAGGCGCAGGCGCTGGTCATCAATGCCGATGAAAACGTGTTGCAGGGGTGGCTGGATCTGCAACAGATGTGGTTTAACAACCGCAGCGATCCAAACATGCTGAAAGCCGGTATTACCGACTGGCAAACCCGTTACCCGCAAAACCCGGGCGCGAAAATGCTGCCGACACAGCTGGTGAACGTTCAGAACTTTAAGCCTGCCTCTACCAGCAAAATCGCCCTGCTTTTGCCGTTGAACGGCCAGGCAGCGGTATTTGGCCGCACCATTCAGCAAGGTTTTGAAGCGGCGAAGAACGGTACCACGCCCGTTACCGGTAGCGCGGTTCCGGCGCAGGCAGCTCAGGCGGCAAACGTGAACGACGTTGTTAGCCCTTCCGCCGCGGAAACCAGCGACCTGACCACAGCACAAACCCCGGCGCAGGGGACGATGCAGAACCCGGTGACAGCACCGACCACACCTGCGGCCGCAGCACCCTCGCCTGCGACTCCGGCTCCGGCTCCGGTAGAGACACAATCCGCACCGGCGACGGAGCCTGCGACAGCGGAGCAGCCTCAACCGCAGAGCACTGAGCCCGCAGCACAACCTGCCGCTCAGCCCGCCACTCAGCCACAGGCCGTAGCCACCACCAGCGCTAACCCTGGCGCTGAATTGAAGATCTACGACACCAGCTCTCAGCCGCTCGATCAGGTCCTGGCGCAGGTGCAACAGGACGGCGCCAGCATCGTTGTCGGCCCGCTGCTGAAAAACAACGTCGAAGAGCTGATGAAGAGCAACACTGCGCTGAACGTGCTGGCGCTCAACCAGCCTGAGCAGGTTCAGAACCGTGCCAATATTTGTTACTTCGCACTCTCTCCGGAAGATGAGGCCCGCGATGCGGCGCGTCATATTCACGAGCAGGGGAAACAGTCTCCGCTGCTGCTGATCCCTCGCAGTACGCTGGGCGATCGCGTCGCCAACGCCTTTGCCGAAGAGTGGCAGAAGCTGGGCGGCGGCATCGTGCTGCAGCAGAAATTCGGTTCCGTCTCTGAACTGCGCGCGGGCGTTAACGGCGGCGCGGGTATTGCGCTTAACGGCAGCCCGGTGAGTGCCAGCCTGCCACAGCAGCAGAGCGTGACGATTGGCGGTCTGACCATCCCGGCCCCGCCAACCGACGCGCAAATCGGCGGTGGCGGCAAAGTGGATGCGGCCTATATCGTCGCCACGCCACAGGAGATTGCCTTCATCAAACCGATGATCGCCATGCGTAACGGCAGCCAGAGCGGCGCAACACTTTACGCCAGCTCGCGCAGCGCGCAAGGTACCGCGGGCCCGGATTTCCGTCTGGAGATGGACGGTCTGCAGTACAGTGAAATTCCTATGCTGGCAGGCAGCAATCCGGCGCTGATGCAGCAGGCGCTGAGTACGGTCCGTAACGACTACTCGCTGGCGCGTCTGTATGCAATGGGTGTCGATGCCTGGGCGCTGGCAAACCACTTTACCCAAATGCGTCAGGTGCCAGGCTTTGAACTTAACGGTAACACCGGCGATCTGACGGCCACTCAGGATTGCGTGATTAACAGGAAGTTATCATGGCTCAAATACCAGCAGGGGCAAATCGTCCCTGCCAGTTAAGCCGTAAAGAGACCGGCGACGCATGGGAATTAAAAGCGCGTCGCTGGCTTGAGGGCAAAGGACTGCGCTTTATCGCCGCTAACGTTCGCGGACGTGGCGGCGAAATCGATCTGATCATGAAAGAGGGTCAGGTCATTGTGTTTGTAGAAGTACGCTACCGACAGTCTTCCCGTTTTGGCGGTGCTGCCGCCAGCGTGACGCTCGCCAAACAACATAAATTATTACAGACTGCCCACTTGTGGCTTGCCCGCCATAATGGGAGTTTTGATACTGTGGATTGCCGGTTCGATGTGTTAGCCTTCACCGGAAACGAGATCGAATGGCTGAAAAACGCTTTTGGCGAAGACGCATAATTAAGATTTAAAAGGGATAACGTGCTCGAAAGAATTAAAGTGTGCTTCACAGAAAGCATCCAGACTCAGATTGCCGCGGCAGAAGCCCTCCCTGACGCGATCTCTCGCGCCGCGATGACGCTGGTGCAGTCCCTGCTGAATGGCAACAAAATCCTCTGTTGTGGCAATGGTACGTCCGCCGCCAACGCACAGCATTTTGCTGCCAGTATGATCAATCGTTTTGAAACAGAACGCCCCAGTTTACCTGCCATTGCACTTAATACCGATAATGTGGTCTTAACAGCGATTGCTAACGATCGTCTGCATGACGAGATTTACGCTAAGCAGGTGCGTGCCCTGGGCCATGCGGGCGATGTGCTACTGGCCATCTCCACGCGCGGCAATAGCCGTGACATTGTCAAAGCCGTCGAAGCCGCCGTCACCCGCGATATGACTATCGTTGCCTTAACCGGCTATGACGGGGGCGAGCTGGCGGGCCTGCTGGGGCCGCAGGATGTGGAAATCCGCATTCCGTCTCACCGTAGCGCACGCATTCAGGAGATGCATATGCTCACGGTGAACTGCTTATGTGATTTGATCGATAACACGCTTTTCCCTCACCAGGATGATTAAGGAGTTCTCATGAAGGCTTTATCGACCCTCGCAGTCCTTATGTCTGCATTACTGCTTCAGGGATGTATTGCTGCGGCTGTTGTGGGTACCGCCGCGGTAGGCACCAAAGCCGCGACCGATCCGCGCACCGTTGGCACTCAGGTAGATGACGGCACGCTGGAGCTGCGCGTCAACAGTGCGCTGTCGAAAGACGAGCAAATTAAGAAAGAAGCGCGCATCAACGTGACGGCTTACCAGGGCAAAGTGCTGCTGACAGGCCAGGCGCCAAATACTGACCTCTCCAGCCGCGCAAAACAGATCGCGATGGGCGTAGAAGGTACCACGGAAGTCTTTAACGAAGTGCGTCAGGGGCAGCCAATCAGCCTTGGTACCGCCTCCAATGATACGTGGATCACCACCAAAGTCCGTTCCCAGCTGCTGGGTTCAGACCAGGTGAAATCATCCAACGTGAAAGTGACGACCGAAAACGGCGAAGTGTTCCTGCTGGGTCTGGTGACCGACCGTGAAGGCAAAGCGGCAGCCGATATTGCCAGCCGGGTGAGCGGCGTGAAACACGTCACCACCGCCTTTACTTACATCAAGTAACTCACACCTGACTCCAGGCCCGGTAAGCGCTACCGCTACCGGGCTTTTTTTCACAGAAGCGCAATACTTCCCACAATTACCCCGCTCAACGCCACCAGCCCCGCGGTCAGCCACAGCGCTTTCGCCGGAAATGACTTACGCAGCATGATAAGCGACGGCAGGCTGATCGCAGGCAGTGTGATCAGCAGAGCCAGCGCCGGAGCCGTTCCCATGCCAGCCAGCATCATGGTCTGAACAATCGGAATTTCAGCCGCCGTTGGGATCACAAACAGACAACCGGCAACGGCCATCGCAATGACCCACATCAGGGTATTGTCGATGGCGCCGTCGGCATGCGGGAATAGCCAGACGCGTGCGGCCCCGAGCACCAGCACCGCCAGGATATACACAGGAATGGTGCTCCAGAAAAGCTGCCACAGAGCATTCCCCCAGCGCGCAAAGAAGCTTCCCTGCGGCTCGCTGACATCAAGCTCAATGGCGGCCGGTTCAACGGCGTTATCTTTCACCCATTTCTGCACCAGCGTTGCCACCACCAGCACCGTCAGCAGACCGGCCACCAGGCGGATAAAGGCGAAATGCCAACCCAGCACAAAGCCCATAAACACCAGCGTCGCCGGGTTTAACAGCGGGTTGCCCATCCAGAACGCCAGCGCGCCGCCCATTGAGACTCGCTGGCGACGCATACCGGCAGCGACAGGCGCGGCACAGCAGGAACACATCATGCCCGGCAGGGAGAAAATGGTCCCCAATAGGGTGCCCTGAAAGCGCGGCTGCCCCAGGGTTTTCACCAGCCAGTGGCGCGGGATAAGTACCTGAATCAACGAGCCCAGAATGACACCTAATACGGCGGCTTTCCAGACGGCAAGGAAATAGACCATGGCATAATCCCACGCTGCGCGAAGCGGGCTGGAATCAGCCTGGGCGAGAATAGATTTACCGATGCTGTGCGTTTCGGCGGCAGTGAAGGCTTTACCGTAGTACGGCTGCCATTTCACATACCAGAGGCCGATAATGACCACGAGAAAGAAGAGTGCGGGCTTCCACCATTGGACAGGTGTTGCCGCCTGAGATGAAGACTGACCAGTCATAGCATTCCCCGGAGAGTGTTATTTAATTAGCCGGGGGAGTTTACGCCTCGCCTTGAGCGATTTCACGCAGTTTTGCCGAAGGAATGATATTCACCCCCTCCTGCGACGGCGAAAGTGCCTCGTTTAGCATCGCACGCGCCACATCGCGCGCCTCAATGGATTTCCAGTTACCAGGCAGAATGCGGAACAAGGGGGCAAAAACAGACTCGTTAAAACGACGCTCGTCGCGATGCCCCAGCAGCATGGAGGGACGGACGATAGTCAACCGCTCCCACTTCTGGGCAATCAGTGCCTCTTCCATCTCCCCCTTCACCTTGTTGTAAAAGAACGGCGAACGGCCGCTGGCACCCAGCGAGCTGACCACCAGAAAATGGGTGGCTCCCAGCTTTTTCGCCGTCAGCGCCGTGTCAACCACCAGCGTGTAGTCGGCATGGACAAACGCCTCTTTACTGCCCGCCTCGCGACGCGTCGTGCCAAGACAGCAAAAGGCGATATCGATGGGATCCTGCACCTGTGCCAGTGCGTCAGTCAGCTGCGGATCGTGAGGATTAAAGACGCCAGAGATGTCAGCCAGCGGTCGACGTGTCGGGGCCGCGATGTAGTTCACCCTGCGCTCCTGAATCAGCAGCCGCAGCAGATGATCGCCCACCAGCCCGGTTGCGCCTGTAATCAGTACCTGACTCATCTCTTCCCCTTTACAGAATAGTCCGTTTGCGAACTCAGCACGGTCAACCACACTTAGAAGTCTGTTACCGGTAAGTATTTACCACAAACGGGAAAAAAACAGTCTGAAGCGAAAACAACGGAGGAAGCATGGGTAAAAAAATCGCAGTCCTGATTACCGACGAGTTTGAAGATTCAGAGTTCACCTCACCTGCGGAGGCGTTCCGTAAGGCGGGACATGAGGTCATCACCATCGAGAAAGAGGCGGGAAAAACGGTGAAAGGCCACAAGGGCGAGGCCAGCGTGACCATCGACGAAACCATTGATAACGTCAGCCCGTCAGATTTCGATGCGCTACTGTTACCCGGCGGTCATTCCCCGGATTCCCTGCGCGGGGACGAGCGCTTCGTCACATTCACCCGCGATTTCGTCTCGACCGGCAAACCGGTCTTTGCCATCTGCCACGGTCCGCAACTGCTTATCAGCGCGGATGTGGTGCGCGGGCGTAAACTCACGGCCGTGAAACCGATCGTTGTCGATCTGAAAAACGCGGGGGCCGAGTTTTACGATCAGGAGGTGGTCAACGACAAAGACCAGCTGATCACCAGCCGAACCCCGGACGATCTGCCCGCGTTTAACCGCGAAGCGCTACGCCTGCTCGGCGCGTAGCCAGTGCAGCTTTTTGCCAAAGCCCAGTGTGTTGTCGGTAAATTTCAGCTCATCAAGGCGGATTTCCCACACCGGGGCTTTTAAGGCGGCGGCTACCGGAAAGCGGCGCGTGTAGTGCTTACGGCGCGCGTCGCTCTCTTCACCGTCCAGCCGACGGATCTCCCCTTTAAACTGCATCCCACGGATCAGTGCCACCGTTTTAGGCTGACCGTTAACTGTCCCTGCTACCTTCGCCTGTTGCCCGGTCATCTGCGCATGGCGCGTTTTATCTTCGCTCATCACATAAAACGCAACGCGATCAGGGTCATAATAGTAAAACGCATTCGCGCACCACATTTCACCGTCGTCATACACGCACCAGGTGACAACATGCTGTTTCGCCAGCCAGCGGTTAATGGCAGCCAGAGTTTCCATTTTCGTTCTCTCTCATGCTATGGTGCGTTCACCTTAACATACTGAATCTGTTTACCGTGTGCTGGTTTCTCTATCTTGTCCGTACCGCCGATAACGCCCTCTACACCGGGATCACCACCGATGTGGCGCGGCGTTTTCTTCAGCATCAAACGGGAAAAGGGGCAAAAGCGCTGCGGGGGAAAGGTGAATTAACGCTCGCCTTTTCAGCCCCCGTAGGTGACCGATCGCTGGCGTTAAGGGTGGAATACCGCATTAAGCAGCTGACAAAGCGCCAGAAAGAGCGCCTCGTCACCGGAGACGGCTCGTTTGAGGCGCTGTGCGAAAGCCTGATTAGAAACGATTAAAATGGTCGTGGTACTCAACCAGACCATTTACACCATTCAGTGCGTCATCAGCCAGTCGGTGCACCTGGAAGGCAGATTCGGTGCCCGGCCAGCGACAGCGGAGATCGTAGTGCGCCGCTGGCTCGAAGCCCAGGCGACCATAGAAAGCAGGATCGCCCAGCGTCACCACCGCGGCATAGCCAAACTCATTGAGCGAGTCCAGCCCTTCATACACCAGCTGACGTGCCAGCCCTTGTCCACGATAGTGTTCATCTACCGCCAGCGGCGCCATTCCTACCCATTGTAATTCTTCACCCTGAACGGTTACCGGGCTGAAGGCAACGTAGCCCACCACCTGACCTTCATCATCGGTGGCAACCAGCCCCAGCGTGATCAGGCCGTCTTCGCGGAGATCGTGGACCAGTTGGGCTTCTGCGTCGCTCGCAAAAGAACGGCGTAACAACGCATCGATACCCGGTGCATCAATCCCAATTTCGACTCGAATCAGCATGGCTCACCTACTGAAGTGTGTTTACTGTCAGGCGGGGTTTTCAGCCCGGCCTCAACGAAATCTGCCATTTGCATCAACATCACGCGCAGCGCTTTTGGCATCTGCTCCAGCTCAATGGCATCCATTAAATTTTTGACGTACAGCCCCAGTTCCGTATCGCCTTCAATGACCAGACGGCGCTGGAAAAAGAGGGTATCCGGATCCTGCTTACGCGCGGCGATCATCAGCAGATCGCAGGCGTCGGCGCTAAAGCTCACATCCGCGTCGGCAGACTCGCGTACGATCAGCTGGTCATTCTCAACAGAGGTAAACCAGCGCAGACCGATATCACGCACTTCAATGCTTAACCAGCGACCTTCCAGAAACGCCAGCTCGCCATCCTGCAGCGCCTGGCGGAATTGCCAGCTCAGGACCTGCTCCAGCACCTGACGTTTAAGCGCGAACGGCGCCAGTTTTACCGGCACGCTCAGCATTGATGGACCAAATTGTACGAGACGTGAACGCAGTTTATCCAGCACGAGCTTTACTCCCTGATAGCGATAGTCCGGGTATTTTGCCATATCCGGAGGAGAACATAGCGGCGTAAATCAACAAACCGTCGTCCGGTGTACCTCATTATTGGTGCCATCAATACGCCATTAGCTGCCTTAAATCAAAAATTGTCGCGTATGGGTTAATTAAAATCCCAGCTCGTTAACATTTTTGCTCTCGACGACATCAGGATAAATTATGGAGCTGCTCTGCCCTGCCGGAAACCTTCCGGCGCTTAAGGCGGCCATCGAAAATGGGGCCGATGCGGTCTATATCGGGCTGAAAGATGATACTAACGCCCGCCATTTTGCTGGCCTCAACTTTACGGAGAAAAAGCTTCAGGAAGCCGTTAACTTCGTACATCAGCACCGCCGCAAATTGCATATTGCCATCAATACCTTTGCCCATCCTGATGGCTATGCCCGCTGGCAGCGCGCGGTGGATATGGCAGCACAGCTGGGTGCTGATGCGCTGATTCTGGCCGACCTCGCCATGCTGGAGTATGCGGCAGAACGCTATCCTCATATTGAGCGCCACGTCTCTGTTCAGGCCTCTGCCACCAACGAAGAGGCGGTACGTTTTTATCATCAACACTTTGACGTGGCCCGCGTGGTCTTACCGCGCGTGCTCTCTATTCATCAGGTTAAGCAACTCGCGCGCGTCACGCCAGTACCGCTGGAAGTTTTTGCCTTTGGCAGCCTGTGCATCATGGCTGAAGGCCGCTGCTATCTCTCCTCGTATTTAACCGGTGAATCACCCAATACCGTTGGCGCCTGCTCGCCTGCCCGCTTTGTTCGCTGGCAGCAAACGCCACAGGGGCTGGAATCTCGCCTGAATGAAGTGTTGATTGACCGCTATCAGGACGGTGAAAACGCTGGCTACCCGACGTTATGCAAAGGCCGCTATCTGGTTGACGGCGAGCGCTATCACGCGCTGGAGGAGCCCACCAGCCTCAACACGCTGGAACTGCTGCCGGAACTGCTGGCCGCTAATATTGCTTCGGTGAAGATTGAAGGTCGCCAGCGCAGCCCGGCCTACGTCAGTCAGGTGGCGAAAGTCTGGCGTCAGGCTATCGACCGCTGCATGGCAGACCCGCAGAACTACGCCCCACAGTCGGCCTGGATGGAGACCCTCGGCGCGATGTCTGAAGGCACACAAACCACGCTTGGCGCGTATCACCGTAAATGGCAGTGAGATAATCATGAAATATTCATTAGGACCGGTGCTCTACTACTGGCCAAAAGAGACGCTGGAAGATTTTTATCAACAGGCCGCGACGAGCAGCGCCGATGTGATTTACCTTGGCGAAGCGGTATGCAGCAAGCGCCGTGCCACCAAAGCAGGCGACTGGCTGGAGATGGCGAAAAGCCTGGCCGGTAGCGGCAAACAGGTGGTGCTCTCTACGCTGGCGCTGGTGCAGGCCTCATCTGAACTGGGTGAGCTGAAGCGCTACGTGGAGAACGGCGAGTTTCTGCTGGAGGCCAGCGATCTGGGCGTGGTGAATATGTGCGCCGAACGCAAGCTGCCGTTTGTCGCGGGCCATGCATTGAACTGCTATAACGCCGTGACCCTGCGCCTGCTGCTGAAACAGGGGATGACGCGCTGGTGCATGCCGGTAGAGCTGTCGCGTGACTGGCTGGTAAACCTCCTGAACCAGTGTGACGAGCTGGGTATTCGCAACCAGTTTGAAGTGGAAGTGTTGAGCTATGGCCATCTGCCGCTGGCGTACTCTGCCCGCTGCTTCACTGCCCGCTCTGAAGATCGCCCGAAAGACGAGTGCGAAACCTGTTGCATCAAGTACCCGAACGGACGCAGCATGCTGTCGCAGGAGAATCAGCAGGTGTTTGTCCTGAACGGCATTCAGACCATGAGTGGTTATGTGTATAACCTGGGTAACGAGCTGGCGTCGATGGACGGACTGGTGGATATGGTGCGTCTGTCACCGCTGGACACCAGCGTGTTTGCCATGCTGGATGCTTTTCGCGCCAACGAAAATGGCGCGTCACCGCTGCCGCTGACGGCAAACAGTGACTGTAACGGCTACTGGAAACGGCTGGCCGGACTGGAGCTGCAGGCCTGAAAAAGGCTCACTTTGTTAACAACGGTTATCATTATTTAATGCAGTATTAAAGATTGACCGTCGACAAAGTGAGCTGTTATGACTGACAAAACCCTTCCGTTTTCGGTGCTGGATCTGGCGCCGATCCCACAAGGCTCCTCGGCCAGAGAAGCCTTTTCGCACTCTCTCGATCTGGCTCAACTGGCCGAAAAGCGTGGCTATCACCGTTACTGGATGGCAGAGCACCACAACATGGTCGGTATCGCCAGCGCCGCCACCTCGGTACTGATTGGTTATCTGGCCGCGAACACCACCACCCTGCACCTGGGATCCGGTGGCGTGATGCTGCCAAACCATGCTCCACTGGTGATCGCCGAGCAGTTTGGTACGCTGAATACCCTCTATCCGGGCCGTATTGATTTAGGCCTTGGCCGTGCGCCGGGCAGCGACCAGCCAACCATGCGCGCCCTGCGTCGCCATATGAGTGGTGACATCGACAATTTCCCGCGTGATGTGGCGGAACTGGTGGACTGGTTCGATGCGCGTGACCCGAACCCGCACGTGCGCCCGGTGCCGGGCTACGGCGAAAAGATCCCGGTATGGCTGCTGGGGTCGAGCCTGTACAGTGCGCAGCTTGCTGCACAGTTGGGGCTGCCGTTTGCGTTTGCCTCGCACTTCGCACCGGATATGCTGCATCAGGCGCTGCATCTCTACCGCACGAACTTCAAACCTTCTGAAAGGCTGGAGAAACCGTACGCGATGGTGTGTATCAACATCATTGCCGCCGACAGCAATCGCGATGCGGAATTCCTGTTTACCTCCATGCAGCAGGCGTTTGTGAAGCTGCGTCGCGGCGAGACAGGCCAACTGCCGCCACCGGTGGAGAATATGCATCAGCTGTGGTCAGCCTCCGAGCAGTATGGCGTTCAGCAAGCGCTGAGCATGTCGCTGGTGGGTGATAAAGCGAAGGTGCGTCACGGGCTGGAAGCGGTGCTGCGCGAAACGCAGGCGGATGAAATTATGGTTAACGGCCAGATATTTGATCACCAGGCGCGTTTGCATTCGTTTGATTTAGCGATGCAGGTGAAAGAAGAATTGGTGGGGTAGTTTTTTGCCGGATGGCGGCTTCGCCTTATCCGGCCTACGCGATCCCTGTAGGCCCGGTAAGCGTAGCGCCACCGGGCTTTGTGTTTAGTGATATACAGGCAACAAATTAAAACTCGACAGCACGTGCACCACCGCGTTGCCAATACCAAACACCAGAATCAGTGCAATCATCGGTTTGCCGCCCCAGACGCGGAATTTCGGGCTACCGAAGCGCTGACGGGATTTACGCGCCAGCAGCGCTGGCACAATTGCCGCCCAGATGGTAGCCGCCAGACCGGCATAGCCGATGGCGTACAGGAACCCGTTCGGCCACAGCAGGCCGCCGACAATCGGTGGCAGGAAGGTCAGCAGTGCGGTTTTAAAGCGCCCCATCGCGGAATCATCAAAACCAAACAGATCCGCCAGATAGTCAAACAGGCCGAGCGTCACGCCGAGGAAAGAGCTCGCTACCGCAAAGTTAGAGAACACCACCAGCAGCAGATCCAGACTGCGGCTGTTCAGTACCCCACTCAGGGCCTGGACCAGCACATCAATGTTACCGCCCTTCTGCGCAATGCCGATAAACTCCGGACGCGGGATGTTGCCCATCGTCCCCAGCAGCCAAATCACATACAGCCCCAGCGCCAGCAGCGTACCGTAGACCAGGCACTTTACAATCGTCCGGGGGTCTTTGCCGTAGTACTTCATCAGACTTGGCACATTGCCGTGGTAGCCAAACGACGCCAGACAGAACGGCAGGGTCATCAGCAGATACGGCGTATACGACGTATTGGTTTCAGCCACGTTAAACAGCGTTGACGGGGTGACGTGCCCCAACAGGCTGCCGAAGGTCAGGAAGAAGGTGATCACTTTGGCACCCAAAACAATCGCCGTCATCCGGCTCACCGCTTTGGTACTCATCCAGACAATAAATGCGACGCCCAGCGCAAAGCACAGCCCAGCCAGACGCGCCGGAACGTTCAGCGACATCTCCGCAAAGGTGTGATGCAGAATCGAACCGCTTGCAGAGATGTACGCGTAGGTCAGGATGTAAAGCACAAACGCGATGGAAAGGCCATTCACCAGGTTCCAGCCTTTACCCAGCAGATCTTTCGTGATGGTGTCGAAGCTGGAGCCAATGCGGTAGTTCAGGTTGGCTTCAAGGATCATCAGCCCTGAATGCAACATACAGAACCAGGTGAAAACCAGCGCAGCCAGCGACCAGAAGAACCACGCACCGGACATGACCACTGGCAGGGAGAACATCCCGGCACCAATAATGGTTCCGCCGATGATCACCACGCCGCCAAGCAGCGAAGGTGACGTTTGGGTGGTGGTTAGTGTCGCCATACAGCCATATCTCCAGTCAAAAATGTGGTTTGCATTTTAATGTGCTACGCTGTACCAGTACAAGAGTACAAAGGAAATAAAAAAAGCCCCGATAGTCTTTATCGGGGCTGTATATATTACTTTACGTCAGAAACGAAAGGCTTACGCGTCACCAAAACGACGACGGCTGGTGCCTTCTTCACGACGTGGGCCACGGCTCTCGCGGCGTTCACCGGAGAAACGACGACCTTCACCACCGCGACCTTCGCTACGACCGCCTTCACGACGCTCGCCACCGAAACCGCGACCACCGCCACGACGTTCGCCGCCACGGTCAGGACGTGGCTGTGCATCGCCCAGCAGCTGCATGTTCATTGGCTTGTTCAGGATGCGAGTGCGGGTAAAGTGCTGCAGTACTTCACCCGGCATGCCTTTTGGCAGCTCGATGGTGGAGTGGGATGCGAACAGCTTGATGTTACCGATGTAACGGCTGCTGATGTCGCCTTCGTTCGCGATCGCGCCAACGATATGACGAACTTCAACACCATCATCACGGCCCACTTCAATGCGGTACAGCTCCATTTCGCCAGCGTCACGACGCTCACGACGTGGACGATCTTCACCACCACGCTCTGGACGGTCACCACGTGGACCACGGTCGTTACGATCGCCACGACGTTCGAAGCGATCGTCACGGTCACGGAACTCACGACGAGGACGCATCGGTGCATCTGGTGGCACGATCAGGGTACGTTCGCCCTGTGCCATCTTCAGCAGTGCTGCAGCCAGCGTTTCGATATCCAGCTCTTCGCCTTCAGCGGTTGGCTGGATCTGCGCCAGCAGCGCACGGTACTGATCCAGATCGCTGCTTTCCAGCTGCTGCTGAACTTTGGCAGCGAATTTTTCCAGACGGCGTTTGCCCAGCTGTTCTGCGTTTGGCAGCTCAGCTTCCGGAATGGTCAACTTCATAGTGCGTTCAATGTTACGCAGCAGACGACGCTCGCGGTTCTCAACGAACAGCAGCGCACGGCCTGCACGACCCGCACGACCGGTACGGCCGATACGGTGAACGTAGGACTCGGAGTCCATTGGGATGTCGTAGTTTACAACCAGGCTGATACGTTCAACGTCCAGACCACGTGCTGCCACGTCGGTTGCAATCAGGATATCCAGACGACCGTCTTTCAGACGCTCCAGCGTCTGCTCACGCAGAGCCTGGTTCATGTCACCATTCAGCGCTGCGCTGTTATAGCCGTTACGCTCCAGGGCTTCAGCCACTTCCAGGGTCGCGTTTTTGGTACGTACGAAAATAATCGCCGCATCAAAATCTTCTGCTTCCAGGAAACGCACCAGCGCTTCGTTTTTGCGCATGCCGTACACAGACCAGTAGCTCTGGCTGATGTCCGGGCGAGTGGTAACGCTGGACTGAATGCGCACTTCCTGCGGCTCTTTCATGAAGCGACGGGTAATGCGACGAATGGCTTCTGGCATCGTGGCAGAGAACAGGGCGGTCTGATGACCTTCCGGGATCTGCGCCATAATGGTTTCTACGTCTTCGATGAAGCCCATACGCAGCATTTCGTCTGCTTCATCCAGTACCAGACCGCTCAGTTTAGAGAGATCCAGTGTACCGCGCTTCAGGTGATCCAGCAGACGGCCCGGCGTACCGACAACAATCTGTGGGCCCTGGCGCAGGGCGCGTAACTGCACGTCATAACGCTGGCCGCCGTACAGGGCAACCACGTTTACGCCGCGCATGTGTTTAGAGAATTCCGTCATGGCTTCAGCAACCTGAACCGCCAGTTCACGGGTTGGAGCCAGAACGAGGATCTGCGGTGCACGCAGGTCCGGATCGATGTTGTTCAGCAGCGGCAGCGAGAACGCCGCAGTTTTACCGCTACCAGTCTGGGCCATGCCCAGCACGTCACGACCAGAAAGCAGGTGTGGGATACATTCTGCCTGGATCGGAGATGGTTTTTCGTAACCCAGATCGTTAAGGGCTTCAAGGATAGGAGCCTTCAGGCCCAGATCTGCAAAAGTGGTTTCGAATTCAGCCATGTAGTACGAGTGCCTCAATGTCAATGGCGGCCAGTCTACTTAGCTCATCGTGAAAATGATTAGCAATTTTCATTGAAAAGTGTGAACCGGCTCAAAGTAGGTGTATTGACGAACAACAACGCCCTCACCAGTTAAGGTGATGGCAATCAAAAAGATTACGGGCTGATGTTTATGTCGTCAGCTATTGCTGGTCCGATTCTGCCAGGTCGTCTTGCTCCTGGCCCAAGAGCGATAATTCCAACAATGCATAACGGTGCTCAACGAAGTTGTGTACGTTGTTAGCAACCGCTAATTTGAACAGTGCCGTAGCGCTGTCCTTATCCCCCAGACTTAGGTAGTACTTACCTAAATAGAAGTTGGTTTCACTGAGATGCTCAGCGAGCGAGGTGTTATCCGTTGCGTC
>MTEY01005493.1_pt1 | contig 33121 bp, 33 predicted proteins | sample 1042721 | NCBI WGS metagenome assembly MTEY01 (sample SAMN06185809, study PRJNA358809) | soil metagenome | isolation source: soil biostimulated with seedmeal as carbon source | place: India | collected 2015-05-23 | reverse complement strand
AACAGGTCCGCGTCCTTGAAGTTGACCCCGGCCTGGTCCTTGGCGGACAGCTGCGGCGCTTCAGTGAGCGGCCAGTCGATGGCGAGGTCGGGATCGTCCCAGCGAATGCAACGCTCATGCTCGGGGGCGTAGTAGTCGGTGGTCTTGTAGAGGAACTCGGCGTATTCGCTGAGGACCACGAAGCCGTGCGCAAAGCCCTCGGGGACCCAGAGCTGGCGCTTGTTTTCGGCGGAGAGAGCGATACCGGCCCATTTGCCAAAACTCGGCGAGCTGCGACGTAGGTCTACTACGACATCGAAGACTTCACCCGCGGTTACGCGAACGAGTTTTCCTTGTGGCTGCATTAACTGGTAATGAAGCCCGCGCAGGACGCCGCGCTGGGAGCGCGAGTGATTGTCCTGTACGAAGTGGCGTTCGACGCCGGTCGCCTCGGCGAAGGTGCGGGCGTTGAAGCTTTCGTAGAAGAAGCCGCGATCGTCGCCGAACACCTTGGGCTCGAGCACGAGAACATCGGTCAATTGAGTCTCGACGATTTTCACTCATGCTCCCCGGCCAGCTTGAGCAAGTACTGCCCGTAGCCAGTCTTGCCAAAGGCCTTGGCCTGCTCAAGTAGCCTTTCTTTGGTGATCCAACCGCTCTGGAAAGCGATTTCTTCCAGGCAGGCGACCTTCAAACCCTGGCGATGTTCGATGGTCTGAACATACTGGGAGGCCTCCAGAAGGCTGTCGTGGGTACCGGTATCCAGCCAGGCGAAACCACGACCGAATCGCTCGACACGCAAATCTCCGCGCTGGAGGTAGGCGTTATTGATGTCGGTAATTTCCAGTTCGCCTCGAGCGGACGGCTTGACGTCCTTGGCCAGTCTGATTACGTCATTGTCGTAGAAGTAGAGACCGGTCACTGCGTAGCTCGATTTGGGTTGCTTGGGCTTCTCTTCGATCGAGATCGCCTTGCCCTCACCATCGAACTCCACGACTCCAAAGCGCTCCGGATCCTTCACCCAATAGCCGAAGACAGTGGCGCCGTTCTTGTGGCTGGCAGCGCGTTTGAGCATGTCCGTGAAGTATGTGCCATGGAAAATGTTGTCGCCGAGAATCAGGCACACGGAGTCGTCGCCGACGAAATCTTCGCCAATGAGGAAGGCCTGGGCAAGTCCATCCGGTGAAGGCTGCAAGGCATAGCTGAAGTCCACGCCAAACTGGCTGCCGTCACCCAGAAGGTTGCGGTATTGGGGCAAGTCGTGTGGCGTGGAGATGATCAAGATTTCGCGGATGCCAGCAAGCATCAGCACCGAGATCGGGTAATAGATCATCGGTTTGTCGTAGATCGGCAGAAGCTGCTTGGACACCCCCAGCGTGATGGGGTGGAGGCGGGTGCCGGAACCGCCGGCGAGGATTATCCCTTTCATGCTGTTGCTCCAAGTCGTTCACGTTGATAGCTGCCATCTTGTACCCGGCGGCACCACTCGAGATTGTCCAGGTACCACTGCACGGTTTTGCGTAGGCCGGTTTCAAAGGTTTCCCGTGGCGTCCAGCCAAGTTCGCGCTCGATCTTGCCTGCATCAATGGCGTAGCGCAGGTCGTGGCCAGGGCGGTCCTTCACGTAGGTGATCAGGTCTTCAAATCGGGAAACGCCGTCGGGCTTGCTCGGCGCCAACTCTTCCAGCAGGGAGCAGATGGCTTGAACCACGTCGAGGTTCTTCTGCTCGTTATGCCCGCCAATGTTGTACGTCTCACCCACCTCGCCGCGAGAAACCACTTCGAGCAGAGCACGCGCGTGGTCCTCGACGAACAGCCAGTCGCGGATCTGCTGGCCATTGCCATAGACCGGCAGCGGCTTGCCCTCCAAGGCATTGAGGATCATTAGCGGGATCAACTTCTCGGGGAAGTGATAAGGGCCATAGTTGTTCGAACAGTTGGTCAGCAAGACCGGGAGCCCATAGGTGCGTTGCCAGGCACGGACCAAATGGTCCGAGGCCGCCTTGCTGGCGGAGTAGGGTGAACTGGGTGCATAGGGTGTGGTTTCCGTGAAGAGGTCATCGACGCCATGCAAGTCGCCGTAAACCTCGTCCGTGGAAATGTGATGGAAGCGGAAAGCCGCCTTGCGTTCAGCGTCCAGGCCAAGCCAATAGGCGCGAACACTTTCCAGCAGGCTATAGGTGCCGACGATGTTGGTCTGGATGAAGGCTGCTGGACCATCGATAGAGCGATCGACGTGCGATTCGGCTGCCAGATGCATGACAGCGTCGGGCTGGAAGCGGGCCAGCGCTGCGCCGACGGCCTGGCTGTCGGCGATATCCGCCTGAAGGAACTCGTAGCGTGGGTTGTCCTCTATTTCCAGCAATGACTCAAGATTGCCCGCGTAGGTGAGTTTATCCACGTTGAGGACTTGGTGTGCCGTCTCCGCCATGAGATGGCGGATAAGTGCAGAGCCAATGAAACCGGCTCCGCCGGTCACTAAAATTCGCATATGGATTTCCTTTCGCGGGATGTTGCCAACCGGCAGACGCTGTACCGTCAAAGATCTCGCAATGGTACCTCAGGTAGGCTGCTACTTCAGCTGGAGCTTGGCTGTCCAAAAGCTGGTGGAGTAGTTGTTCCAGTGGCGCAGCTCGAATCCCGTTGGTAGCCGGAGGTACTATGTGTCTCGTACCCATTGCAGGTTGCGCAATCCGGGGCGATCTGAGTCCCGGTGGAGGTCTGGCGAGTAAATCGGTAAGCGGAAACGCAAAGACCCGCTGTGAGCGGGTCTTTGCGTTTGGATTTATGGTGCCGGCACCAGGAATCGAACCCGGGACCTACTGATTACAAGTCAGTTGCTCTACCAGCTGAGCTATACCGGCCAGAAGGGGCCGCCATTATAGCGATTGGGCGGTGCGAGTAAACCTCTGCGAAGCAGGTTGAGGTGGTTTCCAGCATCAGTGGCCAGCGGCTTATGCACAAAGGTGATGTTTTCTGGCACATCGGTACTGGAAATTCGTGCGCTGCGTCTCGGAATTTAGCAAGTTTCTGTATTCATTCGGTTTTCTGGGTGAGATCAAAAAATGATCACTGGGCTCCGATTGAGCAGAGAAAGGCGTTTCAATGGATTGCCCAGATTTCATCAACAAAGTTATCCACAGCTTCTGTGAGTAAGGCTCAGCGTTCGGCCAGCAGCAGGATGTTCCGCGGGGTGAGGGAGGGAGGGCAGAAGCTGCCGAGGGTGACATGGTAGCCCTGCTCTTCGAGGAACAGGGCTCGGTCCAGTACCAGCCAGAGTTCCATGGGGCGGCGGAACAGGCTGCGGGGGAGTTCCAGGTTGCGTACTTCGGCAAGGCGCTGCCAGCCATCGGTTTCCAGTGCCTGCCAGTCCCGCTCTGCTGGCTGAGGAATGTCCTTGAGCTCGCAGAGGTCCCGGCAGTAATCCGGAAAAGGCTTGCCCAGCCAACTCGTGGCCAAGGAGGGAACGGTTAGGTAGTGGTCTTCGCCAGTCAGCTTTCGTTGCAGCAGGTCGAAGGCCAGTCTGCGCGCCATGGACTGGTCGCGAAGGCGGCGGTCGCGGGCACCGGCGGTGACGGTTTCGCTCATTGGCAGGCGCAGGTCGGCCCGGCTGAGATGCAGTGTGGACGCCTTGGCTGCTGTGGAAAGTGGCTCATAGTTCGGCGTCTGGATACGGTTGTAGCAGCACGGCGCGACAGCTAGCTGGCGGCAGCCGGCTTCGCTGGCCAGTTGCAGCAGGCGCACGTGGAGATCGCCACAGGCATGCAAGGCGACTGCAGTGTGATCGGCGGTCAGTTGGCTCCCGGCGTCGTCAGCAAGGGCATCCTGTTCGCGATGTTGTGCACTGAGGCCCAGTCGTTGGCTCAGTTGTTGGCCGCCGGCGACCAGTTGCGGATCGAGCTCAATGCAGGTCAGTTGTGTGCCGTTGTGGGCCAGACGGCGACCCAGATGCCCCTTGCCGGCGCACCAGTCGAGCCAGTGCTCTGGGTGTTGCCGAAAAGCGAGGCGGCTGGCGAAGGCGTCGATCTGCTGCCATTTGCGTCCGGGGACGTCCAACGTGAAGGCGTTGGGTAGCATCTCAGCCCTGGCGGCTGGCAATTCACCCACGCAGCTGAGTTCGGCTGAGCGCGCGGCAAGCTGTGGATAAGGTGCTGGAGCCTGCAATGCTTCAGGGCGATTGTGGATGGCGTCGGCATCGGCCAGGGTGCGTGCACGGAGCCAAGCAGCCAGTTCGGGATGCTCGCTCTCCCAGGGCAGCCTGAGTTCGGTAAAGGGGACTGGTCGCCAGATCGATTCGTGCGCGCGCAGGAATTCATCCAGGGCGGCAAAGCGTTCCCGCAGGTGCGGGCCTCTGAGGGGGGCGGAACTGGTCATGCTGGGGAAGCGATTGGCGATCAGGGGCGGCGATTATAACGTCGCCACGTCCGCTCCTCATCCGGGGACGAGGAGCGGTCGAGGTCAGCGGCCCTGCAGGGCATCCACACGTAGCTTGCGCTCAAGCAGGCGGAAGGCCCGAACCAGCACGTACGCCATCAGCAGGTAGAAAAGGCCGGCGGCGAAGAAGATCTCTACCGGCAGGTAGGTGCGGGCGATGATGGTCCGTGCCATGCCGGTGAGTTCCAGCAGGGTCACGGTACTGGCCAGGGCACTGGCCTTGATCATCAGGATCACTTCGTTGCTGTAGGCCGGCAGGCCGATGCGCGCCGCACGCGGCAGGATGATGTAGACCAGTGCCTGGAAGCGCGACATGCCCAGAGCCCGGGCTGCTTCTATCTCACCCGGCGGGACGGCCTGGATGGCGCCACGCAGGATTTCCGCGATGTAGGCGGCGGTGTGCATGGTCATGGTGATCACGGCGCACCAGAACGGGTCGCGCAGGTAGGGCCACAGCGGACCTTTGCGTACCGCTTCGAACTGCGCCAGGCCGTAGTAGACCAGGAACAGTTGCACCAGCAACGGCGTGCCACGGAAGAAGAAGATGTAGCCGTAGGGCAGGGCGCGCACATACCAGTGGCGCGATGCACGGGCGATGCCCATGGGCACCGCGAGGATCAGGCCGGCGATCACCGCGATGGCAACCAGTTCCAGGGTCAGGATTGCGCCCTGGGACAGTTGCGGCAGGTATTTGAGGATGACTTCCCAGTTCATGCTGCGCTCCGCTTGAAGCCACGGCCTGCGCGCTTCTCAAGCCAGTGCATGCCGATCATAGCCAGGATGGTCAGGCCCAGGTAGATGAAGGCGGCGACCATGTAGAAAGTGAAGGGCTGCTTGCTGGCGGTTACGGCGATCTGCGAGCGGCGCATGATTTCCTCGAGGCCGATCACGGAGACCAGGGCGGTGTCCTTCATCAGGATCATGAACAGGTTGCCAAGGCCCGGCAGGGCGATGCGCCACATCTGCGGCAGGATCACGCGCCAGAGAATACGTCCGCTGGACAGGCCGAGGGCCATGCCGGCCTCTCTGTGGCCCTTGGGAATGGCCAGGATGGCGCCGCGGAACACTTCGGTGGCGTAGGAGCCGAAGCACAGCCCGAGGGCGATGGTGCCGGCGGCGAAGGCGTTCAGCTCCAGCTCGGGATACCCCAGCCATTCACCGAGGGCGCGCATCAGGTTGACCGTGCCGAAGTAGATCAGCAGGACCCAGAGCAACTCCGGGACTCCGCGCACGAGGGTGGAATAGGTGCCACCGAGCCATTGCAGCGGCTTGATGGATGAAGTCCTGGCCAATGCACCGAGCAGGCCGAGCACCAGACCAACCGCCAGCGCGGAAAGCGCCAGTTTGATGGTCATGAGGGTGCCCGCGACCAGGGCAGGGCCGAATCCGTAGAGATCGAGGGTCATGAGGGCTCAGGCGCCGGTGCCGCGCAGGGGCGGCACCGGACGGGCAGGTCAGTAGATGCTGAAGGGGAAGTACTTGTCGTTGATCTTCTTGTAGGTGCCGTCGGCAATGATTTCCTTCAGCGCCGCGTTCAGCTTCTCGCGCAGCGGATCGCCCTTGCGCACGGCAATGGCGATCTTGTCGTTGTCGAATACCGGCTCACCCTTGAACTCGAAGTCCTTGCCTGCGTCGCTCTTGAGCCATTCCCAGTTCACGAACTTGTCGGCCAGCACGCCATCGACGCGGCCGGAGGACAGGTCGAGGTAGGCGTTTTCCTGGGTGTCGTACAGCTTGATGTCGACAACGTCCTTCATGTTGTCTTCCAGCCAGGTACCGGCGATGGTCGCGCGCTGGGCGCCGATCACCTTGCCTTTCAGGCTTGCCTTGTCGGTCTTGAAGTCACTCCCTTTCGGGGCAATGAACTGCAGCTTGTTGGTGTAGTAGGGGTCGGTGAAGTCGACGGCCTGCTTGCGCTCTTCAGTGATGGACATGGAGGCGGCGAGGAAGTCGAACTTCTTGGCGTTCAGGGCGGGGATGATGCCGTCCCAGTCGGAGGTGACCACTTCGCACTCGGCCTTCATCTTGGCGCAGAGGGCCTGGGCGATTTCGACGTCGAAGCCGCCGGCCTGGCCGCTGGCATCGATCAGGTTGAAGGGGGGATAGGCGCCTTCGGTGCCGATCTTCAGCTTGTCGGCGGCGACGGCGGTGGTGCCGAAAGCGAGGGTGGCGGCCGCAGCCAGCAGAATCTTCTTGTAGTTCTTCATTGCGCTCTTTGCTCCGTGTTTTAGCGATTGCTGGACATGAATTGTTTACAGCGCGCCGATTGCGGGTTGTCAAATACCTTCTCTGGCGGGCCCTGTTCTTCTACCAGTCCCTGGTGAAGGAAAACCACTTCGCTGGAGACGTTCCGGGCGAAGTTCATTTCATGGGTGACCAGCAGCATGGTCCTGCCTTCCTCGGCCAGCGCGCGGATCACGTTAAGCACTTCTTGTACCATTTCCGGGTCCAGCGCCGAGGTGGGTTCATCGAACAGGATGACCTTCGGCTGCATGGCCAGGGTGCGGGCGATGGCCGCGCGCTGCTGTTGGCCGCCGGAAAGCTGGGTCGGATAGACGTGACGCTTGTCGGCGATACCGACCTTGGCCAGCAGGGCTTCGGCGATCTCGGTGGCTTCGGCCCTGCTCTGGCCAAGCACGCGGCGCGGCGCTTCGATGATGTTGTCGAGCACCGTCATGTGCGGCCAGAGATTGAAGTTCTGGAAGACGAAGCCGATCTCGCTGCGCATGCGATTGATCTGCTTGTTGTCGGCGGCGACCAGTTCGCCGGTGCGGCTCTGCTTGAGCTTGAGCTCTTCGCCGGCTACCAGGATCTGGCCCTCGTGCGGGTTTTCCAGGAGGTTGATGCAGCGCAGGAAGGTGGACTTGCCGGAGCCGGAGGAGCCGAGGATGGAAATCACGTCACCGTCGTTGGCGGTGAGGGATATACCCTTGAGCACTTCGAGATCGCCGTAGCGTTTATGCAGGTTGCGGATTTCAAGCGCTGGCGTGGCTTGGGCCATGGGGGGTCCTCTTGTTTTCGTGGGCACTCTGGCGGTGGGGCGGCCTTCCTGGCGAGGGGCAAGCTAGCATAGCGCTTTGCCCTGCGAAAGCCGCCCGAGGCCCCCTGGATGGCTCTGTGGGTGAGTTTGTCGCATCGCTGCAGTTGGTTGTCGCGGTAGCAAAAAAGCCCCTGTCGCAGGCTGAAGTGTCCGGAACTCGCACCCTTATCCGAGCTCTTCGTTTTTTCCCTTTCGGATCAATTGTTTATGCAAGCGGTGTGACGAAAACCTCAGGATCGGTCCCTGTATGTCCGAGGGGCGGCGGTCGTTCGCGCAGCAGTGCGATCAACGCCGACTCTGGCAGGGGTCGGGCGAAGTAGTAACCCTGGCCGAAATCGCAGCCCAGGGATTTGAGAATCATCAGGTGCCGTTGGGTTTCGACGCCTTCGGCGACGACTTCCAGTCCCAGGTTACGGGCCAGGCTGAGGATGGTTTGCACGATCTGCAGGGCTTCCGGGCACTGGTCGAGCTGGATCATGAAGGAGCGGTCGATCTTCAGGACGTCGAGACGGAAGCGATGCAGGTAGCTGAGGGAGGAATAGCCGGTGCCGAAGTCGTCGATGCTGATGCGCACGCCGAGATCGTGAAGCTGCTGGAGCACGATGATGGTCCGCTCGGAGTCGGCCATCGAAACGCTCTCGGTGATTTCCAGGTGCACGCATCCGGCGGGAATGCCGGTTTCGGCGATGATAGCGCCCACCTGCGGCACCAGATCGTGCTGGGCGAACTGCCGGGCGGAGAGGTTGATGCTGACTGTCAGCGGCAATTGACCTGGTAACTCGTGATGCCAGCGAGCGACCCTTCGACAGGCTTCGCGCAGCACCCAGAGGCCGAGCGGCAGAATCAGGCCGGTGTCTTCGGCGACCTGGATAAAGTCGCCCGGGTAGATCAACTCGCCTCCCGGAACCTGCCAGCGGACCAGGGCCTCGACACCGACCATCTCGCCGCTGCTGATGTCCACGATGGGCTGGTAATGGACCACGAACTCACCGTTCTGCAGGGCGTTGCGCAGGCGGGTTTCCAGAGTCAGCCGGCCCACTGCCAGTTCATGCAGGCTGTGGTCGAACAACTCGAAGCGGTGCTTGCCCAGCGTCTTGGCGCGGTACATGGCAAGGTCTGCGTGGCGCAGGATTTCTTCGGCCGATTCGTAGCCCAGTTCACTGGGGGCGATACCGATGCTGGCGCTGATGTAGAGCTGCTCGCCATTGATCAGGAAGGGCGGCTCCAGGGACTCGAGCAGACGCTCGGCCACCCGTACCGGAGCTTCGGGATTACCGATGCAGTCCAGCAGGATGGTGAACTCATCGCCACCCATGCGCGCGAGGGTGTCGGTCTGTCGCAGGCAGCCACCCAGGCGCGTGGCGACCTGGATGATCAGCAGGTCACCGGCCAAATGTCCGAGGCTGTCGTTGACCAATTTGAAGCGGTCAAGGTCGATGAACAGGACCGCGAACGCCGCTTCCCGGTGCCGGTTGCATCGGGCGACTGCGCGGGACAGCCGATCAGAGAAAAGGGCGCGGTTGGGCAGTCCGGTAAGGGGGTCGTGAAATGCATCGATCAATTGTTCTTCGGCGCGTTTGCGTTCCACCACCCGTCCCATCTGCACGCCGATCTGGGCCATCAGGTGAAGCAAGGTTTCATCGGGCTCCAGCACGCAGTTGGCGAAGAACTCGAGAACGCCGACCACTTCGCTGCCCGCCAGCACCGGGAAGGCCGCTGCTGCCCTGAGGCCAGCCTCGCCCGCTGCGTCCACACGACAGAATTCCGGGGCCTGGCTGATGTCCGCGATCCATGCAGGGGTGCCGCTGGATAGCACGCGACCGGGCAGGCCGAAACCCGGCGGAAACTCCATGGCTTCGGTTACCTGGCGGAAGTGGTGGAAGCGTTGCTCATCGGCGTAGTGCCAGATGGCGGCCGAGCGCAGACGCGCTTCGCCCTCGACGTGTCCGGTCAGATAAGCGTGGCCAATCTGCCAGCCGGTGTACTGGCACACGCTGGATACCGTGAAGCTCAGTCCGTCAGCGACGGTCGCCGCACCATTGGCCGCGTCGGCGATGGATTCGAGCAACTGCAATTGCAGCTGTTTTTCATAGAGTTCGCGCAGGCCATGCTCGGCGATCTGTTCCGCTTCCAGGCGCGCCTGGTGTTCACGCTGCAGGCGCCGGCGGAGTTTGTCGGCTTCCGGATCGCGCGATATGCCGTCCATGCGCTCAGCCCCGGGTCTTGCCGTGGAAGGTGATTCGGCAGCGGCATTCGCTATCGCCACGATGCATGCAGGCGAGGTGGTCGACGGCCAGTGATTCGCCGAAGTGCACCGCCGCGCCCTCGATGAAGCCGTGAGCCAGGGCGCAGAGTCGGCGAGGGGAGCGATAAGTCATCATCAGCGTGCCGTCGACTTCATCACGGAAGCCGAAGGTGGGGACGTCCGCGCCTGGATAGATCATGCGGACTTCGGGGTGGATGATCTGGTTGACACTGAGGATGAAGGAGTACGTCGAGTCGCGGGAATCGAAGTAGGCGGGGTAGCGGCTCGCCAGCGAGGGCATCGCTTCGCGGCCGAACCAGCGCAGGACTTCGAATGAGGACATGTCGAGCGCTTCAGCGGCGGCCGCCACCAGGCGATAAACGTGATCGTCGGGGTAGCTGCCGAGGGCCGTGTAGACACCGTCCAGGCCGGTGCCATCCAGAAGGGCGTCCCAGGCGTCGTCGCCCAGGTGCCGGGTGACCACTTCTTCGAGCAGGTTGAAGACGATTCCCTTCATGCAACCCCCTGGCGCCCTCGGGTCGAGTCCCTTCGGGGTTGCCTCGAGGCGCTTCGAAATGAGGTTAGCAGCGCCATTCGCATCGTGCCCGGCGGCTGTGAGGGATGCTGAAAACAAAAAACCCCAGCACATGGCGGGGGTTCTTTGTTTGGTATTAGTGGTGCCCAGGGACGGAATCGAACCGCCGACACGGGGATTTTCAATCCCCTGCTCTACCAACTGAGCTACCTGGGCAACGGGGCGCTATTAAACGGATTTGCCGGCCCCTCGTCAACACCCTTTTGAAAATTTTTTTAGTTATTCCGGGCGCTTACGCGCTTGGGGGGACGTAGCCCTCTGCCTGGGCGTAATCCTCGCCGGAAAGGAACTTGTCCATTTCCGCCTGGAGGAATTTGCGGTCCTCGGCGTTCATCATGTTCAGGCGACGCTCGTTGATGAGCATGGTCTGGTGGGCTTGCCACTCATCCCAGGCCTTCTTCGAGACGTTGTTGAAGATGTCCTCGCCCTTGGCGCCCGGATACGGCGGACGCTCCAGGCCCGGCAGTTCCTCTTTGTACTTGCGGCACATGATGGTACGGGTCATCGCGGTTCTCCTGCGTTCAATACGTCGGCCGCGCGCTTGAGCAGCTTCTTCACCGGGGCGGCCAGGCCCAGGCGCGGCGGGGTGGCGAGGTTATACCAGAGCCAGTCGCCCTCGGCCACGGCGGGGGCACTGCCTTCCACGGCCACCAGCCAGGGTTCGATGGCCAGCTGGAAGTGGCTGAATGTATGCGTCAGTCCGGGCAGTTTGCGGCGCTCGCCAAGGTGCAGTGCGTGCTGGCTGGCCAGCGGAACGAGCGCGTCGAGATCGTCCATTTCCGGCAGGCTCCAGAGCCCGCCCCAGAGCCCGCTCGAGGGTCGGCGGTAAAGCAGGATGGAGCCATCGCGGCTGGCCAGCAGGGGCATCAGGGTGCGCTTCTGCGGCAGGGCCTTGCGCGGTTTCGGCACCGGGTAATGCGTCTCCCGGCCAAGCTGGTGCGCGCGGCAGCCGCTCTGCAGCGGGCACAGCAGGCAGCTGGGCTTGCTGCGGGTGCACAGGGTGGCGCCCAGATCCATCATCGCCTGGGTGTAGTTGTTGACCCGCGCGTGCGGGGTGAAGCGCTCGGCCACTTCCCAGAGCTGCTTGGCCACTTTCGGCTCGCCCGGGTAGCCGTCCTGGGCGACGTAGCGGGCCAGCACGCGCTTGACGTTGCCGTCGAGAATCGGCGCGCGCAATCCCATGGACAGGCTGGCGATGGCGCCGGCGGTGGAGCGACCAATGCCTGGCAGCTCCGCAAGCTGGTCTACATCGCGCGGGAATTCGCCGCCGTGTTCGGCCACGACCTGCTTCGCGGTCTTCTGCAGGTTGCGGGCGCGGGTGTAGTAGCCGAGGCCGGTCCAGAGGTGCAGCACTTCGTCTTCAGGTGCGGCGGCCAGGTCCTGCACGCTGGGCAGAGCCTCCATGAAACGGTCGAAATATCCCAGGACCGTGCTGACCTGGGTCTGCTGCAACATGATTTCGGATACCCAGACGCGATAGGGGGTGATGCCCTGCTGCCAGGGGAGATCCTTGCGACCGTGGCTGTCGTACCAATCGAGTACGGCGGCGGAAAACTGCTCGGGGCTCATTGCTTGAACAGCCCCTTGAGCGCGTCCTTGAGTTCCGGGCTGACCTTGTCGCCCAGCTTCTCTTCCAGTTTTTCGTTGAGCTTGTCGCCGGCCAGCTTGGCGGCGACCTTGCCCATGCCGTCCTTATCCAGGCGACACGCCTTGGCGCCCAGCTCCAGCGGGCCGCGGCAGCGCAGCGGCCACTCGATACCGACATAGCGCTCGTTGACCTGGCAGGCCGGGTCCGGCATCTCGCTCTTGTCGCCCTCGATGACCACGCCGACGCGGTAGTCGAGGCCGAGCACGCGCAGGTCGATGGCACCGTCGCCCTTGACGCTGAGGCCGGGGATGCTGGCGATCAGGTCGGGGTTGGTGGCGACGCCGTTATTGAAGGCGAGGGAGCCCTTGAGCTCGCGGAAGGGGGTTTCGTTGCCGCCACGGGTGCCTTCCAGACCTTTGCGATTGAGTGTCGCAATGCCCTGGCAAATCTGTTGTTCGAGGTTGGCGTCGAGCAGGGCGCCGTCATTGAGCGCAAAGCTGGCGGTGCCGTTGAGGCCATCCACCCAGGCCTTCTGGCTGTTGCCGCTACTGGTGACGTTGGCGTTCAGGTCGAGCAGGCCGCGCACCGGCGGCTTCTGCTCCTGCGCCTTGAGGAGCTTCTCCACCGGCACGTTGTTGATGCGTTTCTGCGCGGTGAGCAGCGGAACGGCCGGACGCGCGTCGATCTGCGCATTGGCCACGAAGCTGCCGCCGAACAGGCCGCCGCGCAGCTCTTCCAGTGTCACCAGGCCGGCCTTGCCATTGGCCTTGAGGCTGACGTCATCCAGGGGCAGTTTGTCGACGGTGAACTGGCCGAAATTGAGGGTGGCTTCCAGATCGACCTTGCGCAGTTGATCCACAGGCAGGATCGGGGTTTCGCTCCAGGCCGCCTGGGTGGGGGCATTGGGCAGCGGCGTAGCGCCCTGGGTGGCGGCAGCCACAGCGGGTTTCACCTCAGCCTGGCGCGCGGTCTGGACGGCTTCCTTGGTCTTGGACGTGGGGGGCAGATAGCGGTCGAGGTCCAACTTGTCGCCCTTGAGCTGAACGCGTACCGCTTTTTTGGCGAAGTCGGCCACGGCCAGGCGGCCGTTGAAGGTGCTGTCATCCAGCTTCAGGTTCAGGCCTTCAAGAGCCAGGCTGTTGGTGCTGCCGTTGAGCTTGGTGACCAGTTCGAATTTCTGCAGAGTCGCGGCATCGCTCATCGGCGGCAGCTCGACCCCAATGCCGGTGAGGAACTCGCGCAGGTTGAGCGGGGCGATGGACAGGCCGCCTTCCAGGCGTGGGTCCTTGTCCAGGTCGTGCACTTTCAGCTCGCCGAGAGCGCGCAACTGGTTGCCGGAGAGCTTCAGGCTGTTCCATTCGGCGACGTTGGCGGCAAGATCGGCCAGCAATTGGCCCTGGGCATTGAAAATGAGCGTCTTGCCCGTGAGCGGCTCGCCCGAGGCCTCGCCGTTCAGCTTGAGATCTTCCAGCTGATAGCGCTTGAGGGCGCGTTCGAAGCGCAGATTGGCGGTGAGATCGGTCTTGGCGCGCAGTACCGGCTGATTGGTGCCGAAGAAGGCGCTGAGCTTGAACGGGATGCTGGCGCCTTCGCGGATGGCGCCGGTGGTCAGCTCAATGCCTTCTGCACTGAATTGCTTGCCGCTCTTGGCATCGGTGTAGTCGATGCGGGCGTTGTGCACGGTGAGGCTGTCGATATCCAGCTTGATCGGGCGTGCAGGTTCGTCGGTGGCGGGCGCCTGTTTGGCCTCTTCGGCGGGCGCTGGAGGGGGCGGCGTGCCGGTTTGAGCGGTTTCCGGGGCCTTGGCGGGACGGCCGATATCTTCCCAGTTGCCGCGACCTTTTTCGTCACGCTGCAGATCGAGGTTGAGGCCCTCTACGCGGATGTCGCTCATCTGCACTTCGCGGCGCAACAGCGGCAGCACGCGCACCGACAGGCCAATCATGTCGAGGTTGGCGAAAGGCTTTTCCGGGGTAACAGCGCTGGCCAGGGTCGCCTCGTGCAATTCGAGGCCGAGCCAGGGGAAGAGGCTCCAGCCAATGTCGCCGTTCAGGGTCAGTTCGAGGTTGGCCTTGTCGCGGGCCAGTTGCTGGATTTCATCCTTGTAATCGTTCGGGTCGAACAGGTGGGTCAGGGCGAAGCCCCCCGCCACTATGATCAGCAACAGCCCGAGGAAGATGAGGCCCAGGATTTTGCCGAAGGCTTTCATTGGCCAGTCCTTGTGATGGATCGCGTGAATTGAAGGTGCCGAGTATAGCGCCGGGCCATCAGCCTTGGTGCGCGGCGGCACGAGGCTCGGCGCCCTGGTCAGGGACTTTGGATAGTGATTTCGGCTGTCGGTTCAGCTCAGCGGCCGGACGTCGCTTCAGAGGCTTTCCAGCGGCAGGTGCAGATGCGCGGCCAGGGCCTGGGATTCCAGGTGGCCTTGCGGGGCGGCCAGGTGCAGCGACCTCCCCGACTCCCGTGCCAGGCGCGCGGTCTCTTCAACTAGCCGACGAGCGACGCCGCGGCGGCGGGTCACCTTGCGCACGCACAGATGGGACAGTCGCCAGTGAGGCTCGCCGCGCAGCAGAAGGGCCGCGCCCAGCAGGCGGTCATTGAAGCGCCCCACGACCAACTGGCCCTCGGCCAAGCCAAACGTCACCAGTTCCGCCGCGCTGGCAAAGGGGGCCAGTAGCCAGTCCGGGGCGTCGGCGTAGATCTTCGCCAGGTCGCCAAGGTCCTGTTCGGACGGGCTGTTCAGGGTCTCGACGATCACGGGCATGGGGGCTCCTGAAGGGCATTGCGGGGGCGGGACGGCAGTGTAAACGCCGCCGACCGCCGTCGGTAGCGGCACCAAGGGCCTGCGGCCTATAATGGCGGTCTTTTTCGTGAGCCTTTTTTGTGGAGCTGGTGATGGCCGAACGTACGGCATCCGTCGAACGCAATACCCTGGAAACCCAGATCAAGGTTTCGATCAACCTGGATGGCACTGGCAAGGCGCGCTTTGATATCGGCGTCCCCTTCCTTGAGCACATGCTCGACCAGATCGCCCGTCATGGCCTGATCGACCTGGATATCGAGTGCAAGGGCGATCTGCATATCGACGATCACCACACCGTGGAAGACGTCGGCATCACCCTCGGCCAGGCCTTCACCCAGGCCATCGGCGACAAGAAGGGCATCGTCCGCTACGGCCATTCCTATGTGCCTCTGGATGAAGCCCTGTCCCGCGTGGTCATCGACTTCTCCGGTCGTCCCGGCCTGCAGATGCACGTGCCCTTCACCCGCGCCGTGGTGGGTGGCTTCGATGTCGACCTGTTCCAGGAATTCTTCCAGGGCTTCGTCAACCACGCGCTGGTGAGCCTGCACATCGACAACCTGCGTGGCCACAACACCCACCACCAGATCGAAACCGTGTTCAAGGCGTTCGGTCGCGCCCTGCGCATGGCCGTCGAGCGTGATCCGCGCATGGCCGGTCAGACGCCCTCCACCAAGGGCGTGCTCTGATGCAAACGGTTGCAGTCATCGACTACGGCATGGGCAACCTGCACTCGGTTGCCAAGGCCCTGGAACACGTCGGAGCCGGCCGCGTCCTGGTCAGCAGTGACGCCAATGTGATCCGCGAAGCCGACCGGGTGGTGTTCCCCGGCGTCGGCGCCATTCGCGATTGCATGGCCGAAATCCGTCGCCTGGGCTTTGACGAGCTGGTCCGCGAAGTCAGCCAGGACCGCCCCTTCCTCGGCATCTGCGTCGGCATGCAGGCACTACTGGAGCGCAGCGAAGAGAACGACGGCGTCGATTGCATCGGCTTGTTCCCCGGTCAGGTGCGCTTCTTCGGCAAGAACCTGGTGGAAGACGGCGAGCACCTGAAGGTGCCGCACATGGGCTGGAACGAGGTGGAGCAGAGCGTCGCTCACCCGCTCTGGCACAACATTCCGGACCGCGCGCGCTTCTACTTCGTACACAGCTATTACATCGAGGCGGGCAATCCCAAGCAGGTGGCCGGTCGCGGTCACTACGGCAAGGACTTCGCCGCTGCGCTGGCCGAGGGTTCGCGCTTCGCCGTGCAGTTCCACCCGGAAAAAAGCCACACCCACGGCCTGCAGTTGCTGCAGAACTTCGCCGCCTGGGATGGCCGCTGGTAAGCATGAGCCGCGCGAAGAAGGCCCCGAGCCTGCAACTCGACGCCGCCCAGACCAACGACGCGGTGCTGGCGATCAAGCGTTTCATGGCGGATCGCTTCGAGCTGGAGCTGGGTTCCTTCGAGGCCGAGGAAGTGCTCGACTTCTTCGCCCGGGAATTCGCGCCGCATTTCTACAACAAGGCGATCTTCGATGTACAGGCGCACCTGAAAGACAGGTTCGAGAGCATCGAAAGCGACTTGTGGGCGCTTGAGAAAGATTGAGCGCCAAGCCGATTCCACTGACTTCTTACAGGTTGAACCGATGCTGATTATCCCCGCTATCGATCTGAAGGACGGCGCCTGCGTGCGTCTGCGCCAAGGCCGCATGGAAGACTCCACCGTGTTCTCCGACGACCCGGTGAGCATGGCCGCCAAGTGGGTGGAAGGTGGTTGCCGCCGCCTGCACCTGGTGGACCTCAACGGTGCCTTCGAAGGCAAGCCGGTGAACGGTGAAGTGGTCACCGCCATCGCCAAGCGCTACCCGAACCTGCCGATCCAGATCGGTGGCGGCATCCGCTCCCTGGAAACCATCGAGCACTACGTCAAGGCCGGCGTCAGCTACGTGATCATCGGCACCAAGGCAGTGAAAGAGCCCGAGTTCGTCACCGAGGCCTGCAAGGCCTTCCCGGGCAAGGTCATCGTCGGCCTGGATGCCAAGGACGGTTTCGTCGCCACCGACGGCTGGGCCGAGGTCAGCAGCGTGCAGGCGGTCGATCTGGCCCGCCGCTTCGAGGCCGACGGCGTGTCCGCCATCGTCTACACCGACATTGCCAAGGACGGGATGATGCAGGGCTGCAACGTCGAAGCCACCGCTGCCCTGGCCGCTGCCAGCCGCATCCCGGTGATCGCTTCCGGCGGTATCCACAACCTCGGTGACATCGAGAAGCTGCTGGCCGCCAAGGCCCCCGGCATCATCGGCGCCATCACCGGCCGCGCCATCTACGAAGGCACCCTGGACGTCGCCGAGGCTCAGGCCTTCTGCGACAGCTACAAGGGTTAATCCGACGGCTAACGGTGCGCGCGGCGCACCTTACGGGACACTGTTATGGCTCTCGCAAAACGCATCATCCCCTGCCTCGACGTGGACAACGGCCGCGTGGTCAAGGGCGTCAAGTTCGAGAACATCCGCGACGCCGGCGATCCGGTGGAAATCGCCCGTCGCTACGATGAGCAGGGAGCCGACGAGATCACCTTCCTCGACATCACCGCCAGTGTCGACGGCCGCGACACCACCCTGCACACGGTCGAGCGCATGGCCAGCCAGGTGTTCATCCCGCTGACCGTCGGCGGTGGCGTGCGCACCGTGCAGGACATCCGCAACCTGCTCAATGCCGGCGCCGACAAGGTGTCGATCAACACCGCCGCGGTGTTCACGCCCGAATTCGTTGGCGAAGCCGCAGCGCGTTTCGGCTCCCAGTGCATCGTGGTCGCCATCGATGCCAAGAAGGTGTCCGCCCCCGGGGAAACACCGCGCTGGGAAATTTTCACCCATGGCGGACGCAAACCCACCGGCCTCGACGCCGTGGCCTGGGCGAAAAAGATGGAGGACCTGGGTGCCGGCGAGATCCTGCTCACCAGCATGGATCAGGACGGTGTGAAGAGCGGTTATGACCTCGGCGTCACCCGCGCCATCAGTGAAACCGTCGGGATTCCGGTGATCGCCTCCGGCGGCGTCGGCAATCTCGAGCATCTGGCGGCCGGCATTCTCGAAGGCAAGGCCGACGCGGTACTGGCGGCCAGCATCTTCCACTTCGGCGAGTACACAGTCCCCGAGGCGAAGGCCTATCTGGCCAGCCGTGGAATCCTCGTGCGCTGAGCACGATTCTTGCCTAGCATTCGCCCAGGCTGCCCGCGTGACGGACTTCGCAGCCTGGGTTGCTGATACCCGAGCCTCGCTCCCGCGAGGTTAAGCTCAGCGCAATTCCCATCTCTCCTGGAAGTAGCCGTATATGTCGAAACGCCTGCTGCTGGCGCTGGCCGGTACCCTTATGGTGCTTGCCGGTGCTGCCCGCGCCGAAGTGGATGAGAACTACAGCGTCGTTCTCCTGACCGAAAACTTCCCCCCGTACAACATGTCGATCAATGGGAAGAACTTCGCCCAGGAAGACAACATCGATGGCATCGCCGTCGACATCGTGCGTGAGATGTTCAAGCGCGCCGGGGTCAAGTACAGCCTGACCCTGCGCTTCCCCTGGGATCGTATCTACAAGCTGGCGCTGGAAAAGCCGGACTACGGCGTCTTCGTCACCGCGCGTCTGCCCGAGCGTGAGCAGTCCTTCAAATGGGTTGGCCCCATCGGTCCGGACGACTGGATCATGCTGGCCCGTGCCGACAGCCAGATCGCCCTCGGCAGCCTGGAAGACGCGCGCAAGTACAAGGTCGGTGCCTACAAGGGCGACGCTATCGCCGAATACCTTGCCCAGCAGAAACTCGAGCCCGTCACCGCCCTGCGCGATCAGGAGAACGCGAAGAAGCTGGAGAAAGGCCAGATCGATCTCTGGGCTACCGGCGACCCGGCCGGCCGCTACCTGGCCAAGCAGGAAGGCGTGGGTGGCCTGAAGACCGTGCTGCGCTTCAACCAGGCCGAGCTGTTCCTGGCACTGAACAAGGAGGTCCCCGACGAAGTGGTGAAGAAACTGCAGGGCGCGCTGGACCAGATGCGCGCCGAGGGCTTCGTCGACGAGATCCTCAACAGCTACCTGTAACGGGTAGCGCATCGAAAGCAGTCAAAGACTCCAGCGACCGGCCAAAAGCCGGTCGCTTGCCAAGGAAGGCAGGACGGGTCGAGCCGTACGTCCGTGGGTGGGGAGCCCGCGCAAGGAAGCCGCTTAGCCACAACCACAAATCAAGCGAGCGGTATGACAATGCAGAAGTTGATCCAACGTGCCCTGACCCTGGGCCTGATGTTCCTCGCCTTCACGGCACGCGCCGAAGTCCCTGCGGATTACAAGGTGGTGTTGCTCACTGAAAACTTCCCGCCTTTCAACATGGCGGTGGATGACAAGAACTTCGCCCGTGACGACGGCATCGACGGCATCAGCACCGATATCGTCCGCGAGATGTTCAAGCGTGCCGGCATCAACTACAGCCTGACCCTGCGCTTCCCCTGGGATCGCCTCTATCGCCTGACCCTGGACAAGCCCAACTACGGCCTGTTCTCCACCACCTTCACGGCCGAGCGCCAGCCGCTGTTCAAGTGGGTCGGCCCGATTGCCAAGACCGAGTGGGTGCTGCTCGCCGCGCCGGGCAACAACCTCAGCATCAAGGACCTGAAGAGCGCCTCGCAGTACCGCATCGGCGCCTACAAGAACGATGCCGTCAGCCAGCATCTGGAAAGCCAGGGCATGGCGCCGCAGAACGCTCTGCGTGACCAGGAGAACGTGAAGAAGCTGATCAAGGGCCAGATCGACCTCTGGGCCACCACTGATCCGGTGGGCCGCTACCTGGCCAAGCAGGAAGGCGTGACCGGCCTGCAGACCGTGTTGCGCTTCAACAGCGCCGAGCTTTACCTGGCCTTCAACAAGGACACCCCGGACGAGGTCATCGAGCGCCTGCAGAAAGCCCTGGACCAGATGCGCAGCGACGGCTACGTCGACGAGATCACCCAGAACTACCTGTAACGGCGCTACAGGTTCGCCTTTCTCTGTGGGGGCGAATTCATTCGCGATGCTTTTCTGTAGGGGCGATTTCAATCGCCAAGGGCAGCGCCGCTGCCCCATGAGGGCCTGCACGGCAGACCTGCGGCCTGCTTGGCGAATGAATTCGCCCCTACAAGGTATCCCTGCCGCCTACCAATAAACCCCCGCCTTGCCATGGGCCGTCATGGCCCGATTGCCGCGCAGGGCGATCAGCATTTCCACACCGATCAGTTCGAAACCCTGGTCCTTCAGGCGCGGCAACTCGCGTTCGAGCAGCGCCAGGGTCGCCGGGTGCGGATGGCCGATCATCAGCGCCGAACCTTGCTTGCGTGCCAGCTTGAGTGCTGCGTCGAACTGCGCTGCGACTGCGGCCGGACTCTGGTCGTCGTCGAGGAAGATGTCCCGCGAGAGGCTGGCCAGGCCGACTTTCTGCGCCTCGGCGGCGGCCACCGTGGCGGCGCTGGTGCGGCTGTCGATAAAGAAAAGGCGTTCCTGCTGTAGCCGAAGCATCAGCCAGGTCATGGCCGCACGCTGGGCGGTCATGCGACTGCCCATGTGGTTGTTCAGGCCCCGGGCGTAGGGCACCTGGCGCAGGGCGGCGTCCAGTCGCTTTTCCAGCTCGGCGGTGGACAGCCCCGGGTGCCAGGCATACGGGCCGGTAGCCGGGTCCATGGGCAGATGCAGCATCACGGTCTTGCCGGCGGCGTGCGCGGCCTCTGCCAGTTCGCGGGAGTGGCGGGTATCCGGAAGGATGGACATCGCCACCGGGCCGGGGAGGGCGAGTACGCGATGATCGCGGGCGGGTGTCTGGCCCAGGTCATCGATTACCAGGGCCAACCGCGCGACAGGGGCGGCACAGGCACCGGCTGCCGTTGCGCTCAACCACAGCGCCAGCAGCCAGGTGCCCCATTTCATGTCAGTTCTTGCGGGTGACGTTCAGGCCTTTCAACAGGTTGAGGGCCTGACTCAGTTGGAAGTCGTCGTCCTGCGGACGCGGGTCCGCGGACTTCTTGCTCGAACTCGGGCGGTCGGCGCCGCCATTGCCGTTGCCGAGATGACCGGCGAGGTCGGCTTCCTTGAAGGTCTCGCCGTCCTGCTCGCGGGTGACCTTGGCACGCGCCACCTCGATATCCGGGACGATGCCCTGGGCCTGGATCGAGCGGCCGTTCGGGGTGTAGTAGAGCGCGGTGGTCAGCTTCAGGGCGCGGTCGTTGTTCAGCGGCAGCACGGTTTGCACCGAACCCTTGCCGAAGCTGTCGGTGCCCATCAGCACGCCACGCTTGTGGTCCTGCAGCGCGCCGGCAACGATCTCCGCCGCCGAGGCACTGCCGCCATTGATCAGCACCACCAGCGGTACGCCATCGCTGGCATCGGCCGGATCGGCGGAGAAGCGCAGTTCGGAGTTGGCGATGCGGCCTTTGGTGTAAACGATCAGGCCCTTCCTCAGGAAGTGGTCGGAGACTTCCACCGCCGATTGCAATACGCCGCCGGGGTTGTTGCGCAGGTCGAGGACCAGGCCGGAAAGGCGGCTGCCGTTTTCCTTGCGCAGCTTGGCCAGGGCCTTGCCGACTTCTTCGCCGGTGTTGACCTGGAACTGGGTGATGCGTAGGTAGCCGTAGCCTTTTTCCAGCAGCTGGCTCTTCACGCTCTTGACCTTGATCGCGGCGCGGACCAGTTCGACATCGAAGGGTTGGCCGCCATCGCGAACGAGGGTCAGGGTGATCTTGCTGCCGGCCTTGCCGCGCATCTTGTCCACCGCTTCCATCAGCGAGATGCCCTTGGTCGGCTGGCCGTTGATCTTCACGATCAGGTCGCCCGGCTGAATGCCGGCCTTGGATGCGGGGGTGTCATCGATGGGGGAAACCACCTTGACGAAGCCGTCCTCGGTGCCGACTTCGATGCCGAGGCCGCCGAACTCGCCGCTGGTGCTTTCCTGCAGCTCCTGGAAGTCTTCCGGTTCCAGATAAGCGGAGTGCGGATCGAGGTTGCTGAGCATGCCCTTGATGGCGTTCTCCAGCAGGGTCTTGTCGTCGACCGGCTCGACATAGGCAGATTTGATGCGATCCAGCACCTCGGCAAAGGTCCGCAGCTCATCCAGGGGCAGCGGTGCCTTGCCATTCACCGCAGTAGCGGGGAGGGTTGCCGGCTCCTCGGCGGCCAGCAGCTGTGGGGCGCCGCCGAGCAGCGCCAGAGCCATGGCCAGGGAAGTGAGGCGGGACAGATGCGGCATGCGAAACTCCTGCTAGATGAGATGGCGCCTATCCTTGCGCGCGGCACCACTGTGCCGGGTCGGTGGGTCGGCCCTGCTGGCGAATGGCGAAGTACAGTGCGGGCGTGTCCTGCCCGCCGCTATTGCCGACGGTGGCAATGGATTCGCCTGCCTTGACGATATCGCCGGCACTTTTCAATAGACGCTGATTGTGTCCGTAGAGGCTCAGATAGCCGTTGCCATGGTCGAGAATGACCAGAAGCCCGGCGCCGCGCAACCAGTCAGCGAAAACCACGCGACCGCCATGTACGGCCCGAACGGAACTGCCTTCGGTGGCGCCGATCAACACGCCATCCCACTTCGCGCGGGAGTCGCCGCCACGGGCTGAACCGAAACGCGCCACCAGTCGACCGTCCACCGGCCAGGGCAGCTTGCCGCGCGCCTGGGCGAAGGGGCCGCCGAAATTGCCGCCGGTGCTGGAGACCATCGGGCCGGTCACGGGCCTGGCCGGGCTGCCGGCCGGGTGTTCGCGTAGCTGGCGCTGTTGCTCGGCCAGTGCACGCTTGCGGGCTTCTTCAGCCTCGCGGGCTTCGCGCTCCTGGCGGGCCAGGGTCTCTTCGATGGTCTTGAGTACCTTGCCCAGCTGCTCCTGGTCCTGCTGGCGCGACTTGAGCTTCTTGTCGCGGTCGCTGACGTCCTGGTTGAGCTTGGCCAGCGCCTGTTGGCGCTCCTTGCGTGCCGCCGCCAGTTGCTCGCGACGGCCATCGAGGGCCGCTTTCTGCTCGGTGAGCTGATTCTGCTGGGCGGTGATTTCCTGCTCGACGTTACTCAGCTGGCGCAGGGTTTCGTTGAACGCGGCAAGCTGCTCCAGACGCGCCTTGCTCAGGTAATCGTAGTACGTCAGGGTGCGCGCGAATTTCTCGGGGTGCTGCTGGTTGAGCAGCAGCTTGACGTATTCCTGCTGGCCGCTCTGGTAGGCAGCGCGAGCCTGGATGCCGATCAGACGCTGCTGTTCAGCGCGCGCGTCCTGGAGTTTTTTTTTCTCCTCGTCCAGCCGCTGGATCTCGCCTTCGCTGTTCTTGAGCTCCTGCTGCAGGTCCTTGACCTGCTGCTCCAGGTTGCCCATTTCGGTTTCGGTCTTCTTCAGGTCGGCCTGGACGCCGGACTTTTCGTCCTGCAGCTGCTTCAGAAGCTTTTTCAGCTCGGCGACATCCTTGCCGGCCTGGTCCAGTTGCTGCTGGGTTTCGGCGCGCTGGTCGGCCATGACCGGAGTGATCAGGCTGGCGAAGATAACGAGGGCGAGGGCGCGAAGCATGGGGTGTGGGGCACCAGGGGGGAGGACCGGCCTAGTATGCCCGTGGTGCGGGGCAAAAAAAACGCCCCGGACCAGGGGTTCGGGGCGTTTCCTGACAGGGCGCGCAGATTTGCTGCGCCGGGGCCGCGCCATAGCGTCGGCCCGCGTCGATCATTGCAGTTCGACGATAGTCTTGCCGGACATCTCGGCCGGTACCGGCAGGCCCATCAGGGTCAGCAGGGTCGGGGCCACGTCGGCCAGTACGCCACCTTCGCGGATCGTCGCCGGACGCTTGCCGACATAGATGAACGGCACCGGTTCGCAGGTGTGAGCGGTATGCGCCTGACCGGTCATCTCGTCTTCCATCTGCTCGACGTTGCCGTGGTCGGCGGTGATCAGCGCTTCGCCGCCCACCTTGTCCAGGGCTTCGACGATGCGGCCGACGCAGCTGTCCAGGCATTCCACGGCCTTGACCGCGGCTTCGAACACGCCGGTGTGGCCGACCATGTCGCCGTTGGCGTAGTTCACCACGATCACGTCGTAGCGCTGGTTCTCGATGGCGTCGACGATCTTGTCGGTGACTTCGGGGGCGCTCATTTCGGGCTGCAGGTCATAGGTGGCGACCTTGGGCGACGGGATCAGGATGCGCTCTTCGCCTTCGAAGGGCTCTTCACGGCCGCCGGAGAAGAAGAAGGTCACGTGAGCGTACTTCTCGGTCTCGGCGATGCGCAGCTGGGTCTTGCCGTTCTTCGCCAGGTATTCGCCCAGGACGTTTTCCAGGGATTCGGGCTTGAAGGCGCTGGGGGCGGGAATGCTCGCCGCGTACTGGGTCAACATCACGTAGCCAGCCAGTTTCAGCTCGCGCTGGCGGGGAAATTCCTTGAAGCCGGGCTCGACGAAGGCGCGCGACAGTTCACGAGCGCGGTCGGCGCGGAAGTTCATGAAGATCACGGCGTCGCCATCTTCCACCTTTACGGCATCGCCGATGCGGGTGGCCTTGACGAATTCGTCGCTCTCGCCGCGCTCATAGGCAGCGGTCAGGCCTTCGATCGCGGTGGCGGCGGTGAATTCGGCCTGGCCTTCGGTGATCAGGTTGTAGGCGGCTTCCACGCGGTCCCAGCGATTGTCGCGGTCCATGGCGAAGTAGCGGCCGATCAGGCTGGCGACGCGGCCCTTGCCGAGGCGGGCGAAAGCATCGTCCAGCAGCTTGATGGACGGCTCGGCGCTCTTGGGCGGCGTGTCGCGACCGTCGAGGAAGGCGTGCAGGTAGATCTTCTCGGCGCCGCGCTGGGCGGCCAGCTCGGCCATGGCGACCAGGTGATCCTGGTGGCTATGGACGCCGCCATCGGACAGCAGGCCCATGAAGTGCACGGCCTTGCCGGCAGCCACGGCCTTGTCCACAGCGGTGGTGATTTCCGCGTTGGTGAAGAAGTCGCCGTCGCGGATCGACTTGGTCACGCGGGTGAAGTCCTGGTACACCACGCGACCTGCACCCAGGTTCATGTGGCCGACCTCGGAGTTGCCCATCTGGCCGTCGGGCAGGCCGACGTCCATGCCGCTGCCTGAAATCAGGCCGTGGGGCTGAGTGGCGCGCAGGCGGTCGTAGACCGGCGTTCTGGCGGCATGGATGGCGTTGTATTCGGGGCTGTCACTGTGACCGAAACCGTCCAGGATGATCAGGACCAGGGGTTTGGGCGTGGCTGTCATAGTGTCCGACTCGTCTGCGGCAAAAGGTGGAAAGTTGCGGGCAAGGCCCCGGAAAAAAGACGCGGCATTCTACGTTCTGGTTCCATCGGCGTCACCGCTGGACGGGGTTTGGCCGACCTGTGGGGCTGTGTATACTGGCCGGCATTTTACCGTCCCGGAAGCCGACGATGCTCGCTAAGCTGATTGAATTTGCCACTAACCACTATGTACTGAGTGGATCGTTCGTGCTGCTGCTGGCCCTGCTGCTGGCCCACGAACTGCGCCGCAGTGGCCGCGCCATCTCCACTCGCGAGCTGACCTCCCTGGTCAACGGCGGTCAGGCCGTGGTGCTCGACGTGCGTGGCACCAAGGATTTCTCCGGCGGCCATATCGTCGACGCCCTGAACATCCCCTACGAAAAACTCGCCAGCCGCATTGCCGAGCTGGAGAAATACAAGGACAAGGCCATCATCGTGGTCGACTCCATGGGCCAGCACGCCGGTACTGTCTGCCGTGACCTGCAGAAGGCCGGCTTCAACGCCATCAAGCTGTCCGGCGGTATCGGCACCTGGCGCGGCGACAACCTGCCGCTGGTGAAGTGAGATGGCCGGGACAGTCATCTATTCGAGCGCCTGGTGCCCCTTCTGCATCCGTGCCAAGCACCTGCTGGACAGCAAGGGCGTGCGCTATGAAGAGATCAGCGTCGACGGCAACCCTGCAATTCGCGCCGAGATGACCCGCAAGGCCGGGCGCACCTCGGTGCCGCAAATCTGGATCGGCCAAACCCACGTGGGTGGCTGTGACGATCTGTACGCCCTGGAACGTGCCGGCAAGCTCGACGCGTTGCTCCAGGCCAATCCGTAACGGAAACGCACTAGAACAAGGCAGAACCATGACTGAACAAGCAAGCAACGGCGCCAATAACCCTCAGTTCTCCCTGCAGCGCATCTACGTGCGCGACCTGTCCTTCGAGGCGCCGAAGAGTCCGGAAATCTTCCGCCAGGAGTGGGCTCCCAACGTTTCCCTGGATCTGAACACCCGTCAGAAGCAACTGGACGGCGACTTCCACGAAGTCGTGCTGACCCTGTCCGTGACCGTGAAGAACGGCGAAGAGACCGCCTTCATCGCTGAAGTGCAGCAGGCCGGTATCTTCCTGATCAAAGGTCTGGATGCGGCTTCCATGAGCCACACCCTGGGCGCCTTCTGCCCGAACATCCTGTTCCCGTACGCCCGTGAAACCCTGGATAGCCTGGTTATCCGCGGCTCCTTCCCGGCGCTGATGCTCTCCCCGGTGAACTTCGACGCCCTGTACGCCCAGGAACTGGCGCGTCTCCAGGCGGCTGGCGAAGCCCAGGCCTGATATTCAGGCCCCACGAAAAAGCGCCCTTCGGGGCGCTTTTTTGTTGGGGTGAAAAAAGATGGGGGGTATCTGTGGGGGCGAATTCATTCGCTAAGGGACGCGAAGCGACCCCTGTGGCGTTAAAGGCAGCCCTGCGGGCTGTATAGCGAATGAATTCGCCCCCACAGAAAAGCGGCACCCGATTCAATCCAGACTGAAATCATGCTGCCGCCAGGCCTCGTATACCGCCACGGCCACGGTGTTGGAGAGGTTCAGGCTGCGGCAGTTGGGGCGCATGGGCAGGCGCAGGCGTTGTTCCGGCGGGAGACTTTCGCGAACTTCCTCGGGCAGGCCACGACTTTCCGGGCCAAAGAGGAAAGCATCGCCCTTCTCGAAGGCCACCTCATGGAACAGCTTGGTGCCCTTGGTGGTGAAGGCGAATACGCGGGGTTGGCCCAGGGCCTCGAGGCAGCTTTCCAGGTCGCTGTAGCGCTTGAGCGTGGCGTACTCGTGGTAGTCCAGCCCGGCGCGGCGCAGACGCTTGTCGTCCAGCTCGAATCCGAGAGGTTCGATCAGGTGAAGGTGGCAGCCAGAATTGGCGCACAGCCTGATAATGTTGCCGGTATTCGGCGGAATTTCCGGTTGAAACAGGATGACGTGAAACATGAGTAGCCCCGGGCCCGAAGACGGGCGGCATTCTACTCCCGATGATGATCCGCGACCGAGCCTGTGGCCGCGCTTTTTGTTCTCCCTTGCCCTGCTGGGCCTGCTGGTTGGCATGATGCTCGGCCGCCTTACGGCGCCGGAACCCGTGCACCTGGAGCAGATCGAGGTACGCCAGGACGGCCTGGCGCTCTGGTTCGACCATGAACCCGAGGTCCGCGTGGAAGCGCTGGAAGGTGCCTACGCGCTGGTCCTCGGCGCGCAAGGGCAATCCGCCAAGGGGCAACTGACCCTCGGCACGGCGCCGGTGAGCTGGAAGGTGCTGCGTTCGAGCCAGGGTGTGATGGTGCGCTTCGTGGCAGCGCGGCCGCTGCACGGTGAATGGCATGGTGCCGCGGCGGATGGGCGCTGGCGGCTGGAAGTCAGCCTGCGCGCCGAATAAGAAAAGGGGATTCCCCGGCCTGCCTGTACCAAGGCCCCCTGAAGGGTGGTCATCCGCCGTGGCGGATGACGCGGTCCTGCACCAGGCCCTTGTGGGGCCTGAGGCGCCTGGAGTCCAGCCGCCTGTGGATAAAAGAGGGGATTCCCCGGCCTGCCTGTACCAAGGCCCCCTGAAGCGTGGTCACCCGCCGAGGCGAGTGACGCGGTCCTGCACTGGGCCCTTGCGGAGCCCGAGGCGGCTGGACTTCAGCGCGCCTGTGGATAAAAGAGGGGATCCCCGGCCTGCCTGTACCAAGGCCCCCTGAAACCTTGTCGCCCCAGGGCGACGCTGTGTTGCTTCTGGCCCTTCTGGGGCCGTGGCGGCTGGAGGTCAGCCTGCCTGTCATAAGAGTGGGGATTCCCTGGCCTGCCTGTACCAGGGGCCCCAAAACCGCTGTTGTCTGGACTATTGCAGGGGGCGTGCCAGTTTTCCGAAAGTAGCCTCGGTAGCGTCCAGGATCGAGCGCGAGGCCGCGCCGTTACTGGCGTTGAGGGGGGGGTCGGATTTTCGTATGGACCCTTTCAGGCCGAGTTCGAGGTCGAAAATGCCCAGGCGTGGAGCACTTTTTTGAGGCGGGAAAGTGATCCGGGCACCAGGGATGGTCCTTTTTCCGGGCTCGAATCTTTTGGGAGAGGTTGAGAAAGACGCCCCAGATTTTTCATACGGGCGGGTTGGAGAGGGAGCGCCGCCATGATGGCGGCAGGGAGGGGCGGGGCGCGCATGGCCCCGCCAGGGTGGGATCAGGCGTCGTCGCCGTCGTCCTCGTCGCCGCCGTCCACCTTCATGCCCAGTTCCTTGATCTTCCGGGTCAGGGTATTGCGGCCCCAGCCCAGCAGCACGGCCGCGTCGCGGCGACGCCCGGCGGTGTGTTTGAGGGCGGTCTCGATCATGATCCGCTCGAAAGCCGGTACGGCAGTGTCGAGCAGGCTGGACTGGCCCCGGCCGAGGGACTGGTCGGCCCATTGGCGCAGGGCCTGTTCCCAGTTCGTCACCGGCGCGGCGTCCTGCGGTTGGGTGAGCAGTTCTGGCGGCAGGTCGTCGACATGCACCTCGCGACCTGAAGCCATCACGGTGATCCAGCGGCACGTGTTCTCCAACTGGCGCACGTTGCCCGGCCAGGGCAGGTGCTTGAGGTAGTCCTCGGTTTCACCCTTCAGCAGTTTGGGCTCGACCGCCAGTTCCTGGGCGGCGCGGGCGAGGAAATGCCGGGCCAGCGTCGGGACGTCTTCGCGGCGATCGGACAGGCGCGGAATGTGGATACGGATGACGTTGAGGCGATGGAACAGGTCTTCGCGGAACTTGCCGGCCTGCACCAGGTTTTCCAGGTTCTGGTGGGTGGCGGCGATGATCCGCACGTCCACTTTCACCGGAGTGTGACCGCCGACCCGATAGAACTCGCCGTCTGCCAGTACCCGCAGCAGGCGGGTCTGGGTATCCGCCGGCATGTCGCCGATCTCGTCGAGGAACAGGGTGCCGCCGTCAGCCTGTTCGAAACGGCCGCGACGTTGGTTGGCCGCACCGGTGAAGGCGCCTTTCTCATGGCCGAACAGCTCGGACTCCATCAGGTCCTTCGGGATTGCCGCCATGTTCAGCGCAATGAAGGGAGACGCCGCGCGCGGGCTATGGCGGTGCAGGGCGTGGGCCACCAGCTCCTTGCCGGTACCGGACTCGCCGTTGATCAGCACGGTGATGTTAGAGTGGCTGAGGCGACCGATGGCGCGGAAGACCTCTTGCATGGCCGGCGCCTCGCCGATGATTTCCGGTGTGCGCGCCAGGCTGGCGGGTGCCTCCAGGCCTTGCTGTTCCTGGGCGTGCTGGAAGGCGCGCTTGACCAGGGAAACCGCCTCGTCGACGTCGAACGGCTTGGGCAAGTATTCGAAGGCGCCGCCCTGGTAGGACGCGACCGCGCTATCCAGGTCGGAATGGGCGGTCATGATGATCACCGGCAGGCGCGGATGCACTTCGCGGATCTGCGCCAGCAGGTCGAGACCGCTGGCGCCCGGCATGCGGATGTCGGAGATGATCACGTCCGGCTGCTGCCGGGAGAGGCGTCCGAGCAGGCTGTCGGCGCTCTCGAAACTTTGGGTGGTCATGCCTTCCTGCTGCAGCGCCTTTTCCAGGACCCAGCGGATGGAACGGTCGTCGTCGACGATCCAGACGGTTTCACTACGGCTCATGACGAGGAAGCTCCTTGTTCCAGCGGCAGGAAGATCGAGAAGACGGTGTGGCCGGGATGGCTTTCACACTCGATCAGGCCCTGGTGCTGACTGATGATGTTCTGGGCGATGGCCAGGCCCAGCCCGGTACCGTCCGGGCGACCACTGACCATGGGATAGAAGATGGTTTCCTGGAGCTCGGCCGGAATGCCCGGGCCGTTGTCGATGATCTCCACCTTGGTCACCAGCCGATGGCGCGTATGGCCGATGGTGAATTGGCGCAGGGTGCGGGTGCGCAGGGTGATGCGGCCGAGGCGCAAATCGCTCTGTGCGGAGAGGGCCTGCATGGCGTTGCGCACGATATTGAGCACGGCCTGGATCATCTGTTCCTTGTCGATGAACACGTCAGGAATGCTCGGGTCGTAGTCGCGCACCAGATTGATGCCGCCCTGGCTTTCCGCCTCCACCAGGCTGAAGACCCGCTCCAGCACTTCGTGAACGTTGGTCATGGCCAGCGACGGCAGCTTGTTCGAGCCGAGCATGCGGTCCACCAGGTTCCGCAGGCGGTCGGCCTCTTCGATGATGACGTTGGTGTAGTCCTTCAGGGACTCTTCCGGCAGTTCGCGGGACAGCAGTTGGGCAGCACCGCGGATACCTCCCAGGGGGTTCTTGATCTCGTGAGCGAGGCCGCGGACCAGCAACTTGGTGGTTTCCTGCTTGGACAGTTGTGCCTCCTCCTTAGTGATCCGCAGCAGGCGATCACGCGGGTGGACTTCCAGCAGTAGCAGGGTTTCGCCGCGATTGAGCACAGGCGTTACCGCGTAATCCACGGTCAGGGTCTGGCCGGACAATGAGGTGACCATGGCCTCGCGCTTGGTGAAGGGGTGCGCCTGCTCGACGGCCTGACGCAGGGAGGCCAGCGCCTCGGGCGATTCGGTGAACAGTTCACTGATGAACTGGCCGTGGCTGCGCTGACCGCTGACGGCGAGGAGCATTTCCGCCGCCGGGTTCATGTACTCGAGGCGCAGGTCGGCGTTGAGCAGGATCACCGCAGTGGTCAGGTTGTCGAGCAGCAGTCGGTGCAGGGCGTCGTTGATGGTCATGGCTTCCGCGCTCGTGGCGATGACTGGAAAAATGCAAGAAGCAAACCAAAGCCCTGAAAAGTCGCGCTGAAACAGGATTTATGCCGGCGCCGGCCGCTTTTCAGAGCAGATCGTCCGGTTCGAGGTGAACCAAAATGGGGAGAGTATAGAAAGCGGTGCAGAGCATTGCACCGGAATGGTGCGTATCGCGGGCGAGTGGGCCGAGGCGGTCAGCCCATCGCAGGGAGGGGGAGTCAGATGAACGGCAGGATGGCGATGTCGTCATCCTCTTCCTCGGGTTTGTCCTTCAGCGGGCATTCCGGTCGAACGCCGTAGTCGTCTTTCTTGCAGGGGCGGGCAAGGCGCTTCTGCGACAGCGACATGCGCACGATATGCACCGGCTGACCGGGCGTGCGCTCCACCATTCGACCCTGGTCGTCGATGATCTCCACCGCCAACTGATGAGTGCCACGATCCAGGTTCTTCAGCGGGAACACCGGGCTGCGACCCGGTTCGCCCACCGGTTTGCCATCCAGCAGCAGGCGATAGCTGTGGTTGGCGCGCAGGCCAGGTTCGCTCACCGCGCTGACGATCAGGTTGCCTTCACCGTCGCGGATAGTCGCATCGGGTTCGGGCACCAGGATACGCAGGACCTGATAGCCCTGTTCCCGGGGAATGGGCTTGGGGTAGAGCGGCGGCGGCTGGATGTCCCGGGGCGCATTCATTTCGTTGGGCGCGGGAGTGATTTCCAATCGCTTGGCGTTGCCCGGCTTGGGCTGGTCGGTGAATACGCGGTTACCTTCAGCGTCGATGTAGGTGTAGACCTCGGCCAGCGCAGGCTGGCCCAGGAGCAGCAGGGCAAGGAGCAGGAATCGTGTCATCGGTCAGTTGTTGGGCCGTGGGGTGGGGGCCGGCGGACGTAGCGCCGGGCTGCTGGTGTTGACGCGCTGTACGGTGAAGGTGATCGGGGCACTGCTCTGCACCACGGTGGTGCCGGCGAGGACATCCACCATCAGGGTGTGCTCGCCACGGTCGAGGTTCTGCACCTGCAGGCGCGGCACGTTAGTCGGTTGCCCGTAGGGCTCGCCATCCAGGCGCAGACGCAAGCTGTGGCCGGGTTGCAGGCGCGGGTCCAGGCGCACGCCGACACTGAAGGTGCCGTTGTTGGCGCGCAGGGCCTCTTCGTCCGGGAGGTTGGTCAATTCCACCACGTTGTAGGCCGCCTGTTGCTCGGTGCCGAGGTCGTCATTGGTGGGCTGGGTCGGTGGTTGGACCTGCACCGAATTGGTCGGTGGCAGTTCCACCTTCTCGGTGGGGGTGCCATCCGGGGGTTGGTTGGTGAATACCGTGTTGCCATTGGCGTCCGTGTACTTGTAGATCTGTGCGGCGGCGGGGAGCGCGACCGCGAGCAGCAGGCAACTGATGATGAGGCGCATGGTGGCGGTCTCCGGAAGGTCATGCCAAGCCTTGCACCCAGATGGCGGGCTGGCAAGTCGTGCATTGTGCGACAGCGTCGGGGCAACCGGTGTGCGCTGCTACACGTTGGGACATTTCTGAAGTACCCATGCCACTCCCGATCCCGGCGAACTGTGAGCGGGCGCTGCTGTCAGTCTTGCCTTCGTTGGCCGCTCCACCGTCCGCCGCTCGCGGATGGGCGTCGGGCCGGCTTTTGTATGATGCGAATCGCTTTCATCGTTTGTGGATGACTTTTTCGTGCCGATACCATCCTTTATCACCCTTCGTTTCCTGTTTCCTTTGCTGCTCTGCCTCTTCGTCGGACTGCTCTGTCCTGCGCAGGGTCAGGCGGCGCTGCCCAATCCGCTGGCGGGAAATTCCGCAGGCGGTGAACCGGTCAGCAATGCCCAGCTCGAGCAGTCGCTCAACCAGGTGATCAAGACCCTGGAGAACGACCAGCAGCGCGCCGACTTGCTGAAAAAGCTGAAGCAGTTGCGCGACGTCACCGGCAAGGAGAAGGAAAGCGAAAGCGGCGTGCTCGGGTTGATTGGCGACACCCTGAGCAGCCTCGAAAAGCAGTTCCAGGGCGACAACAGCCCGCTGGTGATCTGGAGCAACCAATTCCGATTGGCCAGCGCCGAGGTGCAGGAGCGTCTCCCCGGCTGGCGCGACTGGCCGGGCATCGTCTTCAACTTCTCCGCGGTCATCTTGCTCTGGGCCTGCCTGGCCAGCGCCCTGCTGTGGCTGGGGCGACGCATGCGCGAGCGCTTCGGCCTCTCGGCGGAGCTGCCGCAGCATCCGAAGACACGCGACCTCGTGCTGTTCGCCCTGCGCAAGCTGGGGCCCTGGCTGATCGCCTTCTTCATCACCCTGTACCTGTCGTTCGTGCTGCCCAGCTCGCTGAGCAAGATGCTGGCGATGCTGATGGCCTACGTACTGGTCTGCGGCACGTTGTTCTCCGCGCTCTGCGTGATCTGCCTGTCGCTGCTCAGCGGTCCGCACCGTATTCGTGCCCTGGACATCCTGCGTCGCCAGGCCTTCCGCCCGTTGTGGCTGATCGGCACCCTCGCCGC
>MTEY01007025.1_pt1 | contig 34263 bp, 37 predicted proteins | sample 1042721 | NCBI WGS metagenome assembly MTEY01 (sample SAMN06185809, study PRJNA358809) | soil metagenome | isolation source: soil biostimulated with seedmeal as carbon source | place: India | collected 2015-05-23 | reverse complement strand
TTCCGAACGCAAAACCGGTTCCCACTTTTGGCTGGAAATGCTTTATTCCGCAGCCGGTCTGAACTGTGCTGTTTCAGTCGATTCCTTCATGGCGGTGGTCGAAGACTGGCCGCCGGTGATTGCAAGCGACACGGCATCGAAATAGCCGGTGCCGACTTCGCGCTGGTGCTTGGTCGCGGTGTAGCCATTGGCTTCGGCTGCAAATTCCGCTTCCTGCAGTTCGGAATAGGCTGCCATCTGCCGGTCCTTGTAACCGCGTGCCAGTTCGAACATGCCGTAGTTGAGCTGGTGGAAACCGGCCAGCGTGATGAACTGGAACTTGTAGCCCATCGCGCCCAGCTCGCGCTGGAACTTGGCAATCGTGGCGTCGTCGAGGTTCTTCTTCCAGTTGAACGACGGCGAGCAGTTATAGGCGAGCTTCTTGCCCGGATGCGCCTTGTGCACGGCTTCGGCGAAGCGGCGGGCCTGTTCGAGATCGGGCTTGGATGTTTCCATCCAGATCAGATCGCAATAGGGCGCATAGGCAATCGCACGGGCGATACATGGCTCGATGCCGTTCTTCACCTGATAGAAGCCTTCCGCCGTGCGGCCTGCATCGTAATCGACGAATGGCTGGTCGCGCTCATCGATATCCGAGGTCAGAAGCTTGGCGGCTTCCGCATCCGTGCGGGCGATGACAAGCGTTGCCGTTCCCATGACGTCTGCCGCAAGGCGCGCCGCGTTGAGGTTGCGGATATGCGCTGCCGTCGGGATCAGGACCTTGCCGCCAAGATGGCCGCACTTCTTCTCCGAAGCTAGCTGGTCTTCATAATGCACGCCTGCCGCACCTGCTTCGATGAAGGCCTTCATGATCTCGAATGCATTCAGCGGACCGCCGAAGCCTGCTTCCGCATCTGCAACGATGGGCGCGAACCAGGTGTCGACCGAAAGTCCCTTGCCTTCGGCGGTTTCGATCTGGTCGGCGCGCTGCAAGGTCTTGTTGATGCGCTTGGCCAGTTCAGGGGCGGCATTTGCCGGATAGAGCGACTGGTCGGGATACATGGCCGAAGCCGTGTTCGCATCCGCTGCAACCTGCCAGCCGGAGAGGTAGATTGCCTTCAGACCGGCGCGAACCATCTGCATGGCCTGATTGCCGGAAAGCGCGCCGAGCGCATTGACGAAATCTTCCTCGTGGATCAGCTTCCACAGACGGTTGGCGCCCATTTCAGCCAGCGAATACTTGATCTCCACCGAACCGCGCAGCCTTTTTACGTCCTCGGCCGTATGGGCACGCTGGATGCCGTCGAAGCGACCCTTGGGTGCCGAAGGAATAAGGCTGTAAAAATCTGTCATTTCGGTGTCTCCTCACACTTTGAATTGGTTCGGGAAAAGCAATTTTCCTGCGCTCTTTCTGTGACCAGATTTACAATCGTGTTTGGCTTGCCGCCAGAAAAACCGACAAAACCGCCGCATAATTGAGGTAATGCTGTCGGTGTTTTGACTGGCGAGCGATGTAAATTTGTAAATATTGTCAAAATCAATCTTTGCATCTATGTTGTCATGAATTGTAAAGATCGGGAGGGTCGAGTTGAGCGAGCGCAAGATATTTGCCGGGCCGCGCATCAGGCGCATCCGTAATGAACGCGGTTTGACCCAGACGGCGATGGCTGAGGCGCTCGGCATTTCGCCGTCCTATCTGAACCTGATCGAGCGCAACCAGCGCCCGCTGACGGTGCAACTTCTTTTAAAGCTTGCCAGTGTCTACAAGCTCGACCTCGACAGTCTCCAGGCTGAAAGCGGCTCCACGATCACGGGCCTTAAGGAAGTGTTTTCCGATCCGCTTTTGACCGGCGAACTGCCGGGCGATCAGGAACTAGTGGAGATCGGCGAGGCGGCGCCCAATGCCGCCGTCGGCATCATGAAGCTTTACCGCGCCTATCGCGAGCAGCAGCAGCGCCTGTCCGACCTTTCGCAATTGCTGTCGCATGAGGGGAGCGGGGCGGAACTTTCCGCCACACGTCTGCCGCTCGATGAAGTGCGCGATGTGATGGCGCGGCGGGTCAATCATTATCCGCGCATCGAGGAGGAGGCAGAGAGTTTCTACACCCTGCTTAAACCGGACGGCGATTTGTCGAGCGCCTTGAAGGATTGGCTGCGCCGCGAGCACGGCATCACGGTTCGCACGCTGCCGGTTGCCACAATGCCGAACTGGCGCAGGCGCTATGACCGGCATTCGCAGCGGCTTTTCATTTCCGAGCGCCTGTCGCCCTTCGATCAGTTGCAGGAAATCGCCATGGAGGCAGCACTTGTCCGCATGCACGTGGTGATTGGTGCTGAAACGGAAGGCTTGAAACTGTCATCGGGCGAGGCGAAGCGCATCGCGCGGTTCGAGCTGGCGCGTTATGCGGCGCAGGCCCTGATGATGCCCTACCGCCAGTTTCGCGATGCAGCCGTGCGGGCCCGTTATGATGTTGACGTGCTGCGCACGCGCTTCGGGGTCTCGTTCCAGCAGGCGGCAAACCGGCTGACCAGTTTGCAGCGTCAAGGTGCGAGTGCGCTGCCCTTCTTCGTGATGGAAATCGACCATGCGGGCAACCGCCTGCGGGTTGCGGGTGCGGAAGGTTTTCCGACCCGGTTCGGCGGGCAGTGTCCCAAGCTACCGGTCTATGCAGCTTTTGCCCAGGCAGGCCAGGTGCTGGTCGAGCCGGTGGAACTGCCGGACGGCTCGGCCTTTCTGACAATTGCCCGCACTCTGGAAGGGCCGCAGGGTGCATTCAGCGAGCGTCCGCGCCGCACCGCGCTGCTGCTTGGCTGTGCGCTGGAAGCCGGCGCCGACACAGTCTATGGCGCGTCGCTTTCAAAGGCCGGCAATACGGAGATCGGCTCCGCCTGTCGTCTCTGCGAAAGACAGGGCTGCATCACCCGCGCCGAGCCGCCGCTGACCCGACCGCTCGGGCTGGACGAGATGGTGGCGGGATTATCTGCCTTCGACTTCCAGTAGGGGCGCGATATTTCGGCTTTGCTGGCCTGCAAATGGCGTGACTTTTCGCTTCCGGTGCTCATGTACCCAAAAGTACGCTCCGCTCCGGTTCTCAAGCCCCACCATTTTCGACTCAGCACAGCCCAAATCTCCTTGCCCTAGGGTTGGGGCGGGGGCTGCGATGCAATTTTTATGTTCGTCCTGTCACGACCCTGTTGACGAACGCGGCGCAATCTAAAAAAGTGCAATAAAGAAACCGTATATCCACCTTGAACCTGCACCGGAATTTATTGTGCAGATTGGAGCAAATGATGGGGATTAAATCCTTCCTTCTGGCAACGACCGTCGTGACGGGCCTTGTCGCAGCTGCCACATTTTCCGCGAGCGCGCAGGAGCGGGTGGTCAATATCTATAACTGGTCGGATTATATCGACGACTCCATCCTCAAGGACTTCACCAAGGAAACCGGGATCAAGGTCGTCTACGACGTTTACGACTCCAACGAAATTCTGGAAACGAAGCTTCTGGCTGGCGGCAGCGGCTATGACCTCGTGGTGCCATCGGGCGAATTCCTTGGCCGTCAGATTCCCGCAGGCGTGTTCCTGAAGCTCGACAAGGACAAGCTGCCGAACCTCAAGAACATGTGGGACGAAATTTCGACCCGCGCGGCAACCTACGATCCGGGCAACGAATATTCCGTGAACTACATGTGGGGCACGACCGGCATCGGCTACAACAAGGCCAAGATCAAGGAAGCGCTCGGCACCGACACCATCGATTCATGGGCCGTTCTTTTCGATCCGGAACAGTCGGCCAAGTTGAAGGATTGCGGCATCTACCTGCTCGATTCCGCCAGCGAAATGCTGCGCCCGGCATTGAACTATCTGGGTCTCGACCCGAATTCCCCATCGCCTGACGACTTGCAGAAGGCGCAGGATCTCTATCTCAAGATCCGCCCGAACATCCGCAAGTTCCACTCGTCGGAATATATCAACGCACTGGCCAATGGCGATATCTGCATGGCCGTCGGCTATTCGGGTGATATCTTCCAGGCCCGCGACCGTGCCGAAAAGGCAAAGCAGGGCGTCGAGATCGGCTATTCGATCCCGAAGGAAGGCGCGCTGATGTGGTTCGACCAGATGGCGATCCCGGCTGACGCCAAGCATGTGCCGGAAGCGCTTGAATTCATGAACTACATGATGCGCCCGGAAGTGGCCGCCAAGGCTTCGAACTATGTGTTCTATGCCAACGGCAACAAGGCTTCGCAGGAGTTCATCGAAAAGGAAATCCTTGACGATCCGGAAATCTATCCGACCGAGGAAGTCATGAAGAAACTCTTCGTGCCGACGCCTTACGACACCAAGACCCAGCGCGTGGTGACCCGCGCCTGGACCAAGATCGTCACAGGCCAGTAATCCCTGCCGAGGGCAGGCCCGGTAAAATCGTGAAGAGCGGCTCGCTGTTTATCAGGGGGCCGCTTTCAATCTTGTAACAGCATATTCATGCAGGTTCCGGCAGGCTTATAGGGGAACGGAATGGAATCTTTTGGCAGTTTTCGCCGCAAGTTTGCGCCTTGGAACGACCCTGCGGCCAAGCCCTTCATTTCTTTTGAAAATGTGACGAAGATTTTCGGCGACTTCACCGCCGTCGATGATCTGTCGCTCAATGTTTTCAATCGCGAGTTTTTTGCGCTGCTTGGCGCTTCGGGCTGCGGCAAGACCACGCTGATGCGCATGCTGGCGGGCTTCGAGGAGCCGACATCGGGCCGCATCACGCTGGACGGTCAGGACATGCGCGGCATTCCGCCCTACAAGCGCCCGGTCAACATGATGTTTCAGTCCTATGCGCTGTTCCCCCATATGACGGTCGAGAAGAATATCGCCTTCGGCCTGAAACAGGACGGCATGGCGAAATCGGAAATCGATGCGCGCGTGGCCGAAATGCTGAAGCTCGTGAAGCTTGAGCAATATGGCAAGCGCAAGCCGCATCAGCTTTCCGGCGGCCAGCGCCAGCGCGTGGCGCTCGCCCGCTCTGTCGCCAAGCGCCCGAAGGTGCTGCTGCTGGACGAACCGCTTGGTGCGCTGGACAAAAAACTGCGCGAGCAGACCCAGTTCGAGCTGATGGATCTGCAGGTCAAGCTCGGCATGACCTTCATGGTCGTCACCCACGATCAGGAAGAGGCGATGACCATGGCCGACCGCATCGCGGTCATGGACAAGGGGCGCATCAAGCAGGTGGCGACGCCTGCGGAAGTCTATGAAGCGCCGCGCTCCAAATTCGTGGCCGACTTCATCGGCAATGTGAACATCATCGAGGGCGAGGTGGTGAAAGCCGCCAATGGCGAGGCTGAGATCGCCACGGAAAAATTCGGCTTTCATATCCAGACGGAAACCCGCGAAGAACTCAATCCGGGCCAGAAGGTCTGGTATGCGGTGCGTCCCGAAAAGACGCGGATCACGCGCGAAAAGCCGGACGATGCTTCGATAAACGCGGTGGAAGGCGAGCTTTGGGATATCGCCTATTTCGGCGACATGACGGTGTTCCATGTGCGGCTGGACAATGGCCGCACGATCAAGGCCGCGAGCCTCAATGCCGTGCGCAGGACCGAAAATCCGCTGACCTATGACGAGCGCGTCTGGGTTTCCTTCGATACCGACGCCGGTCTGGTGCTCACAGCGTGAGGATTGCCCCATGCAGAAGCTGATTGCTTCCATTGCCAGCCGTCTCGTCATCGCGGTGCCTTATCTCTGGCTGCTGGTATTCTTCCTCGTCCCGTTCTTCATCGTCTTCAAGATCTCGCTGTCGCAGGTCGCGATGTCGATCCCGCCTTATGTTCCAACCTTTGGGATCGCTGAGGGGCTTGCCGCGAACTGGGCGAAGATCAAACAGCTGTCCTTCGACAATTATCTCTGGCTGCTCGACGATCCGCTTTATTACAAGGCCTATCTGTCGAGTGTCCGCATCGCGGCGATTTCAACCTTCCTGACTTTGCTGGTGGCCTATCCGATGGCCTACGGCATTGCGCGTGCGCCGACGACGATCCGCCCGACGCTTTTGATGATGGTGATCCTGCCGTTCTGGACATCGTTTCTGATCCGCGTCTATGCGTGGATCGGCATTTTGAAGCCGGAAGGACTGCTCAACCAGTTTCTGATGTGGCTCAATATTATCGATACGCCGCTGACTATTCTGAATACGGATACGGCGGTCTTTATCGGTATCGTCTATTCCTATCTGCCTTTCATGGTGCTCCCGATCTATTCGTCGCTGGAAAAGATGGACTATTCGCTGATCGAGGCGGCGCAGGATCTGGGCTGCACACCATTTTCCGCCTTCTGGAAAATTACCTTCCCACTGTCGCTTGCGGGTGTGCTGGCGGGCTGCTTCCTGGTGTTCATTCCTGCCATCGGCGAATTTGTGATCCCGGACGTGCTGGGCGGGTCTGAAACGCTCATGATAGGCAAGACGATCTGGAACGAATTCTTCTCCAACCGTGACTGGGCCGTGGCCTCTGCGGTGGCGGTCGTCCTTCTGGTCATCCTGATCATTCCGATCGTCATATTCCAGCAAGTTCAGGCACGTGCGCAGGAAAAGGGGAAATAGACCATGAATAGCAATTGGTCGCGTTTCAATATTGCGTCTGTCGTGCTCGGCTTTGCATTCCTGTATCTGCCGATCGTTATCCTTGTGATCTTTTCGTTTAATGAATCGCAATTGGTGACTGTCTGGGCTGGCTTTTCCACCAAATGGTATCGGGGGCTTCTGAATAATGAATCGCTGATGGCGGCAGCATGGATAACGCTGCGCATCGCGTTTCTTTCAGCGACCGTCGCAACCGTGCTCGGCACGCTCGCCGCGCTGGCGCTGACGCGCTATACGCGTTTTCGCGGACGTATCCTGTTTTCGGGCATGGTCTATGCGCCGCTTGTCATGCCGGACGTCATCACCGGCCTTTCGCTACTGCTGTTGTTCGTGGCGATGAATTTCGACCGCGGCTTCTGGACGATTGTCCTGGCCCATATCACCTTTGCCATGTGTTTCGTGGCAGTCGTCGTGCAGTCGCGTCTGGTGAGCTTCGATCGCTCGCTGGAGGAAGCGGCCATGGACCTCGGCGCACCGCCGGTCACGACTTTCATGAAGGTGACGTTGCCGGTGATCCTCCCCGCCGTGGTTTCCGGCTGGATGCTGGCTTTCACGCTTTCGCTCGACGATCTGGTGATCGCAAGCTTCGCCTCCGGCCCGAGCGCAAGCACCTTGCCGATGAAAATCTACAGCCAGATGCGGCGGGGTGTAACACCGGAAATCAATGCGATCTGTACGATCCTGATCGCGCTGGTCACCACCGGCGTCATCGTCGCATCCATCGTCAACAAGCGCCGCGAAGTGCAGCGCCGCCGCGATGAGCAGGCAGCATTCCGCCTCGGGTAATGGGGTCTGCCTGCTGGCCGTTTCCGGTCAGTAGGCAAACCGCGCCGCGAGAAGTTTGCCCCGTGCCATGGTCGGCAATTCGATATAGCGGTGCATCAGCGTAGCAACGCCCACGCTCAGCACAAGATAGGCCGGCAGCAGCGCGATCAGCGCGACATGCCCGTAAAACAGATGTACGAGCGCAAAAAGCACGGTCGCATGGACGAGATAGAGGCTGTAGGAAATGCGGCCCAGAAATTGCGGCAGGGGCAGGAGCAGGAAGCGGCGCAACGTGTCGCTGGAAACCGCAAGCACCATGACCCATACCAGCCCTGTGATCGTCGCCCAGTCCGTCAGGTCTCCGAGCCAGCTTTTGAGCATGGGCGGCCCGGCTCCATAGGTGACGAGTATCAGAGCCAGGATATTGATCGCGATCGCCATCCGGTTTGATAGCCGCCGGTAGAAGCTTTGAATGGCAGGCAGGTTCTGCGCCATCAGGCTGCCCAGCAGGAAGAAGCTCGCAAAATGCACGGTTATCCACCAGCCGCCCGTATAGGGATCGGATCGAAGGCCATTTGCGAGAATGGAAAGCCCGAAAGCAACCACAATGGCCGTTGTTGGCCTTAATGCGATGGTGAGGGCGAAGAGCAGGGGAAATATGATGGATATCCGCATCTCGTAAACCAGCGACCAGAAAGCCGTGTTCACTTCGCCATTGGGATAGGCGCCGATGAACAGCAGATGCTGCGCGATCGTTTGCGGCGTCACCGGTGTGGTCCATGTGAGGTTGAACCAGTTGCTGAGCTGCGGGATTGGCCCGTTCAGAAACAGGGCGCCGACAAGCGCGAGCGAAAGCGCAACGAGATAGGGCAGATATATGCGGCAGGTGCGTCGGATAAGATAGGCTGGATAAGATGGCGCATGGTTCATGAAAGGCAGCGTGAGAACGAAGCCGCTCAACAGGAAGAAGAGCAGGACTGCTTCATGAGCGGCAAAAAAGAACCGCAACGGGGATCGCAGCAGAATGAAAAAGTATGGCCCCATGGCATCATAGGGCCAGATGTTCACGAAATGCCGCATCAGGACGACGGTCGCTGCCAGTCCGCGCAACGCATCAAGTTCGGGATAGCGTCCCGGCTGGGTATGTATCGGCACGAGCGCGATCCCCTGCTTTTAGTGAGGGAACCGACTTTGCGGGCCATGGGTCCTTCGGTCAATTCGGGCCTTCGGATGGCCCGCATCACCGAAAGACGTAAGCGCGCCCCGCATGCAGGAACCGGATTATTGCCCCATTCCCGGCGAGGACGGTGAGATGAAGGGCCTGTCCCACGAGCCGCCGACAAAGAAATTGAGCGGCGGCTTTGCGGGCGGGGCTTCGGCAGGCGGCTGGCTGTTCTGGCCGTCGGTGCCGCCTTCCTGTTGCTGTTGTTGCGGCTGGCCGTTGGGGAAGACGACCTCGCCGCTCAGCGCCAGGCTGCGATCCACGAAAGGCACGATGCCTGCCAGTGTCAGCGTCCCGTCGGATGTGTCGAGGCGCGCATTTTCCAGCGTCGCCACGCCGTCGGAAAGATTGGCCTTCACATCCAGACGATTGAAGGCAAGCGCAACATTCTCCTTGCGTTCAAGCGCGAAAAAACGCTGGCTTTGGGCCTTGGAGAGAAAATCCTGCACGGCAAAGCCCTGCATCTGGCCATTGTTGAGCTGTATGGTAACATTGCCCTGCGCATTGGTCAAAAGGCCGGACCAGCGATTGGCCGGGCCTTTCATGAACAGGGAAACATTGCCCTTGCCGCTCACGAAAGGCTTCTCGAAGCCCATTGCGGTGAAGAACTGCGAGCTGTCGATATCCGAAGCGTTGAAGCGCAATTCGCCGCTCGCGCTTTTCAGGTCGCGCACGATCTGGACATTGGCCTGCATGATGCCGTTGAAGGCCTTGGCGTCGCCGATGTCAAATATGGCACGGCCACCGCGTATCTGCACGGCAGCGGCCACGCCCGTCATGTTGACCGGTCCCGCCGTGGCGTTCTGCGCCGAAAGACGAAGGTCGACCTCCGCGCGGTCGATGAAGCTTGTGTCGACCAGTTCCCGGTCGGCATTGTCGCGCTCGCTCGGCGAACGCGCGGCGCTGTCGGGAAGCGGAATGAAGGCCGAAAACAGGCGGCGAAGGTCCAGCTTGTCGAAGGCCAGGGTGCCGGTCACTGCCGGTTGTGCCTGCTCCAGACCGATTTCGATCACGCCCTTGGCCGGGCTGTCATTGGCGGTCATTTCCACGTCAGCAAATTTGAGCCGCTTCGGTGTCGCGGTGATGGTGGATTCCAGCGAAAACGCGCCGATCTCTGCACTGCCCGCGATAGGCGGCAGGCTAAGCCAGCGCACCGCGCCGCTGAGCGAGGGCGTTTTTGCAGTCAGCGCGCCTTCGAAAAAACGATCCTTGGAGATATTTGCCTTGCCCTGAAAGGTGAGGCTCAACGGATTGGCGGTGAGGCTCGCGGTCACATCCGATGTGCCGCCTGCCAGCAGCGGCAACGCCTGCGCGGCAGTCAGGCTGAACTGTGAAGTCTCGTCACGCCATTTGGCGCTGCCCTTCAGCGTCGCGGCGCTGGATGTGCGCGGCCATTCCAATGTTGCGCTGACATTGGTGATCTGCTCGTCGCTGGTGATTTCCGGCTCGCTGCCCGGCCGGTTGAAGGCAATCGTTCCGTCGCGAACCACGACGCGGCCAAAGGGCTGCGAGGCCTGCTGCGCGGCCAGCGCATTGTCGCCGGAACCGCTTTGCTGCAATGCGCGCTGCGCGCGGATAGCGGTGCCAAGGCGCCCGTTGGAATTGGCGATGGCGTCAAGGAGTTGCGAGAAATTCGAAACCGGCCCGTCGAGGTTTACATGGGGGCGGACGATCTGCGTTTCGGAAAACGAGATATGCCCCATGATGGCATCGAGCGGTGAAAGCTCGACATCGATGCGGTCCGCGCTCATGAGCGGCTTCTGGCCCTGATCGGTGAGCTTGCTGAGCGTCACGCCGTTCAGGGAGGCGCGCAAAACAGGGAATACCTTCAGGCGGGGCGCCTGCTTGAGTTCAACGCTGTAACCAGTCCAGGCGCTGATTTCCTGAGCAACGCGGATACGGATGGCATCGGTGGAAACGATGAAAGGCACCACAGCCAGCAAGGTTGCTGCAGCCGCGGCGCAGAGAATGACGAGCGCAATTATGAGGCGCGTAAATCGGGGCCAGCGCATCAACCATCCAATCAGTGAAACAAGGTTACGGTGTAAACTAGAGTATTTTTCAGTCAAATGGAAAGATGGGATGCTGCATAAATGCGGCGAAAACAAAGAGATAGAGTACGCTCTGATTTGTTTCGCCAGGTGAAGGAGGGGGCAAAGGCCAATTGGTTAATCAATTGCTGCGCGGAAATTAACCCTGATTTTACAGAGGCTACCAAGGCGTAAACCCGAAACGGGGAATTTAAGCCCTTGTTAACCGGCTTCACGCGATAAGGAGGGCAACACCTGAGTGATGATCGAGCTGCCGTTTCCGGTGCTCCGTTGCGAATTGCTTTTGTGTCCTTTTGTCTCTGAGATTCCGATAGCGCCGGTTCGTCCGGCGCTTTTTTTTGCCCGCGCAAGGGCTGAGGAGGCTCAGTCAGCCAGAACGCGGGTGGGCGGGAAGGCGATCTCGACCACCGTTCCATGTCCCGGAGTGGAATCGATGGCAAATTGCGCCCGATTTGCTTCCACCATGGCTTTTGTCAGCGGCAGGCCCAGGCCGGTGCCTTCGTTGCGCCAGTCCTTGGCGCTTTCAGCCTTGCGTCGCTCCAGCGCGTTGACCTGCCGAAAAGGCTTCAGTGCCTGTTCCACCTCGGATTTGGTCATGCCGATGCCGGTGTCGCGCACCCGCATCACCACATCGCCGTTCAATTCGTAGCTTGTCGACACGATCACCTGACCGCCCGGCGCGGTGAAGCGCACCGCGTTGGACAGAAGGTTCAGCGCGACCTGCTTGATCGAACGCGTATCGGCAACGATGTCGGGCAGGTTGGACTGGAAGCTGGAGCGGATGATGACGCGCTCGCGATTGGCCTGCGGCTGCATCAGCGCGATGGCTTCGGCGATGGCATCGTTGAGCGACACCGCTTCAAACTGCATGTCGAGAGCACCGGCTTCAATCTTCGAGATATCGAGCAGGTCATTGACCAGCGCCAGCACGTGATTGCCGGAACGATTGATATCGCGCAGATAATCCCGATAGCGGTCATTGCCGATAGGGCCGAACTTCTCGTCGGCCATCAGTTCGGAAAAGCCGATGATCGCATTGAGCGGCGTGCGGATTTCATGGCTGATGCGCGCCAGAAACTCGGTCTTCTGGCTTGAGGCGCGCTCCGCCTCCTTGCGTGCATTGGTCAGTTCTTCCTCGGTGCGCTTCCATTGCGTGATGTCACGCAGCACGGCGCAGAACCCACGCGTATGCGGCAGCTTGCCGATGGTCATGAACAGCGGAATAAACCCGCCCTTGGCTTCACGGCCAATCACCTCGCGTCCGTCATTGAGGACGCTCAGAACTCCGTTGCCGGAAAGACCGTGCAGATAGTCCATCGCAGCGCGCTGGCTTTCAATGGCGAACAGCATTGAGAAGAACTTGCCTTCCGTCTCCTCGCGGTCATAGCCGAACAGGGCCGAGGCCGAATGGTTCATGGAGCGGATGCGGCCTTCCGGGTCGATGAGGACAACCCCGTCGGTTGCCGTGTCGAGAATGGTCTTCAGTTCCTCGACATGATCGGCCAGCGCCTGTTTTTCATTATCCTTGTCCATCGCCACCGGCGTTTCAACCGGAGCGGCAGCGGTTTCGACCGGCGCGGGTGTTGCGGGGGCTGCTACCGGCATCAGGCTCAGCATGAGTGCGCGGCCATCGCGCCAGGCAATGGCATTGAGGTGCGCATCGACAGGCTCTTCGCTGCCATCGGCGCGGCGCAGCACCATGCCCTGCCGCGTTTCGCCATCGTCGCTTTCGCTGTTGAACAGCACATCAACGCCACCCGCGCCGCGAATATCATCGAGCGATTCATAACCTGTCAAATCGAGCAGGGCTTGATTGACGTAGTGGATCGTATCGCCCGAATGGATGATGACCGGTACAGGCAGATTGGCCAGCAGGGCGGTTTCATCGCCGTGTGTCGGGCCGGGGGTGTGCAGTGCCGCTTCTTCAACTGCGACCGGCTGCGGGCTGTCCGCCACAGCTTCTTCCGACAGCGCGCCCGGCTCGCTGGTCGACCGTGAACTGGCGAGACCCTGCTTGCGCAGACGGTCGGCAATTTCGCGGAAGGCGTTGCGTTCGGTTTTGGTGAGACCGCCTTCGGGGCGCTCTTCACGCTCCCGTTCCTTCAGGATGCGCGCCTGATCAGCCGCCACTTTTTCCTGAGCGCAGGCGTTCAGCAGGCTGATGACTTTGTCGGATTCGCGACGGCCGGGCGTCGGCGCAATATCGAGCGGCGGCTTGGGCAACGTGGCGACAGGCCTGTCGTCGTTGGCGACTTCTTCGCTCAACGCCAGAATGTCGTCGTCTTCGACAGACGTCACCGTTTCCACGGTCTCGCTGACGGGCTTGCGCGTTTGCGGAATTCCGCCTGCAAGCACCAGACCGATTTCTTCAGGGTCCTTTTCCGCATCTGCAGGACGGACCACGCCGAAGCCGCGGAAGCCGGTGAACTCCCGATCACGGGAATAGACGGGCAGGGCGGCAAGCTCCACTGGCACACGCAGATCCGTGCCTTCCACCGGCCACATCAGGCGTTTTCCCGACCATGTGTCGCGCTTGTCGAGCAGGGCGGCAATGCTGCCATCTGGATCGAAGCCGAAGACATTGGCGACATCGGCAAAGCGGCGTCCGACGACATCGGCTGCATTCGGCCCGATCGTCGCCGCAAGATCCGGAGATATTTCGGTGAATGCGCCATCCGGTCCGACCTTCCAGATGAAGCGCGCTGGCGGCGCATCCTGATCGAACACGAAATTCCGGGGCTTCGGCTGATCGGCTGAAGCCTGTTCGACCATATCGGCGTTCGCGCTCTCGGCAGGCTCGGGGAGCATCTCCTCGAGTATCTCCTCGGCCTCGCCGGGCAGTGCAACGGGCGCTGCCTGCACGACGTCCGGCGCATCGCCGATAATGCAGAGAAGATGCATGGGGCGCGTATCGGTCAGCCGCGCAATCGCTCCCGGTACGGAATGTCTTCCAGCGCGGATGCGACGCTTGACGATGCGGTCAGCCGCGTCTGCGGCTTCGATGACGAGGTCTTCCAGCGTGGCGGAAGAAATTTCGAGCGCGGCAAAACGCGGGCTCGCCGCAATCACGCGGCTGTTTGCGTCGATCAGGGCCACATGGGTGGTTTCATCGCTCAGACCGGAAATGATGGCTTCCGCCTTGGTGTTCTCGCCATTGGCCGTCAGCAGCAGGCCGGACACGCCATCGGGAAGTGCGATGTGCGAAACGCTGAAACGGGTCAGGTCGGAACGCAAGCCTCCGCCAAGGCGAATGGAAATGGTGCGGGTTTCACCCTCCGCATTGCTGTTGGACGAAGCAATCTGCCGGCGCGTGGCAATGGGCAGGTCAAGGCTTCCGCCGATCATGTCTTCCACGCGATCAAAGCCGAAAAGCTTTGCGCCGGGACCATTGACCCAGAGCACTGCCGACAGGTCGTGCGTCAGCACGAGCTGCGCATCGCCCTTTGCAAAGCCCTCGCGGATAGAATCCAGCGCGGCAATATCGATGAAGGGGTATGATCCTGACATACCAGTCCTTACCTGTTCTTTCGACCGCCCGCAGTGCTTGTTAACGCCCTGTTAATAAGCCTCTTATGGGCGCGGGTCCACATTGCCATTGGATATGGGCCGCATTTTCTATTTCATTAGTTAATACGGGAAAGGTAATTTTACAGGCCCAGGCCAATATCGCGGTTGTGCACAGCCGGTCATCTGGAATGGTTACCAGCCCGTGACCTTTATCAGCCGGATTTGATATAGAATCCCGCAATTGGGAATTTCTAAAAAAATAGAGCTATAATCACTTGCAATATGGATCGATTCTCCGTATGTGACCCCCTGTCGGCGACGCCAGAGCGTCACGCAGCCGACACAAAGGTACGCGGTCGTAGCTCAGTTGGTTAGAGCGCAGGATTGTGGCTCCTGAGGTCGTTGGTTCAACTCCAACCGACCGTACCATTACTTTCAGCCATTCAACAAAAATAGTGTAATAATATCAACCACTTAGGCGGATTTTTTATTGTTGGTTCGGTTCTTAAACGTACCGTTGTGTGATACAGACTGTGCTACAAAATGCGATACAAAGCGTGCCATTGCGTGTTATTATTCCTTCATGGCTGGCTATCGCATTAAATCAGACCCTCATCGTTATTTGAAAGATCGCGACGGCGTTTATCAGTACGTTCGCCGTGTTCCCAAGTCTGTGGCGGACAAGGATAGTCGCGCTCCTATCGTCCGCATAAGCCTAAAAACCACCGATCTCGCTCGGGCGATGACGAAGCGCAACGAGTACGAATCTGCTGACGATGCACTTTGGTCGATGCTAAATGCTGGAGCGGATGGCGATAAAGCCCGCGCACTTTATGATGCCGCAATCAAGCGAGCCGACGCTATCGGCATTTCATATGTGCCAGCCGATAGGCTGCTTGCGATGCCAGATGACGCTCTAGCGGCCCGACTAAACCTAGTAACTGGCAATCCAGTAGAAGACGCAGCCGCAGTGGGCGCCGCGAGCATCCCGTCAGTGTCTGTGACGCAAGCCCTGAAAATCTACTTTGATGAAATCACTCCCGACGAATTGACGGGTAAGAGCGAAATTCAGAAAAAGCGGTGGCGCGCACACAAGCAGCGGGCGATCGACCATTTTGTGAAGATCGTTTCAGATAAGGCTATTGCGGAGATTACGCGCGAGGACGCGCAGAAATTCTATAAGGTCTGGCTACAAATGATAACGAAGCCAGCCAAAGGGAAGCAGCCGATATCGGCCAGCATGGGCAACCGCATGATGGGCGGGATGCGAGTTCTTTTTGCTGAGTATTTCAAGCACATGGGAGATAGGGATCGGCCAAACCCTTTCCGCGATTTGAGCTTTGCAGAGAAGGTCGAAAAGTCGAGGCCCCCGATCCCGACCACAATAATCCGGGAGAAGTTCCTAACCTATGGACCACTCGCCAGTCTAAATGATGAAGCTCGCGGCATCGTCCTAGCGATGATTGAAACGGGCTGTCGACCAAGTGAACTTTGCAACATTACGGCCGAGCACATATTCTTGGCCGACAGGGTTCCGCATATCCTGATTGCGCCTCGAAAAGACGCTGCAGATCCGCGTGAGATTAAAACCGCTTCGTCTGTTCGCAAGCTGCCGTTGGTCGGCATAGCGCATGAGGTTTTTAGGAAGCATAGGAATGGCTTTCCTCGTTACAAAAACAAGGAAGACACGCTGTCGGCGACGCTGAATAAATATTTCAAGGACAACGAGCTGTTCCCAAAAGGCGCGGGCTATACCGTTTATTCGCTTCGCCATTCATTCGAGGACCGCATGAAAGAGGCGGGCCTGGACGATGAACTGCGCCGAATGTTGATGGGGCATACAGTTGACCGCCCACGATATGGTACGGGCGGTTCTTTGGAATGGCGAAAAGAGCAAATGGAAAAGTTCACGCTGCCGTTCGACGTAGCCGTGATTTAATACGATCGCGAATATTATCGTTTGCAGTCAGACTGCGCTGCATTCGTTCCACGCGCTCATAAAGTGGCAGGAGATTCTGTTCTGTTTCCGGAAAGCAGGCAATGACACCGGCTATGGCGTCCAACCATCGTTCGGTGTCAGCAAAGGTGTATGACGCCATTACTTGCTGCTTTCTGCCGGGCCGGCACGGCTTGCCTTATCCGCGGCTTCCTGCGCCTCTCGAACCGATTTCGAAACATCCTCGTCAGATGCGGTGCCGCCCTCGTAGCTGCCTTGCGCACGCTCTCCGATGTGAATGTGCGGAATCTGCTGGTAGGCGAGGTATATGGCGACGAGCGCCGCGATGACGATAAATACCCGCTTGTAGTCTCGCGCTGACATCCTCACTCCCTTTCCCGCAGTGCGGCGCGGTGGCTTTCCGTGCTATCACCTTCGCATTCTCTATACGCTTTCTGCGCCGCCTTCACGGCGTGTTCACCCACCACCATCACACCGCCCTCCGCTGCCGGCGGCGGTTGTCATTGGCTGGATTGCGACGCTGGCCTGGAGCGCCATAGCGGAACCGAACGCCAGTAATGCGCGCCAGTTCGAAAGCGGTGTTGCGCAGCGTCTCAGCCTCGGAGTGATAGCCAAGCGCGCGTACGGCCTTTGAGATCGATAGGACTTGCGCAGCAGTCGTGCCTTGTAGCTGGAACTCAGCGGCAGTCAGGATGGGTGCCATAGCGGCGTGCGTCGTCGATACATGTCTGTGCATGTTATTCTCCTCGTGTTTGGTGGGTGCAAAAAGCCGTGGCGCAAAAACGCGCAAGGGCTGTCATTCTTGGAGATTCGGGGGCTTAAGCGCCCCGTCGCTATCTGTGTGCTGTGACCGTCTCGCCCATCCGATAGGACTTGAAGGTAAGCCAGTCTGTCAGGCCGCGTCCGCCGTTGCACTCGGAGCAGGCGGCAGCCAGATTGTCTAACTGGTCTGTGCCGCCTCCACATTTGCGTCGAAGGTGCTCGAGCGTTGCGCGATGCGGCGGATTTGTTCGTCCCGGCGTGTGGTGCAGAATCTCGATCTGTCGATCACAGTAGCAGCATGATCCGCCCTGTAACGAGACCAGCCTTTGTAACGTTCGCTTTCGTTGTGATGGTGTCATGCGGATAACCCCAACCCAACGCCGCATACGGCCACAACAAATCCAATGACGACGGTCATCTCGACCGCTTCACGGGCGGCATAACGTAGCCACGGCTGTGGGCGGCCATGTTTCCTAGCCTTGTAGTCAGGGCGGCGCATAGGCTCAACATTGCCGGCCTTGGGTGTGTCGGTTTCCGTTTCGAACTCGTCGTTGGCGAGCATTTCCAGGAGCGCGCGGTTCATGCTGCTGCCCTCCGGTCTGCCGCCGGTACGTTGTCGTTAGCGACAGGCTCCAGGCAATAATACCCGTGATTGCCCGCGCCCCGATGGTTCATCGGGATCGTCCAGCCATAGGAAGGCAGGCGCTTGCGAAGATGGCTGATTTGCACTCGCACTGTATTGTGCGCGTTGTCCGGTCCGCCGTTCGGATCGAAAGCATAGACGTTGTCGACGAGGTCGTTGATGTAAATGCGGCGCGGATAAATCGCTGCCAGCGCGTCGACGATGTTTTTCTGTCCACGTGTAAGCGGCGCGTCCTCAAGCTCGATGGTGGGGTTGCGCTCCATCTTACGCAGCCTCCGCCAGTTCAATTGGAGCACAGCAAGCCACGGCCCCGCTCGTCTGGAAAACTTCGAACGTCTCGCCTGGGCACAGGGCAGCGAGACGGGTCGCCTCGGCCAAGGCCTGCTCGAAGGAGCCGTGTTCGTATGGCATGGTAGTGAAGACGCCAACGCGGCCAGTCTTCTTGCCGCGGCGGAATACAAAGAATCCGCCGCCGATGATTTCATTCAGGCGAGGCTTCGAGCTTCTTCTTCTCTTGGTGGGTTCCATAATTGCAGTCTCCTCGTGTTTTGGTCGGTGGTCAGCAGATCAAGCTGGTGAGGCTGTCTTCGTGCTGTGGTGTCATCGTTATATGCGAAATAGTCAACAAATGTCAACACCTGATGATGACAAAAACACATCATGAAAAATGATATGGTTTATTAACTGTAAATTGTTCTTGAAATGTTCCGAAACAGGTGGAATCCTTAGTCTCGTACCAAGGAGAGGCGGATGGCTGCGTTATTTGTCGTTCAATCCTTCACCGAGTGCCGGTGGGGAATCATTCCTGACAATCCGATCGAAGTTGAAAACGAAGATCAGGCTGTGAGGTTGGCGGAGAGACTCGCGCCAATAAAGCCCGCAGTCATTGCGGTCTATCGCTGGAATAATCAGGCCGAAGTGATTGCAATGTTCGGACGTGTGCCAGAGACCGTCCTTGAGGCCGCAAACGGCTAGTCAGCGCGTGTTGTATTTCCCTACAACACGATGGCATACGGGCCAATCAGCGCGGAACTCTTTGAATTCCTTGTGTGGATTATACTGCTCAAGCATCCATTCGCGATCGTTGTAGCCAACGAGTCGCTTAATAATTGCTTCGTTCTCGTCCATTTCGCTAGTGTGATAAAGGATCACATCTTCGTCACGCATCGGCGGCAGATTGGGGTTCACGAGCGCCGTTTCGCCAGGACGATAGGCCGGGACCATGGATTCTCCAGAGAGAAGCAAGCCGTAGCCGCCCTTAACACCCTGCAGAACAGCGGGCATCTTCATATAGCTGATTGGATCGAACGTAATAATTACGTGCCCGTCGCCGCCCTTGGCTGCCGCATATACGGGAAGGTCGCGTTGATCGCCTACCAGCTCGTTGCCGGGAATTAGTTTCGGTGTGAAGATATCGGCAGGGCGTTCAAGTTCCGCCCGCTCTTCTTGGCCAATCATATCGCCTTTTTCAAAGGCAAGCCAATCCTCGCGAACATTCAAGGCTTTTGCCAGGCGAGCGACGAAGTCGACGCTAGCTCCGCGCTTGCCGCTTTCGAGCAAGCTTATTGCAGACTTGTCGCGACCAACAAGGTCGGCAAGCTGGGCTTGGCTCATGTCACGTGCGACGCGCGCATTCTTAAGGCGAAAGGCGAAATCCTTATCCATGATGGGCTTTTCGCATATTGTTGTGAAATTGTAACGTGCGAATATGTCATCATGTGTTGACATAGATGCGAATATGTCATATCTATACGTCATCAACCGACGCATAAGACGTTGGACAGTTCGAAGGAGGGCCTACCTCATGATGCCAGAAAACATCCTCCCAAGGATATCGGCACTCAATAGATAGCGGCCGCGCGAAGGCGCAATCGTAATAGAGGAGAGAGCGAATGACGAAAGTTGCCGACAGAAGCGAACCGGCTCTCGTTGAAGTGCCGCCATAGAATTCATCAGGGACGCTGGCCGCTGAAACGCGGCTGGCGCTTTCGGCGTTCTTTAAAAGCAGGCTGTTATGGGTCGGCACCACCCGTTACCCCAGCCTGCCCGTACGTCGCGGTTAACACGAGGAGGGCCGAAGCCGCTTCTACGCCGCGATTTCCTTCGCAGGTACCACCCCGCGCGACCAGACAGATGCCGTTAGACACGGCACTTGTCAACAGTCACCAACCACACACGAGGAGACATGCAGCATTCATCAAGGCAGGAACTGCAGGCAACTGCCGCCGCGCACCGTAAAAATGGCGCGTCGTTCGGGAAGATTGCGGAATTGATGGGCATTACCAGAGGTCACGCTTGGTCGCTGCTTTCGGAAAGATCGCCCACGCTCCCGGCGCCAAAGCCAACAGAGAAGACCGTTGTGCGGCGCACAACTTTTAACGGCGGTTATTCGGGAGGATGCATGGACATTTATGTCTCGCTGCCCCGCATAACCATTCTGGACGGTCCATTTACAGGCACAGTCCACTAGCCTTTTGAGGCAGGCCGACCGCGAGGATGACGGGGCCGACGACTAACCTCCCGACGAGGAGGCCATCTTGAAAACGAAATATACACGAACGGGCGAGCGGGACATGACAAACCGCAAGCCTTACCGGACGGCTGCGCAAAAAGCAAAGGCGCGCGCGAACGCCGTGCTTCGGAATGGGACGCACGTTTCCAACGCGCCAGTCACTTACCACCGCGCATCGAAAAGAGGTGCCGCATGACCTGCGAATGCGGTGAATGCTGGGATTTGCCCGGCGAGATAGTCGTCCACAAACTGTGGAAATGGAAGGGCATCATCATTGAGGAGCGCGACAGCTTTCGCTGGCTGACCGTGCGCTTCATGATCCCCGGCACCGGCCTTGTGCAACTTGAAGTCTCGCGCTTCGAAGTCGAGCCCGATTTTGAAGAGGATGACGGCGGAGTCGAGGCCGACAAGCCTGAAGATGACAACGTCATCCCGGTCGATTTCGCCAAGAAAGTGAAGCTTACGAAAAACACCAAGACGAGGGGAGCCGCGTGATGACCTCCACCACGTACAGCCACACGCGCAACTATGCGCCCAAAGACTACGCGGATGGCGACACCCTCTATGAGCGGGAAACCACGCTCGGCCTTGGTGACCGCTTTCTCTGGGGCTTGGCAGTCGTTGCTGTGCTCGCCTTGACGGTCGGCTTCTACGGATGGGTGCTGGCATGATCTCTTTTGCCACAAAAGCCGCGGCTGACATGCCGTTCATCGATCCCGGGCGAAAGCCCGGTGTCGGCCGCATCGGGCAATCCTTGGCGCTTGCAGCGTTCGCGCTGGCAATCGCCACGACAATTGCAGCGTTCCTGTTCTGGAACCTGCTGCTGCCGTTCTACGGGCTGCTTTATCTGTGGGGGGCGGCATGACCGCCCCACGCGCATGGCTGCTCACAAGCCCGCCGGCATGGCTCGTAGGCTGGCTCATACTTGCGGCCGTCATCGCCGCAATCACCGTTACCCACCACACCTACTGAACACGAGGAGACCTATGGCTCTATCTCTTTCAAGCCTCAAGTCGACGAAGAGAAACGATCCGCCCGTGATCCTTCTCTACGGCGTCGACGGCATCGGCAAAACATCGCTCGCGGCAGAATTTCCAGATCCGATCTATCTCGCAACCGAAGGCGAGCGCCCGCCGTCTGATATCGAAATGGCAACGCCCGGCACGATTGAATCCTTCGACGATCTGCTGAACGTCATAGGCGAACTGCTGACCGAAGAACACGACCGCCGCACCGTGATTATAGACAGCCTCGACGGGCTAGAGCCGCTTGTCTGGCGTGCGACCTCGGCCCGCCTCGGTATAAACAGCATCGAGGAGGCCGGGTTCGGTAAAGGCTACGTGGAGGCCGATACCGAATGGAACGAGCTCATGGCAGCGGTGTCGGCGCTATCCCGTGCTGGCATGTATGTCGTCATGCTGGCGCACCCTGAAATCGTTCGCTTCGACAGCCCGACTACCGATCCGTATTCTCGATACCAGCCCAAGCTGCACAAGCGATCGAATGCACTGGTTCGCGAGAAGTCCGACATCGTCGCGTTCATGAACTACCGTATCTCCATCAAGGAAAAAGAAGTGGCCCGCCAGACGAAGGTTAGCCACGCGGAAGGCGGCAAGGAGCGCCAGGTGCACTTCAACGAGGCGGCGGGCTTCAACGCCAAAAACCGCTATTCGATGCCGGACAGCGTCGTTTACCGCAAAGGGCAAGGCTTTACCGACATTGCCAAGTTCTGGCCGGTTGGCAACGACAATGACCAAGGGGACGCCGCTTAATGGAAAAAGCTCTAGCTGGCCTTGTAGCAATCGCAGCCATCCTCTTCTTCGCACCGCTCTTGGGTGTTCTCGGTGGCGCGTTCGTCGGCTGGGTCGTGGGCCTGTTTTTCGCAGAAACGATCCATGCGTTCCTTGCCGCCGTTGGCATCAATGCGGCGGGCCTTGCGATGTGGCAGATCGGCGCTTCGCTTGGTTTCATCGGTGGATTCTTCCGCCCGGCTATTCATCGGGCGAAGGCTTAAATCTCGCCGTCACCACACCCCAACAACACGAGGAAATGACAAATGGCAAAACTAGCCAGCAGATTTGATGCGACTGCTCACGATACAGAGCAGCGCGACTACGAGGAACTGCCGAACGGCGACTATGAGCTGGAAATCGAGGCGTCGGAGGTCAAGGAAGGCGCAAACGGTACCGGCCTCAAGACAACAATGACGGTTCTTCGCCCCGAGGAATACAAGGGCCGCAAGGTCTTCAATTTCTACAATCTGGAACACAAGAACGCGCAGGCGCAAGAGATCGGCCAGCGTCAGTTCGCGAGCCTTTGCCGAGCGATCGGCGTCTCGGAAGTCGAGGATTCCGAAGAACTGCACTTCAAGGCGTTTACGGCAAAGATCGGCCTCGGCAAGCCTTCGAAGGACGGCCAATATCCGGCGCGCGCCGAGATCAAAAAATACTACTTCCCAGATGAAGGCAACGTGCCCCAGCCTTCGATCGACGTCAATCAGCCTGTAGCGCAGGCCCGCCCGGCCAACGACAACCGACCGGCTGCGGCTAACAGCAACACGCCAGCGCCAGCGGCTGCTGCGGCAGGCAAGAAACGACCTTGGGGTTAAGCTAAACAACAGGCGCGGCTACCAACCGCGCCTTCTACCACCAACCACGAGGAGACTTTGATGAGAGTCAGCATTGACCGCTCACAGCTCGCGCACGCCTTGGCGACCGTCACGCGCGCCATCGAAACCCGTAATTCAATTCCTATTCTCGCCAACGTGCTCTTGGCTGTTGAGGACGGCCAGTTGCGCCTCACCGGCACCGATCTGGATGTGGAGATAACGACCAGTCTCCCGGTGCTCGACTGCCATTCGGGCAGCGCAACCGTTCCTGGCAAGATGCTTGCGGATATCGCAAAGCGCGTGACGGGCGACATTACCCTTGAGCTGGATGCAGCTAGCAGTGGAGGCCGCCTTACAGTCGCTTCTGGTCGCAGCCGTTACAAGCTCGATGTCTTGCCTGCTGAGGACTTTCCGTCCTTTAGCGTTGGGAAATTCGACACAACACTTGAGCTGGATCTGGTTGCGCTTGTTGCGCCGTGTGTGCACGCAATCTCCACTGACAAGGCTAGGCAGTTTCTACACGGTGTGTTTTTTCACTCGCACGAAGGCAGGCTTGTTGCGGTCGCAACCGACGGCCATCGGCTTGTCAGGAACTATGGCGACGAGGGAGATACCGAGTACGGCGTGATCCTTCCTTCAAAGCTTGTCGCGATGCTTCCGAAAGGCGTCATCAAGCTTAGTCTGTCTCAGACAAAAGTGCGAATAGAGGCTGGCGGCACCGTCATTACATCAAAGCTGATTGAGGGGACCTTCCCCGATCATGCCCGCCTGATCCCGACTGGAAATTCCATCATTCTTACCGTGGACCGGCAACAGTTGATCGGCGCGCTCGGGCGAGTTTCAGCTATCGCCACTGACGCATCGCGCGCAGTGAAATTGGAAGTCGCGGATGTGCTTTGTTTGTCTATCGCCGACAAGGCGCAGGATGAAATCGAAGGCGAGTTGGACGGCGAGCCTTTGACCATCGGATTTAACCCCAAGTACTTGCAGGACATGCTCGGAGCAGTTGATGAGAAGGATGTGTGCTTCGCGTTCTCTGACGGCATGTCGCCAGCCGTTCTGACCGGCCAAGGCAACTGGACAGGGGTTGTGATGCCCCTGAGAGTGCAGTGATGGACAAATTGGATCGAGAGGTCGTTCACGAAGTCATTGATATGCTTCGCAATAGTGCGGTCGAGGAAGCAATTTTGACCTTAGAACGCCACTTTCTGCCAAAATGGGGCAGCGTTCAAGAATGCAAAGCCGCCGTGACTGTAAACGGTGAGAAAATGGGCGGCATTAGCGATCAGCTTGCAAAGGCTCTTGTAATGCAGGGAGCGGTCTAAAATTGGCACCCCTCCCAAAAGCTGAATCCAGCACCGTCCGCGCCATCTACGCAGCTTACGAGGCCCAGGCTAAGTCCTGGGACTCGTGGGGCATCAGCGTGGGCGAGGCGGGCACGGAATGTGATAGAGCCCTTTGGTACGGCTTCCGCTGGGTCTCAGCACACGAAGTTCATTCGGGCCGCCAGCTCCGCCTGTTCGCCACCGGCAATATCGAGGAAGATCGCTTGGTCGCTGACCTCGAACGCATTGGCGTCGACGTTTACGGGCAGCAGGACAAAATCAGGCTGGTGTCTGGGTTCGTGCGCGGCAAGTGCGACGGCAAGGCAATGGGCGTACCCGAAGCGCCGAAGACTGAGCACCTGCTGGAATTCAAGTCGAGCAATGAGAAGGGTATCAAGGAACTGCAAAAGCACAGCTGCCAGAAGGCCAAACCCTTGCACTACGCCCAGTGCCAGCTTGGAATGCAGGCTTTCGGACTGACACGCTGTCTGTATCTGGCGTCGTGCAAGAACACCGACACGCTCTATGCCGAGCGGATCGAGTATGATGTCGAGTTCTGCCTTCGATTGCTGGCACGCTGCGAACGCATCGTGTTTGCGGACGAGCCACCGAGCCGCATCAGCGAAGACCCGGAGTTCTTCGGATGCATGTTCTGCAAACACCGTGGCGTCTGCCACGAAGGCGTGCAGCCGCGCGTTAACTGCCGCACTTGCCTTCATGTTCAGCCCGAGCATGGCGGTGATTGCCACATGTCATGCGCTCGCTGGAACAAGCCATTGTCGATCGACGAGCAGCGAGACGGCTGCCCGGCTCACCTCTATCTGCCGGGGTTGATAAATGGCGAGCAGATCGATGCCGACGAGGTCGCGGAGACGGTCACATACCGGCTGGCGACGGGTGAGATTTGGGTGGATGGCGCCAACGACAACAAGCCGAACAACAAACAGGTAGCATGATGTTACAGCTTAGAGATTATCAACGCGCCGCTGTTGACGGCCTTTACGACTATTGGCGCGAACAACCTGGCTCACCACTTATCGTGCTTCCTACAGGCGGCGGCAAGAGCCTCGTGCTGGGTACGATCTGCAAGGAACTGATCGAAGGCTGGCCCGACATGCGCGTGCTTGTAGTGACGCATGTTCGCGAGCTCATTCTCTCGAACTATCAGGAGCTGCTGAACATCTGGCCGTTCGCACCGGCCGGCATCTTTTCGGCCGGCGTGGGCCGGAGGGACGCAAAGGCGCAGATCGTTTTCGGCGGTGTGCAGACCATCGCAAACAAGGTGGAGCAGATCGGTCATATCGACGTCGTTCTGGTCGATGAAGCCCACCTGATGCCCAGAAATTCGGAAACACAGTACGGCAAGCTTATCGAAGGTCTGCGCGCAATCAATCCGGACCTGAAGCTGGTCGGTCTCACGGCCACGCCTTATCGCTTGGGCGAGGGGCTTTTGACGGAAGGTGACGGCGCGCTTTTCGACGACATCTGCTTTGAAAAGCCGATCGGCGAGATGATTGAGGAAGGTTATCTCTGCCGTCCGATCTCAAAAGGCATGGCAACCGCCTTCGACCTGTCCGGCGTTGGCAAGCAGGGCGGCGACTACAAGCAGAACGCTCTGCAGGCGGCTATCGACAAGGACGACATCACTGCTTCCGTGGTCGATGAGATCGTCACGTATGGCACGGCATCGGGTGCGGAGCGTAAGGCTTGGCTGTGCTTTTGTAGCGGAGTTGAACATGCCCGACATATGCGGGACGAAATTCGCAGCCGGGGATTTAGCTGCGAAACAGTGACCGGAGACACCCCGACCGGTGAGCGCGACCGCATTCTGGCTGACTTCAAGGCTGGCAATATCCGCGCACTTACGAACAATTCAGTGCTCACGACCGGCACGAACCTGCCTATCATCGATCTGGTGGCGTTTTGCCGACCGACCTTATCAGCTGGCCTCTATGTTCAGATGGCGGGCCGTGGCCTGCGCCTTTATCCCGGCAAGGAAAACTGTCTGTTTCTGGACTTTGCTGGCGTCGTTCGCAAGCATGGGCCTATCGATGCGGTTACGCCGCCGGGTATGAAAAAAGGCGACGGCGAGGCGCCCGTGAAGCAATGTCCGCAAGAGCCTGACGATCGTGGTCTAGTGGGCTGCGGCTCGCTGATCCATGCCTCGCTGCATACCTGTCCGGATTGCGGATACGAATTCCCGGTCGACGAAACGCCGAAGATATCTGCGCAGGCCGAAGACGTGCCGATGTTGTCAAAAGACAACGCCAGCACCCGTCAGGTGGAGCGCCGCACATTTGCATACCACGAAGGCAAGGGCGGTAAGCAGGACAGCGTGAAGGTGTCTTACTGGGTTGGTATGTCGCCAATCAACGAATGGCTCGGCCCAGCCCATACCGGCTTCTTTAAGTCGAAGTCTGACAGGTGGTGGCGAAAGCATGGCGGTCAGGCACCGTTCCCGAAAACTGTGCTCGAATTCATGGAGCGTCAGAACGAATTGCTGCCAACCGGGGAAATCGTTGTGAAGCCCAACGGGAAATACTGGGAAGTTGTTGACGCCATTGCGGGTGTTGCGAATGACAACGTGCCGAAGGCCAGCAACGATAATGAGCCGGCGCCGCACTACGCCCGAGTATCTGCCGGGCTGGCTGACGTATTGGATGACGATATTCCGTTCTAGGGAGTTCCGCATCGCATGTTGGGGCGGGGGCTCTGGTTCATGCGATGCGGATGCATTCCAGAGAAGGTTTGCGGCACCAGAATATGGGCATATTAGCGAATGGTGAAATAACAGAATGTAACGGTTGCCAACAATAGGCTCCGCAACTGCATGAAATAGAAAAGCCCGCTTCGCGATTGGGAGGAGGAGCGAAGCGGGCCGATCTGAAAAGCGCGGTTGGGAGGAGGAGTACCGCGCTTAGGGTCCGGTTTCTGGGAGGAGGAGTAAAACCGGACGAGGCGTAAATAGGCGGTCCACTCATGCGTTGCAAGGGCAGAAACTGCATAGCTGATATGCAGGGAAAATAAAAACCGCCCGGCAGCGGACGGTGCGCGCCTGGGCGGTCTAACTCCCTCCCAAGAGTGGCGCGAATATACATAAACAACCGTCGCATGCAACAGTTAAATCCAAGTATTAATTACACTAAAACAGTAGGATTAAGTTTATCAAAATAAACCAATCCATTAACGGGATGCGCCGCGAGGCATGTTAACTTACCTACCGGACTAACCAACCAACCACCGAAACACGAGGAGCAACAATGCAAAACAAAGCCGACAACACGAAAGCACAGAACTATCTGGCATATGATGTTACCGTCCTGGAACGGGAATTCGCCGACTTGGTTGCGGCATACCCCGAACTGGCAGAAGACGACGAACTGCGCGCCGACACAATCGAAGGCGAGACGGACGCATACCGCGTGCTCGGTAAGATCGTGGCCATCGAGCGCGATGCAAACAGCATGGTACTGGCCATCGGCGAACGCGCCAAGGAATTGGCCGCGCGCAAAGATCGATACACCAGACGCAAGGACGCCATGCGGGCCTTGTTGCTGCGCCTGTTGAAGGCCGCTGACCTGAACAAAGTTAGCCTGCCGGAAGCGACTGTGTCGGTCGGTAAAGGGCGCGCCGGGGTTGAGATTGTGGACGAATCCGCTGTGCCTGCGCGTTTTTTGAAGGTTGTGAAATCGCCTGACAAGACGCTTATCAAAGAGGCGCTGGACGCTGGGAAGACCGTCAAGGGAGCCGTACTGCGCGAAGGCCAGCCTACGCTTACAGTGAGGGCGGCGTGAGCTACGCACCGTGGATGGCTATGATGGGCCCTGATGACGAGCCAGACTACCACGCCTATTGGCAAGAAACGGAATCGCTGGCGGACGCAATGATCGACATTGCCACCTATGACGACTGGTTTTCCGACCTAACCCGCCCGATTGCTAGCGTGCAGCAAGGCGGCGAATCCAGCCTATAACCAACACCCCGCCAGCCACCAACTGGCGGGTTACCACCATGAACCACGAGGAGATGAAAATGAATGAACCGCTACCAAGCGGGCCTTTCGGCTGCGTCCTTGCGGACCCGCGATGGGCATTTAGAACCTACAGCAAAAAGAATGTCGCGCCGGCTAGAGGTCGCCAGCCTTACAGCGTGATGTCGCTTGACGATATCAAGGCGCTACCTGTCGAACAGGTATGCGCCCGCGACTGCTTGCTGTTCATGTGGACCGTTTCACACCTGCAGCGTGAAGCATTCGATGTGGCTGCATCGTGGGGCTTCCGTCCTGTCAGCGTGGCTTTTGTCTGGGACAAGGGCCGGATGGGCATGGGCTATTGGACGCGACAGGAAGTCGAAATCTGCCATCTGTTCAAACGAGGCAAGCCGCGCCGTCTTAATAAAGGCGTGCGTTCGTTGATCAAAGCGCCGCGCCGTGAGCATAGTCGCAAGCCTGACGAACAGTACGACCGCATTGAGCGGCTTGTTGACGGTCCGTACCTTGAGCTGTTCGCACGCCAAGCGTGGGCGGGATGGTCATCGTGGGGCAATGAGGCGGGCAAGTATGTGGCCGCAAACGACAATCAGGATTTGCTGGGGAGGGTGGCTTAATGGCTAAGCTTACAAGGGCACAGGCTCAAGCCCACTCTCAAGCAGTCGCCATCCTACGGCAAGAACGGCTGTCGGAAGACGATAAAGAATTTGTCTACAGGAACTGGAACGAAGGCGCGAACCACGTGAACGGCGCTGCAGGCGCTTTCTTCACACCATTCGACATGGCGTTTGATTTTGCAATAGATGCCGGTGGCGGTCGTATCATCGACCTCTGCGCCGGGATTGGAATGCTGTCTTACGCCATCTGGCAACGCAGCCGATTCAATGACAGCAGGCCGCAGATCACCTGCGTTGAGCGTAATGCCGATTATCTAGAGGTCGGGAAAAAGCTCCTGCCAGAGGCAGAATGGATTCATGCTGACGTGTTTGACGTTCTGGATATGGGACTGGGGCACTTCGACAGTGCGATTAGCAACCCTCCATTCGGAAATATCAAGCGGAGCAAGAATTCCCCGAGGTACAGCGGAAAGGACTTCGAATTCCACGTCATTGATATTGCGTCCCATCTGGCAGACTACGGCACGTTCATCGTTCCCCAAATGTCGGCAGGCTTCAACTATTCCGGACGGCAGAGCTATGAGCGACAAACCAGTGGCAAGGCCGTTAAGTTTCAGGAGCAGACTGGCCTGCATTTCGATACAGGCTGCGGTGTCGATACCGCCTATTTCATCGATCAATGGAAAGGCGTCTCTCCAATGTGCGAGATCGTTTGCGTTGACTTTACAGAAGCGCGCCCTGTTGCCGCGAAAGCGCAACCGGCGAATGACAACCAGCCTCCCTTACAGGCCAGCCTATTCGGAGACGCCGCATGAGCCATCCCGAACAGTGTCACGTCTGCGCCCGCCACGCCGTCGGCCTCGGCGTGCAGTCAGACCGCGAACCTATCCGCTGGCTGTGCAAGGAATGCGCCGACATTGCCGAGCATATTCGGCACCGGCGTCGGTTGGACCCTTACGAACTTCGCGCTCTTGATACGGGCGTTGAGGCGGTTGGTTCATACCTTCAAGAGCTTGGCAAAACCGACCTTAAGGAAATGGACGAGCTTGAGGCGCGCATGCTGGTGAAAGCCGCGTGGGAAGGTTGCGGGCGAGGAATGCGGGAAGCGTTGAAGGAGGCGCCGTTCTAAGTTCCGTTCGGCGGTTCGATAGATGGCATCTTCTTGAGTAACGTATCGTTGTATGTGGCGCCACCCTGACCATGATGAACTTTGCGATGGCAGGTTGGGCAAAGCGCAATCACATAACTGGGGTCATCAGGGCCGCCGTCGCTCACTCGACGGATATGATGAGGTTCCAGGTACGGTTGGCCGTTGATGCGCAGAAAGGGCGCTTGGCAGCTGCAACCCTCACAATGACCGTTGGCCCGAGCAAGCACATAATCTCTAACGTGTCGGCTTCGCTCATAGATGGTACGAGTTGACGCTTTACCCTCGCGGCTTCCCGCTGCTTGTCGAGCAAGATCTCTCATAGCAGCTAAATCGACAGCGGGAACGGGCTGTTCATCGTCGACGGCTTCAACAATGTTCTCGAGGTTTCTAAGTTCGAAGATAATGGCTTTGCGCATATCATCGTTGCGATCAGGCGACTGTCCCCAACGCCAACTTTCGCAGACAAAGCTGCCCAGGAAGATCAGATCTTTGCCTTTCCCGAGGCTTTCGAAAAGGAGTAGATCCTTGCCCAACATAGCATGGTCACGAATTGCTTTATTGCCGCGGACCATTTCCATGTCGCCTACCTGACCTTCACCATAATAGTCAAAACGTCCATCGGGCAGATGTTGGTCTTCATAGCCGTAGTGACTGCCAGCCTTACCGGTGATGATAATTACAACGTTATGGTTGGACGGAGTAACGATGCCACCCTGTTGCTGGCCAGCAAACTGACCATGAATGTCGTTTCGCCTGTTATAGTGTCTGCCGACGACAAAACCCCAAGTCATGCTTACCCCGCGCATAAAGCCAGGGTTAAGCACTACAAAAACAACCAGCGGTTTTCCAGTTTAATTCGCATGAGCCTAAGCTGCCATCTTTACATCAGTCGGCCGTCTCGCAACTGTTGTTCGCGCTCATGTTCGACGCGATCGAGTATCGCAAAAGCTTGCTGGGCAACGTCTTCTGTCAGCGCAATTTGTAGTCGGCCTTTGAATGTTATCGGCCGGCGCGTGGACTTAGCCACAATGGACCACGTGCCATCCCCGTTCTTAAGCATATCGTAGTCTTTACACATCTCTTTCCCTCCCGAGGTAATCATGCAGCAATCTGTATTACCGGATACCGACCCCATGCTCGATGTTGCGCTGGCCTACGCAGCGCGTAACTGGCCTGTATTTCCATGCCGTGCCGCCGATGAGGAATTCGTCGACGAGGACGGCCTTATCGAAATCCTCGCCACCAAAACTCCGCTGACCTCAAATGGGTTCCGCGGTGCGACGCTGAATGAACGCATTGTACGCGAACTCTGGCGTCGCAATCCCGGTGCTATGATCGGCGTGCCTACCGGTGCGCCTATTGGTGCGTGGGTGCTGGACATCGACCCGAAGCACGGCGGGCCGGATACGCTCGCAGCATTGGAAGCCGAGCACGGCGCATTGCCCGCGACGCTGACGGCCGAAACAACGAGCGGCGGGCGTCATTACTTCTTCAAGCACAAGGCGGGCGTTCGTAATCGCGGGGCATTGGGTGCTGGCATCGACGTTCGCGGAGACGGCGGTTATGTCATCGCGGCCTGTAGTGTGCCTGCTGTTGGCCAGCCTTACCGCTGGCTGGTCGATATGGAGCCCGTCGATGCGCCGGACTGGCTGCTGGAGCTTGTCTTGCCACGGTCATACGACAGCACGACCATGTACCAGGCGCCGTCGGTGTCTGGCACGATTAATGACCGATACGTCGAGCGGGCGGTACAGTCTGAGCTTGACGATCTCGCCATGGAGCCGATGGGGAACCGCAACAATCGTCTGAACGACGCTGCGTTCCGGCTGGGTACGTTCGTCGGTGCTGGTGCGCTGGCGGAATCCGAAGCGCGGGCATTGCTGCAAGATGTGGCACGCGGCTGGGACAGGGACTTCCCACGTTGCTGCAAAACGATCGACAATGGGCTGAAGGCTGGCAAGATGCATCCGCGTCAGGCACCAGAAGCCGTCAACGACAATACCAAGCTCGTGGACATTACACGCATGCTCGACAATGCGCGGGCGAAGGTGGAGGGCGGAGAGGTCAACCCAGAAGAACTGGTGACGACCGTCCAGATTGATCCAGAGAAGTTACCGCCCATCGAAGAAGAGCTCACCGACCAACCCATCCTCGCAGCTACGCCATTCCAGTGGAAAGACCCGTCGACACTGCCACGCCGCGAATTCGCTTTCGGCCGGCATTTCATCCGCAAGTATGTCTCAGTCACTGTTGCACCGGGCGGCCTTGGCAAAACCGCAAACAGCATTGTGGAAGCGCTCGCGATGGCGTCTGGCAAGGCTCTAAACGGCGTCAAGCCGCCGCGCCGGCTCAAGGTCTGGCTCTTTAACGTGGAAGATCCGCGCGACGAGCTTGAGCGACGCATAATGGCGGCGTGCATCCACTTCAACCTGAAGCCGGAAGATATAGACGGTCATCTGTTCCTCGACAGTGGCCGTGAGCAGGAACTTGTCGTTGCCATCGACGACAAGAAAGGCGTCAAAATCCAGGAGCCGATCGTCGAGGCAGTTGCCGAAACCATCCTTGCCAATGGGATCGACGTGATGATCGTCGATCCGTTCGTGTCGACGCACCAGGTCAACGAAAACGACAACGGTGCTATCGACAAGGTTGCGAAACTCTGGGCGCAGATCGCGGACTATACGAACTGCTCCATCGACATCGTGCACCACCTGCGCAAGGTGAGCGACCGCGAGGCTACCGTCGAAGACGCACGCGGCGCTGTGGCTCTGATCGGTGCAGCGCGTTCGGTGCGCGTGCTTAATCGTATGTCAGAAGCGCAAGCCAATGAGGCGGGCATTCCCGGTATGGATCGGTTCGGCTACTTCTCGATCACCTACGGCAAGTCGAACCTTACGCCGCTGTCACACCGGCTGGACTGGCGGCATATCGAAAGCGTCGCATTGGGCAATGGTCGTGGGCTGACCCAGCCGCAGGACCATGCGCCGGTCGTCACTGAATGGCATTGGCCGTCGAGCGAGGAAGTGGCAGAAGGGCTGACCGATGAACAAAAAGAAGCTATCCGTGGCGCTGTAAACGGCGGCATGTATAAGCAGGCGCCGCAGGCAAAAGACTGGGTTGGGCACGCCGTGGCATATGCGCTGGGGCTGGATGTCGACGACGAAGTGCAGAAGAAGCGTGCGGGCCTTATTACCAAGGCACTCTTCAAGGAAGGTTTCCTGGCGAAGGTCGAGGAGCGCGATCCAGTGCAGCGGAAAACGACATCGTTTGTGCGGGCGGTTTGATTCAACTGATGCCAGTATAACTTTGCCGCTCGCATTTGCGTGCCCTATCTCATAAGATTAGGCGGTGCCGCCTACGAATCTTCCTCGATCAAATTGGAATACACTATGGACAGTGCGGTGCCCTTCCTGCATGCGCGTGGTCAGTCGGCTGATGAAATTCGGCTGTTGGATTGGAGCCGGAACCCCATAGGGGTGCCAGCGAGTTGGCCAGCGCCCTTGGTCACTGCAGTACAGATGATGTTGGCTTCGCATTTCCCCAAAGCAATCATTTGGGGGCCGGAGTTTACGACGATTTATAACGACGCTTTCCGACCAATTCTCGGGGAAAAAGAGAATTGCATGGGGGCTTCGTTTCGCGATATCTGGTCGGAGGCGTGGGATGAGTTGTTGCCCATGGTCAAGAAAGCTTACGCTGGCGAGGCGACATTTATCGAAGACTTTCCGCTCGTGATCGATCGACACGGATATGATGAACAATGCTATTTCACATTCTGCTACAGCCCGATCTTTGATGAACAGGGTCGGGTCGGCGGGATGATCGACACGGTCATTGAGACCACGCAAAAAGTGGAAGCCGAAAAGCACGCCCGGATTCTGAATACCGAACTCGCTCACCGCATCAAGAATACCTTCAGCGTGGTGTCCGCTATTGCGAGCCAGACATTCAATAACAATGCCGATGAAGAGGTCATTAATACATTCATAAAGCGGCTTTCTGCGTTGGGGAACGCGCATGATGTACTAAGGCTCGGCAAAAGCTCGGAAGGTTCGTTGCGTCAGATCGTATCTGGAGTAACAACTGCGCTTGCAGTAGACGATCGCGTTCACATGGCAGGGCCAGATGTATCGGTAGGCCCGAAGGGCGCATCGACCATTTCGCTATTGGTCCACGAATTGACAACAAACGCGATTAAGTACGGTGCGCTTTCTAACCCTACGGGGCAAGTGCAACTGAACGTTGCTATATCCAAAAGGCAGGTTGAGCCGGTTTTCTCAATGAATTGGATCGAAATCGGAGGACCGCCGGTAGCCCCGCCGACAAAGACAGGTTTTGGCTCCAAACTCATAAGAATGGGGCTTCTTGGTTCGGGGGAAGTTAGGTCCGAATATAAACCAGAAGGGTTCAGCGCAGAGTTTACCGCACCGCTGCTGCAGCTCCAGGGAGAGGGGCGTTTGTTTGACTCAACTTGATATCGGCCGGATATTAAATCGTGAAAGCGGGGCTTCGGCTCCGCTTTTTTTATTGAGTACCGTGAGCGCTGATGTCCTGG
>MTEY01011575.1_pt1 | contig 34715 bp, 31 predicted proteins | sample 1042721 | NCBI WGS metagenome assembly MTEY01 (sample SAMN06185809, study PRJNA358809) | soil metagenome | isolation source: soil biostimulated with seedmeal as carbon source | place: India | collected 2015-05-23 | reverse complement strand
AAGTCCGGCGTCGGCCGCGAAACCCACAAGATGATGCTCGACCACTACCAGCAGACCAAGAACCTGCTGGTGAGCTACGACATCAACCCGCTGGGCTTCTTCTGAATGAGCCCGCGTGATTTTCATTAGGCAATCGGCCGTATGGCGGAGGTGTGAGCATGAACACTTCGAATCAGCGAGCTTCAGTCACCCTAGAGTTCTCGATGCTGCTGCTGATCGGAATAGGGGCGTTGAGTGCGGCCACCATGACATCGCTATGGTTTGTGCCTCTCGCCTAGTGGAAATGAGAGAGCTTATGCATTCCTGGCCGATTGCGAGGCCTCGAAAAGAGTACGTTTAACGAAGTCGTCGCTCTCCCACCACCTCCTTTGGTGTTGCGACCGCGCAATGAGCAGGCCTCGCACAAGGCCATCAATGCCATTGCGCTCCCTTTAGCCGGCAAACAGCGTGGACTCATACACAGAGGGTGTGTGAGCCATGGCCTTGCCGGCTTTTTTTTGCTCGCGATTTGGGGTGGCAGGTCGAGTCTGGATGGGAGTTCCCTCATCTGGTCGGGTCATCCGCATACGTCTTGCCGATTCTTGATAGCCACGCGAATCAGTGTTGCCGAATCGCGATACCGCCTATTTGGCTCCGAATTTTAAGGTAACCACGACGCTGATACCGCCGTGACCAAGACCTCCAACCTTGGCGCCCAATCAGTCAGAGCTACCCCAACCCTTAACAAGAACTAGGGAGCCATCAATGCGCATGCGCAGTGCATACCCATCACCGTTGCGAAACCTTGCGTTTGCAATCGCCATGGCAAGTTCGCCATTCGTTGTACACGCCGAATCGACCCCTGACCCGCAAGCCTTGCTCAACAGCAAGTGCATTGCATGCCACCTCCCGCAGGAAAAAGGTGGCATGAACCGAATCGACCAATCTCGTCGTACCCCGGAAGGTTGGGATATGACCATTGGACGCATGATCGCTGCGCATGGTGTGCGCCTCACTCCGGATGAGCGGCAGGCGCTAGTGAAACATCTGGCGGACACGCGTGGTCTCGCTCCCGAAGAGGCTGCCGGTCGCCGCTACCTGCTTGAACGGGAGTTCGTGCAGGTTGAAACCCCCGACGACAAACTGGTCGCTGACACCTGCGCGCGTTGCCACTCCTACGGGCGTATCGCATTGCAGCGTCGTACCGAGGATGACTGGCGCAAGCTCGCTAACTTCCACGTCGGGCAATTCCCCACCATCGAGATCCAAGCAAGTGGGCGCGATCGGAACTGGTGGGAGATTGCTTCCAAAGACGTGCCCAAGGCACTTGGCAAGTTGTACCCGTATGACAGCGAAGCCTGGAGCAAATGGCTCAAGCATGAAGTGGCCAATGTTGCGGGTAGCTGGCGTGTCGTCGGCCATCGCCCAGGCTGGGGCACTTACGAGGGTACGGCAACCGTCGAGGCGGATGGCAAAGATCACTACAAGCTGAAAATGCAGCTGAGCTATGCCAACGGTAAGCAAGAGAGCGCAGAAGGCAAGGCAGTTCTCTACACGGGCTACGAGTGGCGCGCGCTCGTCAAGCAAGGTGAGGACGAGGTAGTCCAGGTCTTCACCCTCTCGGAAGACGGCCAGACTCTCGCGGGTCGCTGGCACAAGGCAGGTGTGGACTCCCTGGGTGGTCAGCTCCAGGCTGTTCGCAGCGGAACTGAGACCCCCGAGCGCCTGCTGATGGTCGAGCCGGCTTACATCAAGGCTGGCACTACCCAAAAAATCAGCCTCTTCGGTAACAACCTGTCTGGCGACGTTGACCTGGGTGACGGCATCAAGGTCGTGAAGGTCCTGGAGCAGACTCCCGGCAAGGTTGTCGTCGAAGCTCAAGCCACCGGTGACGCCTCTGACGGCGTGCGGGTGATCAGCGTTGGCAAATCGAGTCTGGAGCAAGGGTTCGCTCTCTATCACAAGGTCGATTACCTGAGCATCGAACCGGATAAAGCCATGGCAAACATCGGCGGCAACGGTGGTGTGCGTCCGAAGATTCCCGTCCAGTTCGAAAGCATTGGCTACACCTTCGGCGCCGACGGCAAAAAAGGCACGGCTGACGATGTTCGACTCGGAAACATGGCAGCCAGTTGGTCCGTTGCGGATCTGAATGCCTATGCCGAGAAGATGCAGGATGCCAAGTTCGCAGGCTCCATGCAGCCGAACGGCTTGTTCATTCCCGGTGACGCCGGTCCGAACCCCAAACGCAAGTTCGCCACCAACAACGCTGGTGAGCTGAAGGTCACTGCTGTCTTCGAAGAAGACGGTCACAAGGTCAAGGCCAGCAAGCCGCTGGTTGTAACTGTCCAGCGTTGGAACGACCCGCCAATCCGCTAAGCAGTGGGAAGGAGCGATGCCATGAGCGCGTTTTATGTAAACCGTTACAGCTTCCACGATGTGGAGCTCGAGGGTCGTCGCGTGCTGTTCCATATTCCATCCAGCGGGTTGTTCGAGCTGGATGACTTGGGCAGTTCACTCATCGACTTCCTCAAGGAAAACGACCAGATCTCATTCGATAGCGTACGTGAGCGCTTCGGTGGTCGAGTTGCCCCCACGGATCTCGCGAAAACTCTGGAGAGTTTTCGCGAGCTGTCGATCCTGGGAGACGAACCGGCGAGACCGGATGCCGGCATGCAGGTGGAGATCCGTGAGTTTCCGATCAGTACTGTGGTGCTGAACGTAAATACCGGCTGCAACCTCAGCTGCACCTATTGCTACAAGGAAGACCTGACTGTCCCGAACAAGGGACGGAAAATGAACTTCGACACTGCCCGTAAAAGCATCGAACTGCTGCTTGCGGAAGGCGCGGTTCATGAACGGATCAATGTCATCTTCTTCGGCGGCGAGCCGCTGACGAATCTGCCGTTGATCAAAGAAGTGGTGGAGTACACCGAGCAACGTTGTGCGGAGGTGGGTAAGAAGGTCGATTTCTCGATGACCACCAATGCCACCATGCTCACCGAGGAGATCGTCGACTACCTCGATAGCCATCGCTTCGGTATCTCCATCAGCATGGATGGTCCCCAGGCAGTGCACGACCGGCGGCGAATCACCGTCAGTGGTCAGGGGACATACGCGGTGGTTGCAGCGAAGGCGCGCATGCTGATTGAGCGCTATCGCTCCAAGCCGGTAGGGGTGCGGGTAACGCTGACGGCCGGTTTCACCGATGTGGTCGCGATTCATGAGCATCTGAAGTACGACCTGGGCTTCTTCGAAGTTGGAGTTGCCCCAGCGACCTCGGGTCCGGTGACGGTATTCAACCTGAGCAGCGAAGAGCTTCGTGCTGTTTTCGACAGCATGAAGGCGCTCGGTCGTGACTATCGGGATGCGGCTTTGGAGGGGCGCAATAACGGCTTCTCCAACATGCATCAGCTTATGAGCGATCTCTATGAGGGGCGCAAGAAGGCTCTTCCTTGCGGTGCTGGTGTAGGTTTGCTCGCTGTGGATCACAAGGGTGATCTCAACCTCTGCCACCGTTTCACCGGCTCTGACATGCCGCTCTTCGGCAATGTCGACGATGGGATCGCCAAGAAAGAGCTGGGTGCCTTCCTGGAAAGTGCCACCAACCGGTCCAACAAGGGCTGCTCGACCTGCCGCATTCGCAATCTATGCTCGGGTGGTTGCTACCACGAGTCGTACGCCCATTTTGGCGACCCGTTGTCTCCGACCTACCACTACTGCGACCTGATGCGCGAGTGGGTGGACTTCGGCATCGAGATCTACATGGAGATCCTGCAGAAGAACCCGCTCTTCTTCAAACAACACCTGAGCACCCGGAGTGTCCAGTTATGAACCACATGAAACCCATGAACATGAAGGCCCATCAGGTCGAGCTCGCCGTGGAGAAAGGCGAGACCGATGAGGTGGTGGCAATGGCCGCCGTAGTCGGCTGTGCCACGACGTTTGACCCGGGTTGGGAAGTTGATCCGTTCCTCGGTGTGGCTGGTCTCTGCCAGCCCATGGAGGCGGACTTGTACGGGTGCTCCGACCCCTGCTGGTGGCCGGCCCAGGTACCCGACACCCTGCATACATATACGGAGTGGAGCACTGGTAACGACTCCGCACCGAACGATTGGACGAAGCTTCAAGCGGTCTTCCCCAAGTAAATATCGCCAATGCATCAGGCCTGGCAGCGAGCGCCGCTGCAGGCCAGAGGACGTTATATGAACAACAAGAAATTCACCGTTCGGCGCATGGCTCTCGGACTAGGTGCCCTGGGTTTCAGCGTCAGCCTGATGAGTCAGATGGCCATGGCCAAAGACTACCTAATCACTGCAGCTCGCCCCAATCTGGTGGTGATGGTGGATGCAGAGGCCAGGAAGGTAATCAAAACCCACAAGATCCCCAACACCGCTATGGGCAACAGCCCGGGCGCTCTCGTTGCATCGAAAGATGGGAAGGTCGCCTATGTGATTCACAACCGTTGGGAAAGCGTGTCTGGCATTGATATGGAGACGGGCAAAGAGGTCTTTCGCGCTGACCTCGCCAGCCCAGGTATCAGGGCCAAGGCCCCCTACGCCATTGATCTCAGTCCTGATGGTAAGGAGTTGGCGGTCTACGTGAACGAGACTCGGCTCCTCGCCGGCGAGTATCAGGTGCTGGATCCCTACATTGCCATCTTTGATACCAGTGCCGGCGTGAACGCGAAGCCGGTCCGCAAGCTCAAGGCACCGCGTCGCGTCTCATCGCTCATCTTCTCCCCGGACTACAAGAGGCTGTATGCCTATAGCTGGGACATGTTGGTGCTGGACCCGAAGACGGGTGAGCAAATCGGAAAACATCCGTGGCGCAGTTGGAAGCGGGAGGGTTTCGGCGAGCCGGACACCTTGGCGATCTGGCCCCAGTTTGAACAAACCAACCAGTTCGCGACCCCCTACTACATCAACTACACCGATAAGGATGGCAAGACGACCCAGAAGGCCGGTATCTGGGCGCTGGATCTGGTGAAAGACAAGGTTCGCTTCTCCGAATTCGAAGATGCCTCGGTTGTACTGTTCTCGACTGCCATCAACCCTGTTCGACGCAATGAGGCTTACACGGTCTACACGCAGCTAACCAAGACCGACGTTGATACTGGCAAGCTGCTGAAGCGTGTTGACTTGGACCACACCTACTACAACGTCAACGTTTCCAGCGATGGCAAGGAGCTGTACATCGGCGGCACTGTCGATGACATCGCGGTCTACGACTCGGAAACGCTGGAGCAGAAGGGCAAGATCATGATCCCCGGTGGTGGGGATCAGGTGTTGACCTCCTTGCGCGTTGTACATCGCTGAGTGAATTCCCATGAGAGCCTTTGCGACTCATGGGGCAGCGGAAGGCATGCCAGCCGGCATGCCTTCCCAAAGCCAGCGTGATAATCATGTCCAGAAGGATGCATGGCGCTGGTTGCTCGAGTTCGTCAGCCCCCAGTGGCGGCAGCTCTCGATCGTGCTGATGCTGTCTCTGGTTGCCGCGGGTGCGGGCCTAGTTCAGCCCTTACTAACCAAACATCTGATCGACGACGGAATCCTGCCTGGACGATTTGACCTCGTTCTTCAATGCGTCTCGCTCATTGTTGGCCTGGCAATGACATCCGCGATTCTGGGCGGCGCCACGCGTTACCTGTATGCCAATGCTTCGGCCCAGATCCTTCATGCCATGCGTGAGGCGCTCTTCAGGCACCTGATGACGCTTTCGCCCAGCTTTTACGCTCGCACGCGGCAAGGGGACATTCACGTCCGACTTGATGGCGACATAGGCGAGATTCAACGCTTTGCGGTCGACTCGCTGCTTAGCGCAGTGAATAGTGTGGTCATCCTGGTGGGGTCTGTACTCATCCTAGGGCTGATGAGCTGGGAACTGACTGCACTCATGTTCCTCGTGCTCGTCTTCAACGGCTTGTTCCTTAAGCTGATCCGCCCGTACATCGAATCCACGACTAAAAGAGCCCGCGAACGTGGCTCTGACATCGCGGCATTCTTCGTTGAGGTGCTGGGCAGCGCGAAGTGCGTCCAGATTTTCAATGGCCAACGACGCGAGAACTCACGCCTCCTGATGCTTCACCAAAACCTTCGTCGCGAAACCCTGAGTCTGCAGATGCTGGGGTATGTCGCAGGTACTGTTCCAAGCCTCGTCTTGTCACTCGCAACTGCAGTCGTCTTTCTTTTCGGCAGTCACCAGATCATGAATGACGGCTCTATGACTCTCGGAGTGTTGATTGCCTTCGTCACCTACATGCAACGTGCCAGTGGGCCAGTGCAGACAATGCTCGGGCTCTACGTCGGTTATCAGCGCGCCAAGGTGAGCCTGATTCGTGTCCAAGAACTAGCGCTTCAAACGCCTGACATCATTGCCCCTCTTCCCCAGGATCGAGTCGTCATTGTGGGACGCGGCAACATTGAGCTGAAGAACGTCGGGTTCAGTTATCCGGGCTCGAACAAGCCTGTCCTCCACGGCCTGACAATGGCGGTCCCCGCTGGTAGCCGCGTCGCACTACGCGGTCCTTCAGGCATTGGGAAAAGCACGCTAATCGATCTGCTGCAGCGACACTTCGATCCCACCGTGGGGAGCATTTCCCTTGATGGGGTAGATCTGCGGGCAATCGATCTTGAATGTCTGCGCCGCACTGTCTGTGTGGTATCCCAAGAGGTCCACCTGTTCTCCGGCAGCATCCTCGAAAACATTCGCTACGGTCGGCCCGATGCCAGCGATGACGAGGTGTTGGCCATTGCTCGCATGGCTGGGGTCAACGAGTTCACAGATTCGCTGCCTGATGGCCTCCTTACCCAGGTAGGCCAACGTGGGGGTTCTCTTTCTGGTGGGCAGAAGCAGCGAATTGCCCTTGCCAGAGCGATCTTGGTGGAGCCGAAAGTGCTGATTCTGGACGAAAGCACATCCGGAATCGATGTCGCGCAGGAGTCCTTGATCCATCGCGAGATTGATCGGCTATTCGCTGGAAGAACACGAATCGTCATCAGCCACCGACCACGGCCTGACGCCCATTTCGACCTGACTATTGATCTGGGGGAACAAACTGCGGAGACACAATCATGAATCCCTTGGTCGGCATTATCGATAGTGGCTTGAGTGACGACATCCTGCCTTACGTGAAAGCGTCGCGTTGCTTTACCGAAGAGGCGTACGGCGGCGAGGCGCGAACAGATCAGATTGCCCACGGCAGTACATTGGCCAGGTTGGTACTGGAGCAATGTCCTAGTACGAGGCTTCTGATCGCACAGATTTTCTCAGCAACCCGCCAGGCGAATGTCATGCGGGTTGTTGAGGCGATGGACTGGCTCGTTGAATGCGGCGCTCAGGTCATCAATATGAGCTTTGGTTTGAGTTCGCCTTCGCCTGCTTTGCTAGAGGCCTGCAAAAGGGCCACGGATAAAGGCGTAATCCTGGTCGCCTCAGCGCCCGCGCGTGGAGCCGCCGTATATCCCGCATCACTGCCCAACTGTATCTCTGTTTCCGGAGATGCCAGATGTGCCATCAATCAACACTCCTGGTTCTGCTCAGCCCAAATTAACTTCGGAGCCAATCCGCTTGTGGTCCCGGGAGAGCCACATCGTGGCGGAGGTGCAAGCTTCGCGTGTGCTCGCTTCGCGGGCAAGATTGCGCGCTACGTCGGCACAGGATTCAACACGCCCAAAAGTGTCGAAACGGTGCTTCGTCTGGGGGCATCATATCTGGGGCGGGAGCAGCGCTTGGCATGAGCCCGAAGATGTTGAAGTCATCGTCAAGGGGCGCTTTGGTCAGTTGCTTTTTACTGGCCCTAGCCTTGTATGTCGCGACCCTTTGGACGTTACCGTCAGCGGGTAACTGGATCCTATGGGGCATTGCTGCGGTCATTTTGTTGGGTGCGTTCAGGTATGAACTCCGGGCCTACACCTGGGTTGTCGCGCTGGCAATGTTGGTGGGTACCTGCCTTGCCCTCGTGGCGCACCTGCTGGCCGATCATTTTGACTTGCGGTATGTGTGGCTATACAGCAGCGCGGCTCTGCCGGCCTACCTTAAAGCCTCCAATCTCTGGGGCGGAGATGAAGGCACGGTCCTGCTGTTGGCCACCTTCTCCATGGCCTGTGCCATTCACACCAGGTCATTACGCGGCTGGTCCGGCATCGGTAATGCTTTGATTGCCGCTTGGTACACAGGCAACGCAGCGTGGCTTGCCCCGTTTAGTGGAACACCAGCTGATTGGATGAGCGCGCAGGCCAGCCAAGGAATGAATGCGCATCTTCAGACATTCTGGATGGCTCTCCATGCGCCGCTGATCCTGGCTGCTTACGCATGGGCCATTGCTCCGGCAGGAGCTGCCATCGACGCGTTAAGCGGTAGTGGCACTCATTACCGGCAATATGTCGTCGTCTATAGCCGCCGTGCTTGGCTGGTACTTACTGCCGGCCTTGGCTTTGGAATGGTCTGGGCATTGGAAGACTTTACTTTTGGGCACCTCTGGCATTGGGACCCGGTCCAGACCTCCGCGTTTGCCGTTTGGGCGTTGCTGGGAGGTGTGCTGCATGGCGCGAGACGTTGGAAGCCAGGTGGGAATTTGTGGCGCTTAATACCGGCCCTGAGCGTTCTGGCTGCAGCTGCTACTTGTATGGCCATGGCTGTCACCCGTAGCGAGGTACTACCAAGCTCACACCGCTATATCGGCACAACCTCATGGCTCAGCCACTTGGGGCTTGCTGGTGTCCTTGCGTGCCTGCTGCTTTGGGGCCTTTTGCGCTCATACCAGGGACAGCGAACCAGCAATGGCAAAGGAGGCGACTGGACCTTGACTGGTGCCATCTACCTCTTCATTGGTGCCGCGCTGCTGGCGTTGTTGGGACTTGCGCAAGCACATGTCTTCGAATGGATGGGACTGGAAAAAGGCACCGAGCTGAAGCCCTTCTACGAGACGTTGACCACTTGGGCGAGTGGTACTGAACTCGCCGGATTGCGGAATGCTTTTGACCAATGGGACATCGATGGCCATGAGCTTGGGCATCGATTGCTGCCGGTGCTTGCGTTCCTCGGTCTTCTAGGCGGCCATTCATTCATACGTAAATGCAGTAGACCGCGAATCGCCATTGGGATCTCTCTTCTCATGGTGGTCTTCACCACTGTGATAGGGGCATCGGGTGGCTGGTTGACCGGCCAATACTCTGGGGCGGGGATTCTTTCCCAGCGCGTGGTAGGAGTCTTGCCCTGGCTTGATGCTGCTCTATTCAGTGGCATTTACCTCTTGGTTGCATGCCTAGGCTGGTGTGCGTTGAGCGTCTGGCGCAATCGACGCCTGGCTGCATTGCGCCATACGGGAAGCTTGGTGCTTATCCATGCAGGGGCGGTAATTGCGCTGGTCGGTGGATTGAGCGCAACAGCCTTGAATTCCTATGTACCGTTGTCTCTGTCGTTGTCCTCGTCATCAGAAGACTGGCATCAGGTTTCTCATCAACTCCAGGTCCGCGTATTGCCTCTCAGTGGCCATGAGGATTACTCGGGGTATCGAGCCGTCGCTCAAGTTGAGTTACGTGCGGACGGAACTGTCCACGCCGGTCATGCCTTGTTCCAGGATGCACGGAAGTTACCTCCGGCCTACCAAGGTCCAGTTCGCCAACTCTGTGAAGTTCTTGACTACCGCTATGCCCGCTATGCCGGAGATCGGGGGTACGTCCTACACCCCTTCATTCTGCGCAATTGGGACCAAGACCTGCAGGTGTGGATTCCTGCTACTCCCCGACTGATGTCGGGGACGACTGAGGCATCAGCCACAGCCGAGGTGCAAAGCCTCGTTGTCATTCGACGCTTCCCTTTAGTTTCCTTCGTTTGGGGAGGACTAATCGCCATGGTGCTGGGGACTCTTCTTTTACCGCACGTTGGCCCACCGGCCAGGAGATAAGCTCATGCGGACTGTTTTGGTCCTAGGAACTGGTCCGGCAGCTATCGTCACTGCGATTCTGCTCAAGCGCTACGGGCATCAGGTGATAGTCATTGGCCGCCCGCGCGTGCTTTCAGTGCTTGAGGGCGCGTCTCCGCGTGTCGCTGAGGGACTGAAGCGTGCTGGTTGCACTGACGCCTTCGAGGTTCTTGGACCAAGTTGGGCGAGGGTCGCAAGCTGGGGGGGAGAGGATCGAGAGATCAACGGCGAACACGTAATCGAACGCTCGCTGTTCGAGGGTGCGTTGCTAGATGACCTCGAACGTCATGGCATTGATTTCTTTCAGGGGACGGTCCTGGGAGTCAATTGCGAACAGCAGGGCTGGTCGGTGACCTTCGGTGAGAGCATCGAAAAGTCCTTCACCCTACAAGGGGACTTTCTGGTCGAAGCGAGGGGGCGCTCGGCTCCCAAGACTGGTCCGGATATTGTGGCCGGTCCTACGAGCGTGGCGTTGACTCGTACGTTTCAAAGCTCGGTCAAAGGCTTTCGCCTGACCTGCACCGAATCGTTCAGGGATGGCTGGGCGTGGTGTACAAGAGATATCGACGGAAAGGCGAGCATCCAGTTTACCGTCTCGCCAAAATCAGTCGCTCAGGGGCTAGAAAGCGGACTGAGTTCCATCCATGAGGAAATGCTGGAGAAACTCACGATGGTCCCCTCAAAACTGGGCAGTTTCTGGCCGCTAGGCGAAGCAAGGGCCCGTGGAGTACAGCCAGTGCTCAGAGGGGGGCTAACCACCGAGAAAATGATTCGCGTGGGCGATGCCGCGTACTGCAATGACCCGTTGTCCGGCCATGGTATGTACGAGGCAATCTCGGGAGCCTTTGCAGCTGCGCCAGTGATTAATACCATCCTCTACAACCCAGTCGATCTGGACCTTGCGCGAACCTATTATTTTGATCGTGCCATTACCACGTTCCAGCATCGTTGCCAGGCTGGGCGTGAGCATTACCTGAGCGAATCGAGGTGGCCAGACAGCGAGTTCTGGCGGATTCGTCAGACGTGGTCTGCCGACCTGCAGATACCAGTTCGCGCGCAGTACTCTGCAATGGTTGATGTGAAAGCGGTGGTGGAGGACGGCTACATCGTTCCACGGCGTGTTGTGGTAACCCCCGATCACCCGCGAGGCGTGCGGTTTATTGCGGGGATTGAGCTTTCGACGGTGATCGAGCAATTACAGAAGCAACCCCCAACCCAGGACCTGATGTCCATGGCGACACGCATCGGCGTCGACCCTAGGAGGCTTCAAGTGGCGTGGGAATGGTTACGGAATGAGAAACTCGTGCCGCCGGTGCAGCTCTGAATAGCGCTGTGATTGGGAGTGCGCTCGTTTTCACCATTGTCTGCAAGCACGAACGCACGATGAACTCCCGATTCCTTGCTGCACTATTCCGGCTGATAACCGAGTCGCAAGCCTCCCCAGTGTCGTCCATGCACAAAGATGGGAACCGACAGGTCGTGCATTAACTCACCGGTGTCACGAGAATAGGTTTGCAAAAGTAATGCCTGTTGATGGCTTCCGCTGCGCACTCCGGTGCGGTCGTCGAATCGCCGTTTGCTGCGACTCTTGATCATGTCGATCTTGGGATCACCAACCGGTGCTGCACTAAAGGCCCGATTATGTGTTGGAACATAACCATCGTCGGTGCACGCAATGGCGAATACCAAACCCTCGTGACGCTGTAAAAGCGGCTCCTGAATCGACGGCAGGACCTCGTCCGTGTAGCTGTCAAAACGGGAGCGGTACTTGCTTGGAACGGTGCCAGGGATCGCCTCGTAATTGCGGTCGAACAAATCATTGGATGTTATGCGCCCGGCAACGATATCTGCTTCAAAGCGCTCAGCGATTCGCGCGGAGCCGTCTCGGGCTAGATCGTATATGCGCTGGTGATAGTGGTCCAAACCAATCTCGGCAAGACGTTCACTAATGGCTTCTGCTTGAGCCCCCAGCTCCGAGGCTGCTTCGCCGAGTCGCCCGCACTGTTCCTCACTATGACTTAGGTCCTGACGTACTTGGTCGATGGCGGCGAATAAGGCACTCAACTGTTCACGGTTTACCTCAGTAGCATCGACGATCTCTCCGATCTGCCCCTCAACGGCCACTGAAAGGCCGGCAATGCTGCTCAACTGGTCGCCCACACGTTCGACTTGGATGATTCCAAGATCCAGGTCGCTGGCCAGTAGCATGATCTGCTCAACTACCTCAGCGGTGCTCTCCTGAATGTCCAACACCATCCTGCCAACTTCCTCAGTGGCCTTGGCGGTGCGTCCGGCTAGGCCCCCCACCTCATCGGCAACCACCGCAAAGCCGCGGCCGTGATCACCAGCTCGAGCAGCTTCAATGGCCGCGTTCAGAGCAAGCAGATTAGTTTGGTTCGCAATGGCTTGGATCACCTGCGTGACTCGTTGGATATCTGCGCTCTTCTGGCTCAACGCTTCAATGGTCAGTCGGCTTGCACTGGCACGCCCACTGAGGTGATGCATCGCTCCGGTTGTCTCCTGCAGCAGGTTTTGCCCGATCGCACCGCTATTACGCACTTCAATCGCCGCTACCTCTGCCTCTCGACAGCGTGTGGAGGTGAGGTCTCCAGTGCGAAGCATTGTTTTCGCGCTAGCAACGATGCGATCAGCAGAGACCAATTGCGAATGGAGGCTGCTGCCGAGGTTACGTACTGCATAGGCCACTTCTGCGGCCGAGAGAGCGTTATGGCTAGTTCTTCTCGACAGGTCTCGGGATAATTGATCAATGTTTTCAACTATACCGCTTGGATTACCGACGTGTTCGAGGTGTCTAGAAAGGAAGTTAGGTTGCCACACCACCCAAAGTAATATGGGAGTGGCAAGTAGGCACGGAAATCCACTCCATACCCCAAACATAACAACCAGCACAGCAACGCTTTGAAGTAGGCGAAACAACACCGGGCGCATTTCAGTGAGAAGCATTTTAACCTCGATCGCCGAACGGTAATTCTCTGTGGTCTAGAAGTGCAGAGGCAAGATAACGATGAGTTAACCTAAATGACGTTGCCTTACCGTGGCGGTGGGGGTCTCTCCAAATAGCTCTTTGTAGTACGTACAGAAAATGCCGGGAGTCCAGAATCCCCAATGCGCTGCGATCTCGCTAATTAAGAATCTTCCTGGTGGTTCGGTGATAAGCTCTTGTCGTGCGCCGTGCAATCTTATATAGCGCAAAAAAGTTACCGGATTAATTGCAAGCACCTTCTGAAAGGAATAGTGGAGTATGCGGCGACTTACCCGGAGTTCGTTGCATATGTCGAGAACACTGGGCGGATTGCCTTTTCGAGAGAGTATGAAATCCCGTGCTTTCTCAACAATGTGCCGGTGAACAAATTGACCAGGACGGTGAGGTACAATTTTTTCCAAACCGGAAATCCCATAAAGAAGGGCGTTCATGACCTGACTGAGCAGTGCTTGCCGAATATTTTGTTCATTCAGGACGCTGGGATTTCGACCTATGTCTTCGAAAATCTCTACAAAGGTATTGCGGAGGTTGTTGCACAGTTCTTGTGGTGCGGGTATTGCGCCACCTAATTGATCAATGTCACTGGGAAGAGGCCAGCCTGTCTCGGCGGAGTACTTTCTAAGAGCGTCAATGTCCACCACAACCAAGCAGAAATCAGAAAATCGTGGGCTTCTGAATTTCAGATCTGAATTTGGCTTTAGAAAAAATATCGAGTTACGCTCAAGTTTGTCGCCGCACCAGAAGCCATCACCTTCGAATTTTAATGGGATGCCAACAGTTAAACAGTTCGGCCAAGCTCGTCCCTGTTGATCGACTGCTTTGTCCATGGACTCTCGAAACAACTGAACTGATCCAAGAGAAATATTCATCAGTGAGCCTTTGAACTTCCCGGGAGTGATTTGTACGTACTCTTTTTGCCAATTTGGCAGTGCCCGCGCTTGCAGGAGCACATCGTTAGTTTCTAGGCACGTGAAAAAAGGTTCGGGCGAGCCTTCGGCGATGCCAGAACGCAATTCAAAATGGCTAGTGATACTCATCTCTTGTCCTCTTCAGCCATGCGAGTGGCTTGTTTATTTATTGATGGCTTGGCAATCGAGACGTGCGCGTCGACCTTCACTGACTCGGGAACGTACAGGTCGGCCAAGTAGTTCTACGTCCATAAAAATATTGTTTTATACGGCTGGTCCATCGGCCAAGCAGGATGGGATGGGCAACAGCAACTCTTGCCGAATCTTGATAGTGAGGATGAGTGAATATTCAGCGTACGTTGACTAGTTTTGGCAGAGTTGGATTCTCCGCCCCAAACTGGCCTCTGCCTGTTGCTAAAATGCAACACGATCAGGGCGGACGCAGCACGGTCGTCTGGTGAACATCGTAAGGCTCTAATAGGCGTTGAGCCTCTAGATGGATATACAGACGTTTTGCTAAGAACTATTAGAAGGGTAGACCAGTGCCGTATGTATTTTGTTTGTCGGGCTGGGTCAGCATGGGTGTGGCGTTGAAACAGTTGAAGAGCGGAATCGGTGTTTTAGCAGAAGGTACCTACTTTCTGGCCCTCTATTCAGTTGATAAGCCTATAATTAAAGGAGATGGCCGGTGCATAAACTTGAGCTGTATGCTAGTGCTTGATTGAACGATTCACCATGGCCTCTCTTTCATGTTGAGGTATAAGCGTATGCGGCGTGTACTTGTCATGATGCTCGGTCTGTTGCTCTCCGCTTCTGCCTGGTCTCAGGTAATCATTGCGGCAGCTGACCCATATCCACCCTTCGCAGACCCTGCACATCCCTCACAGGGCATCTGCTTGCAAATTGTTCGAGCAGCGTATGCCAGTCAGGGCTACATGGTCGACATGCGCTTCGTTCCCTGGGCTCGAGCAATCGACGGTATGAAGAACGGTGAATATGACATTTTGCCAAATGCGTGGTGGACGCAAGAGCGGGCGGCATTTCTGCTGTTTAGCGAGCCCTATATGAAGAATGAGATCAAGTTCATCAAGCGCAAAGGCGACCCGTTTGAATACCATGGACTGGAGAGTTTGGCTGGAAAAACAGTGGGTATTGTTAAAGGGTATGGCTACGGAGACGAATTTCTCAATGCCACAAACTTCACTCGACCCGAAGTTTCTAAAATCCTACAAAACGTCAAAAAGTTGGTTCTAGGTCGGATCGACCTGACGCTGGAGGATGAGATCGTTGCCCGTTGGATAATCAAGAACAATGTCCCCAGCCTAATGCACCAGATTGAGTTCACCCAGAACAGCTTGTCCAGCCAACAGATGCACGTGGCCAGCAGTTTTAAGAATCCTCGACACAAGGCCATCATTGAGGCGTTCAATAAGGGGCTGACCACAATCAAGGCGAATGGAACTTTCGACAATATTCTCCGGGAGAATGGTCTGAATTCATTACGTCCCCCTAGTAGCAGTTACAGGAAAACCAGAGAGGTCGCGGAAAATGCCGCGGTGGCGAGCGAGCACCGCGGCAAGAGTCTTTCAGCAAGGTAAGCCCACGCAGCTTCTTGCAGACCTCCGCCGGAGCTGCGTGGGCGGCGGGAGATAAGCACCGTCTCGACTGGCCACGGGCAAACCAGCAGGGCCGCGTATCCCGGTGGTCGCAGGACGCGCCGAGTTGTAGCTCACGCAATGGCGGAGGGCCGCCATAACAGCGACCTCCGGGGTTGTGAACTGTTTGCGCCAGGCGGATTCCTGGCTCAGAACTGCTCGGCGTCCGGCAGATTTGCTGCCAGTCTCGGATATTCGATCTTGATCAAAGATAGAGCTGGCTGCCAATGAGAAGGGCTTTCGAGCAACGCTCGCCAGTCCTTTTGATTTCTCCTCAACTCACTCCGTAGCTCTGCAGGTACGCGCTTCCCTAGCCGCTACGCTCATGATTTGGGGATGAATCGATAGCTCTTCACGATGGCGCCCACGTACTGCACGTCGACCACCTCATCCTCTTGGAAAAAAATCGGTTCGCAGTCGGCGTTGACGCTGTCGAATCGGTACTGACCATCGCGGAGGTAGATGAACTCCTTAATCATGGCTCGACCCTTGGTCGTCTTTATGAGGACCTCGTCACCGGCGACGTAGTCCTTGTTGGGCTCGACCAGGATGAACTCATTGTTCTTGATCCTGGGGTTCATGCTGTTGCCCACAACCCGCAGCCCGTAGGCATCCGGATCCGAGCTATAGATGTTCAGGAAACCCATGCTGAGTGCGTCGGGGTGGCCTAGATCCTCGAAGTAGCCTTCTTGGCTGAGCAAGGCCTCGCCCAATACCTGAACACTCCCTATCTTCACCGGAGTCCACTTGTCGGACGTGTTGCTTGCTAGCGCGTGCAAAGCTCCCGAGGCGTCGTCTTCTCGCTCTGGTCCGGATCCATTCGCTATCCACTCAGCGCGGAAGCCAGTTGCCTTGGCGAGCGCAAATACGTTTTCTGCTTTCAGGGCCTTGGTCTCGCCATTTGTCCACTGAGTAATTGCGGATGGGGCTACGCCGCACTCGTCAGCAATTTCCCGCTTTCGCTTGCCTGAGAGCTGGATGGCTCGGCTGATTCGCTGGTTCTGGTCCATGTCCATAGATTAAGCGAGCTTAATTTAAGCGTGCTGAAATAGTCATTCCTTGCTTGCAGGTAAAATTTAAGTGTGCTGAAATTTGGGTGTATCCGAGAGAAGCTTCCATGCGCACTCAAGATGCCGCCGACTATTTCGGCAGTAAGAAAAAACTGGCGGAGGCGCTTCACATTCAGCCGAGCGCCGTCACCCAGTGGGGCGAAGAGGTCCCGTGGGCACGCCAATACCAGATCGAAGTTCTCACTAGTGGGGCGCTGAAGGCAGGCCCATTTCCCAAGCTAGGCTTGAAGGACGCGCTGTAACGGCTCCCCCTGAACCCCACCCAATTTTGCCGCCAGAATGGCCATTCGATGTGAGCAAGAATGACAACTAAAAGGTCAGGCGATCGAGTTTTTACCTCGGTCTCTCATAGCCCGGTAATTGCGCAGTTTCAGTCGCTCGTGAAGAGCAAGGATGGAGCATTTCCCTGGGCGCAAATGCTGACCCCCCGGGAAATGCACTTCGTATACGACATGCTTGCGTCGGTTGAGGCCGACAAGGACTTTACCCTGACCCCGGCGCAGGGGAGGTACGGCCTGAGAATTATCCACAAGCTGGAGTTGTCCCAAAGCCACTGGGTTGCTGATTCGACGGCCGGACCCAAGGCGGGCGCTGCATCGTCGAAGAAGGGCAAGGGGCTGTCGCCTCGTGTAGACGCAGTAGCCCGGCGGCTGGCTAAAAACCAGCTGAAGCGCGCGGGGGTGACATGGATCAAGTCGACTCCTTCCGACCTTGATCTTGTTGAGATGCTTTATTCGATCGGTGAAATTGAGCAGACCGTGCCGCGAGCGAAAGCGCGGGAAGCGCTGATTACGTGGAGCCAGTCTGCAACGGCGGCGATGAAGAAGCGTGCTTCGCAATGAGCGAGTGCGCAGGACCATGCCGGCTGACGCCCCATAGTTTCAGCGAACTGTTGCCTTTCTCGCGGCTTGTGACTCCGCGGTTGGTTCGTCACACGTACCTAGGTGGTTCAGCGATGTTCATTAGCGCTGACTTGGTATGGCTGAACAGGCCTGTAATTAGTCTGAACATTGATCGTTTGGACTGCAGAGTTGGGTAAGACGTGGCAATCAAACTGAGCATTTCCACCGCCGATCCCGAAGAGATACGGCTGATTGAGCGGTATTGGGCGCAGGATGAAGTCGGTGGATTCGCCGAAAAGGTCAGTGCGCTCTTGCCGTTTCGAAATATAACCAAAAGCGCCGTGTTGGCTGGCTTTATCAGGCAACACTGTCAGGCTGAAGATGAGCATCAACGCTGCCCGCAGTGTGGTGAAGGCATCGTCATCAACAGCCGCTCGGAGGCGAAAAAGTTTCCCCAGATAGCGAGGAAACCCTGCGAGGCTTGCCAGTATGCCCTTGACGACGTTAAGCGTGCGGCGCAGGCCAGAATGGAAGCTGAGCTTCAAGGCCAATTGCAAAAACGTATGGCGGTAGTGGCGTCCCAGACCGTCGACTATGGGGCCATTCCTGATGACATGGCATTGCTGTTGCGGGCCTTGGACCGCGCGATCGAACCGCGCTTGAGCAACGGCACCTTCACACGGGCTGACTGCCGCGGCCTTTCGCCGTACTACGTGGATGACTTTATCGATCGGCTTTGGCAGGCGTACGTGATTCTTGATGATCCTGGCAGGTCGCCGGCGGGCGCTTATTACCTGTGGAATGGAAAACTGCAGTTGAAAAGCAGCCTTGCCACTTTCTTTTTAGTCCCTGATGGGGGAGTGGGGGCAGGGGGCGATGCCCTTAAAAAATTGCTGGGAAGGACCTATGGCGATCGTTCCAGCCTGCTGCAGCTTTGGTTGGATTATGCGGTAGCTGATTGCATGTGTTACTTCTTTGGTCAGTGTGATCTGTATGGTCTCAGCATCTCCGCGGACGATGAAGGCGAAGTGAAAAGCATCATCAGGGTAGCGTTGCGGACTTACAGCATTTCGCAGGTCTGGTCGCTGGCGTGGAAAGTGATCAAGGATGCATCCAGTCTGGCCAGTCGTGAGTACTACAACAAACATAGAGCCGCAACGACGCTTCCGGGCAAGCTTCGGCGGCATTTGGAGTCGATCCAGAAAACCTGGAAGCCGGTTAAACAATGGGATCGGCCGGAACGTCAGCCTGCCGGTACGTTGGGGCAGCTCTTTTACGAGCTCTTCGGCTTGGATGAGGACTCGCTCGGCTCAGATGTGATGGCTGTTTTTTCCGAGCTGGACGCGTTCCAGGGGCCTGCCAGCGAGGTTGAATCCAAACTCGCTCAACCGGTACGCCGTTTTATGGCGGCAGCCTTGAACCACGATGTGGGTGCCAGCGTGATGCTCAGGTTCACCGAATTGGTCCGCAGCGGTTTCGACGTGGCCGACGCAATCGACGAGATCTTTGGTACCCATCCGGCTATGGCGGCCTCGAGGTTAGTGTTGGATTAACCGTCGAAGACTGCCTTGCACCACGTTGGCGAGCTCGGCGCTTTCTGCCGAGCCATCTCTAAATCAATTCCACTGCCGCTGCTTTGCTTTCTGGTGCCAGATGCGCATAGCGGAGCGTCATCTTGATGTCGCTGTGGCCCAGCAATTCGCGAACGGTGTTCAGCGGAACACCGGCCATCACCAAGCGCGATGCGAAGTCGTGACGCAGATCGTGCCACCGGAAATCTTCGATCCCGGCATTCTTTAGCAACTCCAACCAGGCCGTTTTCACATCAGTCATGCGCTCACCATCCTGGCCGGGGAAGGTGTAGCCGGTGCCGTTGCCCTGTTTCTTCCACTCTTTCAGCGCGGCCAGGGCCGCGGTGTTCAGTGGGATGTGCCTCGACTCCGCTGTCTTGGATCCTTCGGCGGCGACAGTGATGTTCTTCGCCTGCAGGTTCACGTCTTGCCAGCGCAGGTTGAACAGTTCTCCGCGACGTAGTCCGGTGTTCAGGGTGAGAACCACCATGGGCTTGAGGTGGTCGGTGAAGGCGACTGTGTGCAGGTCCGGCAGTAGCTTCAGCTTGCGCTCCGAACGCCATTGATTGGCACTCGTGCGCTCGGTCCGCATCCGCTCCTCCCGCCTATCCAAGGCGTTTTTTAGCGCCTTGGTTTCATCTTGGGACAGGTAGCGGATGCGTCCCTTGGCGTCGACTTTTAAGGCCTTCACTTTGTCCAGTGGCGAGGATTCCAGATAACCCCAGTCCACGGCTCGGCTGAAAACACCGCTGATGGTTCCCATCTTGCGGTTGGCGGTAGAAGGCTTGTTGCCGCCGTTGAGCCAGCCAGTGCGAATCTGCTCGAGGTCGCGGCCGGCGATATCCACTAGGCGCCGGCTCATGATCGGCTCGAAGCAAGTGGATAGGGTGTGCTCAGTCTTCTCGAGGCCGCGGTGGTGGGCCCTGAACCAGGGCAAATAGGTGTCGTCAATGAAGTCACGTAGGGTAGGGGAGGCGGCGGCTGTGCGGCCCTCAATGACTGCCAGCGGCTCGCCGTGTTCGTAGGCGTCGGCTAGGTAGCGGGCGGCCTCGGCGCGAGCTTGGGCCAGAGTGAGCTTGCCGACACGGCCGAGGGACTTCTCACGGTTGCGCCCCCAGGTCACCATGTAGGAGGCGTGGCCAGTGGGCTGGACGCGTAGGAACAGCCCGGGCTGCTCGGTATCGTGAATGCGATACGGCTTATCCTCGGGGGTGAGGCTGTTCAGCAGCTTCTGAGTGATCTTGGTCTTCATTCTGTCGTACCAGCAGCGTACCAGCATAAAGAACTATAGCAGTGCGTCCGACAGTGACTAACTGCGTCTGGAGTGCCTGATTCTGCTGGGGAATGCAGAGGTGGCAGGGCCGTAAATGGCCCTCCTAAGGGGAAGGTTGGTGGTTCGAACCCACTCTGGGACGCCATTTATCTCGTCTGATCCTCTCCGCCCAATCGTTTCGACCGCTGACCACCTGCGCTTGCGACCTCCTGTGCACCACGCTTGACTGAATGATGGGGGCTCACTTTATGGGAGAACTCAGATGCTCAGACGCTTGCTCCCCTTGGTCATGGTGGCGCTGTTCATTGCGATCAGCGGCTCATCCTGCAACGGCGGTGGTGATGGTGGCGGCGGTTCGCAGCAAAGCGAGCCCATGGGCGATAGTGGAGGTTACTGATGCGAAGAGCCCCGCCTGGCGCGGGGCTTTTTCGTGTTGCGGCATCAGCGCGTGAGCGGCAGGGCTGCGCCGACCAGTGCGAAAAGCGTGCCGCAGCCACGGTTGAAACCCTTGCCGCCGCGCTCCAGCCACGGCCGGATCCTGAACGCCAGGCGCGCCAGCAGATACTCCACCAGGAATTCCACTGCCGCGAAGGTCGGTAGCTATTCGTCTGGCACATTCTGCCCCCTCTCCCTTTGGGAGAGGGGCGGAGTGAGGGCAGTTTCCGGTCAGCTCGGTGCCGATCCTTTTTGCGAATGAATTCGCTCCCACAGGTTGCCTCCGCCACTGTGCAGCTCACCCCGGCCACGTGCAGAATGCCCGCATTTCCCCGTTTCGAGGTTCCGTCGCCATGCTCAGCGCTGAGCTCAAGGCCTTCTACATGGTCGCCCGCCTGGGAAGCATCACCCAGGCGGCGAAGAAGCTCGACCTGAGTCAGCCGACCGTGACCACGCAGATCCGCAACCTGGAAGCCCAGTACGGCGTCGAGCTGTTCCATCGGGGCGGTCGCCGTCTGACGGTGAGCGAGGAAGGGGCGAAGCTGCTGCCGATGGTCAAGGTCCTGCTGCAGCAGGAGGCCGACATCGAATTCTTCCTGCGCAACTGCGGGCAGATGCAAGGCACCCTGCGCATTGGCGCCACGGCGCCTTACTACATCCTCGACCTGGTGCGCAGCTTCCGTACGCGCTTCCCGCAGATCGACGTTTCCCTGGATATCGGCAATTCCCAGCAGGTGATCGAGGCGCTGGAGGAATACCGCGTCGATCTCGCTGCCTCCTCGCAGAAACTGGACGACGCCCGCCTGGTGCGCATGGTGCTGGGCAGCGACCCCCTGGTGCTGGCCGTGCACCGTGAACACGCCCTGGCGCGACGCAAGTCGGTGAGCCTGGAGGACTTGAAGGGCCACTGCCTGCTGATGCGCGAGCCCGGCTCCACCACTCGCCAGCTCACTGAGGACATGCTCAAGGACGCCGGCATCTCCATCGGCCCGCTGCTGGAAATCGGCAGCCGCGAATCCATCCGCGAGGCGGTGATTCGCAACCTCGGCATCAGCATCATCGCCCGCCACGAAGTGCCGGATAACCCGGAGCTGCGGGTGATCGAACTCAAGGGTGCGCCGCAGATCGACGAATACCTCTATTGCCTGAAGGAGCGCCGCCAGGCGCGCTTGCCGGCGGCCTTCCTGGCCGTGGCGCGGGAAAGCACGGAGTAGCAGTTGTGCCGTCGGGTGCGCCATGCGCACCGTGAGACAGCCATGGTGCGCACGGCGCACCCTACTAGAGATAACCGACGTTTCCCGACCTATCCCAAATCCGCCAATGACACTATCGGCGTAATTTGCCCAAACGCCATCTGACGTTCGCATTGCCTCCCTAGCATCACCCTCGTCGAGCCGTGCACCCGTGCACGCCAACTGCTTAACGAGGTACCGCCATGACCCCAGCCGACCACCACGCCACCCATATGCGGGTGCGAGATATCCACAAGCGCTTCGGCCATTTCACCGCGTTGGGCGGGGTGTCCCTGGATATCGCCGAAGGCGAACTGGTGTGCCTGTTGGGGCCGTCGGGCTGTGGCAAGACCACGCTGCTGCGCTGCATCGCCGGTCTGGAACAGCAGGACAGCGGCACGCTCCACATCGGCTCGCGGGATATCTCGCGCCTTCCGCCCCAGGCCCGTGACTACGGCATCCTGTTCCAGTCCTACGCGCTGTTCCCCAACCTGACGGTCGAGCAGAACATCGCTTACGGCCTGTCCGGTAGCGGCCGCGAGCAGGTTCGTGCCCGCGTCGCCGAGATGCTGGAACTGGTGGGCCTGGCGGGCAGCGAGAAGAAATTCCCCGGCCAGCTTTCCGGTGGCCAGCAACAGCGCGTAGCCCTGGCCCGCGCCCTGGCGCCGGCACCCTCCCTGCTGCTGCTGGATGAGCCGATGTCGGCGCTGGATGCCCGCGTCCGCGAGCACCTCTGCACCGAGCTGCGCCAACTGCAGAAGCGCCTGGGCATTACCACGCTGATGGTCACCCACAACCAGGACGAGGCCATGTTGATGGCCGACCGCATCGCGGTGATGAACCAGGGCCGCGTCGAACAATATGGCACGCCCCAGGACATCTACCGCCAGCCCGCCACGCCCTTCGTTGCCGAGTTCGTCGGCCAGGGCAACTGGCTGCCCTTCGACTCGCGCCAGGGCGGTCACGCTCGTGTCGGCAGCATGCACCTGCGCCTGCCTGAGACCGCCGCAAGTGCTGACCGCGGCCGTCTGTTCTGCCGCCCTGAAGCTATCGCCATCAACCCCACCGAGCAGCAGGACAACCGCTTCCGCGCCCAGGTGCGGGAGATCACCTTCCTCGGCAACCGTTGCCGCATGAGCTTCGAGCTGGAGCAACTGCCGGGCCATTCGCTGCTGGCCGAACTTGACCCTGAAAGTCTGCCGCGCCTCGGCACTCCAGATATCTGGGTGGCCCTGCCGTCCCGCAGCCTGCAGGTGTTCGCCTGAGATGGATGCCGTGATCAAGCTGGATAAGCCCCAGTCCAAGGGTTCTCTTCGGGCCGACCTGGGCGACCGTCTCTTCGTCCAGGGCGGCAAATACCTGCTGCTGGGCTTCCTGGTCCTTGCCGTTCTGCTGCCGCTGCTGGCGATCTTCTGGCGCGGTTTCAGTGGTGAAGCGGGGCAGGGCGGTGGTTTCGTCGCGGCCCGTGAGCTGTTCGCCAGCGCCAACTTCCACTGGCTGCTGGGCAACAGCCTGAAGGTGTCCCTGAGCGTCGCCGCCATCGTGGTGCCCACCGCCTACCTGTTCGCTTATGCGCTACAACGCACGCTGATTCCGGCCAAGGGCCTGTGGCGAGGCATTTCCCTGCTGCCGCTGCTGGCGCCGTCGATGCTGCCGGGCATCGCGCTGATCTACCTGTTCGGCAACCAGGGTCTGCTGCGCGACTGGCTGCCGGACAATATCTACGGCTTCTGGGGCATCGTCCTGGGTGAAGCCATCTACACCTTCCCCCACGCGCTGATGGTGCTGTTCTCGGCCCTGGGCATGGCGGATGCGCGCCTGTTCGACGCCGCCGCCAGCATGGGCGCGGGCCCTTGGAAGGCCTTCCGCAGCATCACGTGGCCGGCCACCCGCCAGGCCGTGTTCGCGGCTTTCTGCCTGGTGTTCACCCTGACCATCACCGACTTCGGCGTGCCCGTGGTGGTCGGCGGCGACTACCAGGTGCTGGCGCTGGAGGCCTACAAGGCAGTGGTCGGCCAGCAGCAGTTCGGTCGTGGTGCACTGATCGGCATGGTGCTGCTGTTGCCCGCGTTGCTCAGCTTCGGCGTCGATGCCTGGCTGCGCCGCCGCCAGGGCGAGGCCATGAGCGGCCGCGCCCAGGTCTTCCACCCGGCGCCGTCGAAGGTCCGCGATGCCTGCTTCCTGGCTCTGGTGCTGGTGGTCTGCGCCGTCCTGCTGCTGGTGCTGGGCATGGCGGTGTATTCGTCGCTGGTGAAGTTCTGGCCCTACAACCTGTCGCTGTCCCTGCGTCATTACGCCTTCGAGGAAACCGCCGGCGGCGGCTGGCTGGCGTACCGCAACAGCCTGACCCTGGCTACTTGCACGGCCATCTTCGGCAGTGCGCTGATCTTCACCGGCGCCTACCTGATGGAGAAGACCCGTGGCCAGCAGTGGCTCAACCAGGCGCTGCGCCTGCTCAGCTTCGTGCCCATGGCGGTGCCCGGCCTCGTGCTCGGCCTTGGCTACGTGTTCTTCTTCAACCTGCCGGGCAATCCACTGCATGCGCTCTACGGCAGCATGGCCCTGCTGGTGATCTGCTCCATCGCGCACTTCCTGACCACCGCGCAGATGACCGCCACTACCTCGCTGCGCCAGCTGGACGGCGAGTTTGAAGCCGCCGCGCTGTCGCTCAAGGCGCCGCTCTGGCGCCACTACCTACGAGTGACCGTGCCGATCTGCCTGCCGGCGCTGCTGGACGTCATCCGCTACCTGTTCGTTTCGGCCATGACCACCGTGTCCGCCGCCATCTTCCTCTACAGCCCCGACAGCATCCTCGCCGCCGTGGCCGTACTGAACATGGACGATGCCGGCAATGTGGGCGGTGCGGCCGCCATGTCGACCCTGATCCTGCTGACTTCCGCCGCGGTATCCCTGCTGCTGGCCTGGGCTTCGCGCGGTCTGCTGCGCCGGTCCCAGGCTTGGCGCCAGGGCTCGCCGGCCACCGCCTGAACCAACCGTTGAACAACCACAAACTGCAAGCCAACCCCGACAAGGAGCTTTCCATGTTCAAACGCCTCGCACTCGCCGCCGCCGTTGTGGCCGGCTTCAGCTTCCAGGTCCAGGCCGCCACCGAGCTGACCGTGTACACCGCCCTGGAAGCCGAACAGCTGTCGGCCTACAAGAAGGCCTTCGAAGCGCAGAACCCGGATATCGAGATCAAGTGGGTGCGTGACTCCACCGGCATCATCACCGCCAAGCTGCTGGCCGAAAAAGATCGCCCGCAGGCCGACGCCGTGTGGGGCCTGGCCGCTTCCAGCCTGGCCATCCTGGACCAGCAGGGCATGCTGGAGAAGTACGCGCCCAAGCACCTGGACACCATCGGCGCCAACTACCGCGACGCCGCCAATCCGCCGGCCTGGGTCGGCATGGACGTGTGGGCCGCGACCATCTGCTTCAACACCGTGGAAGCCGAGAAGCAGGGCCTGGCCAAGCCCGGCAGCTGGGAAGACCTGACCAAGCCCGAGTACAAGGGCAAGATCGTGATGCCGAACCCGGCGTCCTCCGGTACCGGCTTCCTCGACGTCAGCGCCTGGCTGCAGACCTTCGGCGAGAAGCAGGGCTGGGCCTACATGGACGGCCTGCACCAGAACATCGGGCAGTACGTCCATTCCGGCTCCAAACCGTGCAAGCTGGCCGCTGCCGGCGAGTTCCCCATCGGCATCTCCTTCGAATACCCGGCCGTGCAGCTGAAGCGCCAGGGCGCCCCGCTGGATATCGTCCTGCCGAAAGAAGGCCTGGGCTGGGAAATCGAAGCCACCGGCATCGTGAAAGGCACCGACCAGCTTGAAGCCGCGAAGAAACTCGCCGACTTCTCCGCCAGCCCGGCGGCCATGGAGCTGTACAAGGAAAACTTCGCCGTCCTCGCCGCCCCGGGCATCGCCAAGCCGCAGACCGAACTGCCGGCCGACTACGAACAGCGCCTGATCAAGAACGACTTCGCCTGGGCCTCGCAGAACCGCGACCAGATCCTCGCCGAATGGCGCAAGCGTTACGACGGCAAGTCCGAGAAGTTGCCGCAGTAAGTCACGCGCTAGGTCCCTCGCCTGGATAGCCCCTCTCCCTTTGGGAGAGGGGTTCGGGTGAGGGAAGCTGGGCCCCGCTCGATTCCAAGGAGTCACTCATGCCCCTGCAAGACACCGATATCGCCATCGTCGGCGCCGGCATCCTCGGCCTTTCACACGCTTATGCCGCCGCCCGTCGCGGCCTGCGCGTCAGCGTCTTCGAGCGCAGCGCCACGCCGCTGGGCGCGTCGGTGCGCAACTTCGGCCAGGCCCTGGTCACCGGCCAACCGCCGGGCCCCATGCATGCGCTGGCCCGTGCCAGCCGCGAAATCTGGGCCGGTTGGGCCGAAGCCGCCGGCTTCGACATCCGCCGCAACGGCTCCCTGCTGTTCGCCCGTACCCGTGCCGAAGAGGAGCTGCTGGAAGCTTTCTGCGAAGTACGCGCCCCTGAGCATGGCTATCACGTCCAACTGCTGCGCGGCGAGCGCCTGCACGACCTTTACCAGGGCCAGTTCAACCACCACCGCGCCGCGCTGCTGGGGCTGGACGACCAGCAGATCTATTCTCGCGAGGCCATTCCCGCGCTGGTGGGCTACCTGCGCCGCGAGCATGGCGTCCAATTTCATTTTTCCACCCTGGTACGCGATGTCGAACCGGGGGTTCTCCACAGCACCAAAGGCAGCTGCCGCGCAGAGCAGATCGTCATCTGCTCGGGGCATGACTACCAGACACTGCTGGCCGAGCAGATCGCTCCACTGCAACCCCAGGTGTGCCGCCTGCAGATGCTGCGCGTACGCCCGGAACGTGATTTCGGCCTGAACCAGGCGGTGCTCACGGGACTCAGTTGCGTGCACTACGGCGCCTTTGCCGACCTGCCGGAAGCCGAGGCCATCCGCGAGCAGATCCAGAACGAGCAGCCTGAGCTGGAGGAAAACGGCATTCACTTGCTGGTCAGCCCGACGCCCTATGGCGAGTTGATCGTCGGCGACTCCCACCACTACGGCAGCGATGCGTCGCCCTTCAACGCCGAGGCAGTGGACGACATCATGCTGGCGCTGGCCGAACACACCCTGGGCATGCGCCTGACGGTGGTGGAGCGCTGGCAGGGCGTCTACGGCGCCCGTGGCCCGGGACCCTTCTCGGTGCTCAAGCCCGCTCCTGGCGTGACGGCGGTGCTGATGCACAGCGGTGTCGGCATGAGCATCGGGCCAGCGCTGGGTGAGCGGACGATGGCGGGGATGCTGGGCTGAGTTCCTTGTGGGGCCGAATGAAACCTTGTGGGGGCGATTTCAATCGCCAAGCAGGCCGAAGGTCTGCCCTGCGGCTTCCTAGGGGGCAGCTTCGCTGCCCTTAGCGAATGAATTCGCCCCCACAGGAAGAGCGGACACTATCCCGCCGACACCGATGACTCCCTCTGGGGTGAAGAGGCATGCTTTCGGAAGCACTGCTTCCGTTGCCGATAAACGCCGGAGCGCGAAGCGATCAGGCTGGGGCGCAGAGCGGGGCGGGGGTGAGGGTAGCCCGAGCAAGCTCGGACTCTACAGGGCAGACCTGCGGCCTGCTTGGCGAATGAATTCGCCCCTACAGATAAGCGACCGCCCCCGGATGGGCGCTTATCAATCCAACCGCTTATGCACCCGCGCCACTGCAACGGTGAGCATCACCAGGGTGAACACCACCAGCACCACCAGTTCCAGCCATAGGTCGGCGAGGCCCGCGCCGCGCAGCATGATGCCGCGGGTCAGGCGCAGGAAGTGGGTCAGCGGCAGGATTTCCGCTATCCACTGTGCTGCCACGGGCATGCCGGCGAAGGGGAACATGAAGCCCGACAGCAGGATCTGCGGCAGGAAGGTGAAGAAGGCCATCTGCATGGCCTGGAACTGGCTGCGCGCGAGGGTGGAGATGAACACGCCCAGGGTCAGGCTGGCGAAGATGAACACCAGGGACGCGCCGTAGAGTTCCAGCAGCGAACCACGCACTGGAACCTCGAACAGCCACAGCCCTACCAGGAGGATCACCGTCACCTGCACCAGGCCGATGCCGACGAAGGGCAGCACCTTGCCCAGGGTCAGTTCCCAGGGCGAAACCGGCGTGGTGATCAGCAGCTCCATGTTGCCGCGCTCCCGCTCGCGCACCAGGGCGATGGCGGTGAATAGCACCATGGTCATGGTCAGGATCACACCGATCAGCCCCGGCACCGTGTTCAGCGGCGCCAGGCGTTCCGGGTTGTAGAAGTTCACCACCTGCACGCCGGTCAGGCTCGGCCAGCCGGGCAGCGGGTAGGCCGCAAGTTGCCGCGCCGAGGCCTGCACCACCTGGTCGGAGCCGTCCACCACCAGCTGCAGGGGTGGGCGGTCCTTGCGTTGCAGCCGTGCTTCGAAGTCCGGCGGCACCACCAGGGCGGCGCTGATGCTGCCTTCGCGCAGCAGCTTGTCCAGTTGCTGCGGGGTGGCGAGCTGGTAGCGAAAGTCCAGCACCTGGCTGGCCCCGAGTTCGGCCACCACTTCGCGGGAGCGGGCGGTATCCGCCTGGTCCAGCACGGCGGCGTGCAGGCCGCGCACGTCCATGTTGATCGCGTAGCCGAAGAGCACCAGTTGCATGATCGGGATGCCGACGATCATGGCGAAGGTCAGGCGGTCGCGGCGCAGCTGGCGGAGTTCCTTGAGGACGATGGCCCCCAGGCGGCGCAGGTTCATGATGAGGCTCCGGCCCGCTCGAGCGGGCGGTGGGTGACGGCGACGAAGACGTCTTCGAGGTTGGCTTCGGTGGGCTTCACCTCGGCTTCGACGCCTTGCTCGGCCAGGCGCCGGGCGATGCGCTCGTGGGCGTCGTCGACGGCGCTGAGCACGCGCAGCGTGGCGCCGATCTGGGCCATGGCGATGACTTCCTCGGCGCCTTGCAGGGCACGCTGGGCCTGGCGCGGCTGGGCGCACTCCACCACCAATGGGCGGCCGGGCAGGGCGGCCATTAGTTCGGCGGGGCTGCCATCGGCCACCAGGCGGCCGGCGTCGAGGATGCCGAGGCGGGTGCAGCGTTCGGCTTCGTCCATGTAGTGGGTGGACACCAGCAGGGTGGTGCCGGCTTCGGCCAGTTCGAACAACGAGTCCCAGAATTCCCGGCGCGACTGCGGGTCCACGGCGCTGGTGGGCTCGTCGAGCAGCAGCAGGTCCGGCTTGTGCAGCACCGCGCCGGCCAGCGCCAGGCGCTGTTTCTGGCCGCCGCTCATGGTGCCGGCAAGCTGCTTGCGGCGGTCTGCCAGCCAGTAGCGCTCCAGCAGTTCGTCGATGCGCTGGCGGGCCTGGCGGCGGTCCAGTCCCTGGACGGTGGCGAGGAATTCCAGGTTCTCGCCCACCGTCAGGTCCTCGTAGAGGGAGAACTTCTGGGTCATGTAGCCGATGCGGCGTTTCAGTTCCTCGGCGTCCTGGGGAATGCGGCAGCCGAGCACTTCGATCTCGCCGGCGCTGGGCAGCAGCAGGCCGCAGAGCATGCGGATGGTGGTGGACTTGCCACAGCCATTGGGGCCGAGGAAGCCGAAAACCTCGGCGCGGTTGACGTGCAGGTTCAGCCCGTCGACCGCGGTGAGCTGGCCGAAACGCTTGGTCAGGCCGTTCGCGCGAATGACGGCTTCGTTACTGTTCATGGCTCACTCGCTCCGCCTGCACCGGCAGGCCGGCGGGCAGCTTGCGCGCCGCCTCGCCCTGGAGCACCAGCTCGGCGCGATAGACCAGGCGGCTGGCGTCTTCGCCGGTCAGGGCGAAGTAGGGGGTGAAGCTGGACTCGCTGGCGATGCTGCGCACGGTGGCATCGAAGGGCTCGGCCACGCCTTCAACCTTCACCTTCAGGGAATCGCCAATGGTGATGTTCGGCCGCACGGAGGCCGGCACGTAAACCCGCGCGTAAGGCGCATCGCCCACCAGCAGGCTGACCAGCTCGGCGTTCAGCGGCGGCTGGTCGCCGGGCTTGAAGGGCAGCGCGTCGACCCGGCCGTCGCGAGGGGCGCGCAGGCTGAGGTGTTCGCGGGTGACTTTCAATTTAGCCAGACGGCCCTGGGCGGCCTGGAGCAGTGCGGTCGCCTGCTCGATCTGCTCCGGACGGGTGCCATTGGTGAGTTCGCGCAGCTGGGCATCGGCGTTGTTCACTGCGGCGCTGGCCTGGTCGCGGGCGGCGCGGGCGCGGTCCAGTTCGGCGATGGCCACCTGGCGGCGCTGGTAGAGGGAGGCGATGCGCTGGAAGTTGCGCTCGGCGTCGGTCAGCTCCGCGTGGTTGCGATTAAGGGTGGCGCGGGCGGCGTCGACGGTCTCGCTGCGGGCGCCGTTGCTCAGTTCTTCCAGTCGCGCCCGGGCCTGGCCGACATCACCTTCGGCTTCCTTGACGCGGGCGTCGAGGCGGCGGGGGTCCAGTTCCAGCAGCAGTTGGCCTTCTTGGACCTGGTCACCCTCGGCTACGCGCCAGGCAAGGATGGTTTCCGAGGCTTCGGCGGGCAGGCCGATGCGATCCCATTCCAGGGTGCCGAGCAGCGCTTGCTGGGCGGGGTCTTCGCAGCCGGCGAGCAGGGTGAAGGCCAGCAGGCAGGGGAGCAGGCGTTTCATGGCTTCACCTCCAGGCCCCGTTCGAGCAGGGCCATGATGTGTTTCACCATGGCTTCGTCGCCCAGCTCCGGCGTGGCGAAGATGCCGCGCCAGATCTGCCCGGCGGCGTAGGGCAGCATGACCAGCCCGACCAGGGAAACCACCAGCAGGCGTGGGTCGATATCGGGGTTGAGGCGTCCTCCCGCCTGCGCTGCGGCGAAGCGCTGGGCCAGCAGCAAGGGCACCATCGGGGCGAAGCGGGATGTGAGCATTTCACGCAGCGCGCCGCCTTCGCAGAGCACTTCGCGGACCCAGAGCGGTGGCAGCCAGGGGTTCCGGCTGAGGTTGGCGCTCATGCCGCGAACGAAGGCACCGACCAGCTCCAGCGGATCGTCACCGACCTGTTGCAGGCGTTCGCCCATGCCCTGGAACAGAGGGAGCAGGCGTTCCTCGACCATCGCCTCCACCAGGCGCTCCTTGTTGCCGAAGTAGTAATTCACCAGTGCGGGCGTCACGCCGGCCTGCTGGGCAATGCTGCGCAGGCTGGCGGCGTGCACGCCGATATGGGCGAAGGCTTCGGTAGCCGCGTCCAGCAGGCGTTCGCGCTGGAGCTGGGAATCGCCTGTCGGGCGGCCGGGGGAGCGAGGGCGGGTCACGGTAAGCATCTCCGGACGGGTAAGGATGGTTTATTTAAATATGCATTTAATTAATTAACAACGAACAGCCGACGAACGCGAAATGCGGGCTATCTTCAGTTTCTACGGATCAGCCTTGGACCCAAGCCGTGCGCGACGCCCTGCGTGCTTTCCTGGCGCCAGACATCCCGGCGCTGCAATTCGCGATCAAGACCTTGCTGGGAGGCGGCATCGCCCTCTGGTGCGCCTTTCGCTTCGACCTCCAGCAACCGCAATGGGCGCTGATGACGGCGTTCATCGTGGCCCAGCCGCTGTCCGGGATGGTGGTGCAGAAAGGCCTGGCGCGGCTGCTAGGCACACTCGTGGGCACGGTGATGTCGGTGGCCATCGTCGGTCTCTTCGCGCAGACGCCCTGGCTGTTCCTGCTGGCCCTGGCGACCTGGCTGGGCATCTGTACCGCCGCCTCGACCATGCTGCGCAGTGCCTGGTCCTATTCCTTCGTGCTGGCCGGTTATACGGTCGCCATCATTGGCCTGCCTGCCATCGCTCACCCCCTGGCGGTGTTCGACCAGGCCGTGGCGCGCTCCACGGAGATCTGCCTCGGCATCCTCTGCGCCACCCTCACCAGCGCACTGCTCTGGCCGCAGCGGGTGGAACGCCAGTTGGCGCGTCAGGCGCGGGACGCCTGGCAATGCGGTATCCAGGCGTCGATCTCCGCCCTGAAGGGCGAGCGGCAGGAGCGCCAGGGCCTGCTCGGCGTGCTGGGGCGCATCGTGGCAGTGGATGCGCAGCGCGAGCATGCCTGGTTCGAAGGCAACCTGGGACGACAACGTGCGCTGGCGCTGCAGGTGCTCAGTCGCGACTTGCTCAGCCTGTTACGCCTGGCGCGCGGCGTGGCGCGGCAGTGGCGCCAGCTGGGGGAAGACGAAGCGGAAGGGTTGCGGCCCTGGCTGGAGGAAGTGGAGCAGACCCTGGCTGAACCCGATGTGGCACGCCTGGATGGATTGCGCGAGCGACTGCTGTTGGCGTCTGAAGACGAGGCTCTGACCACCGTCCAGCAGTACTGCCTGGGCCGCCTGGCACTGGTGATGCGCCAGGCCTCGGAGGCGGTCGACGCCATGTATGCGGTGGAGCGGGGCGAAGCACCCGAAGATGCACCGCAGCCCTTGTCCGCCCATCGCGATGCACCGACAGCCGCCATCTACGGCCTGCGCAGCGCTCTGGCCTTCCTCGGTCTGTCGGCCTTCTGGCTGGCCACTGCCTGGACCGCGGCAGTGGGCGCGCTGACCCTGACCTGTGTGATCTGTGGCCTGTTCGCCAGCCGCGAGAATGCCGAGCAGATCGGCATGATGTTCCTGCGCGGCATCCTCTATGCGCTGCCTGTGGCCTTTGTGGTCGGCCAACTGTTCCTGCCCCAGCTCAGTGGCTTCGCAATGCTCTGCATGGCCCTCGGCGTGCCGTTGTTCTTCGGTGCGCTGGGCATGGCCAAGCCTGCGCTGGGCGCCACGGCCACCTCGTTCTGCCTGCACTTCATCGTGCTCTGTGCACCGCAGAACCTCATGCGTTTCGATGTCGGGCTGTTCTTCAACGAGGCGATTTCCATGCTTCTCGGCGTGGCCTTCGCGGTGAGCGCGTTCCGCCTCATTCCCCTGCGCAATCCGGTGTGGCACGGCCGCCGTCTGCTCAAGGCGAGCCTGAACGATCTGGCGCGACTGACCGGCGTGCGCCTGGCCGGAGCGGAGAACTGGTTCGGCGGGCGCATGGCGGATCGCCTCCTGCAATTGGCGCGGCTCTATCCGGTGCTGCCGGAGCAGAGTCGCAGTCGCTGGGACGATGGCATCGCCAGTCTGGATGTGGGCGACGAGCTGCTGCACCTGCGGCGTTGCCTGGCCGCAGCCGACAGGCCGCTGGGCGCATCGGAGGACCGCTTCCTGCGGCATCTTGAACGGGTGGTATTGCAGGGGCCGGCGCCCGGCCGCGCCCAGGCCCTCGACGAGCCGGTCGAGGAGCTGCTGAAAGCCCTGCGCGGTGCCGGAGGGACCATCGACCGTCGCCTCGCCCAGGCGGCGCTGTTGCAGTTGCAGCAGAGTTGGCGGCAATGGTGTGAACAACAGGAGGCGAGCCATGGGCTTGCGTGAATGGTCCTTTGGCGGTGTGCTGCTCAGCCCCTTTCTGCTTTATGCGTTGCTGGCATTGCTGGTGACCGGCGCGCTGCGCATCGGCCTGGCGCGTGCCGGGCTGGCGCGCTGGATCTGGCACGAAGCGCTGTTCGACTGTGCCCTGTATGTGTGTGTGCTGGCGGCGCTGGTCGCGTTGACCGGGCACTGGTGAAGGAGATGACGATGCGTTCCACGCTGCGCGTACTGGTAACCCTCGCCCGGGTCGTGGTGGCTATCGTGGCCGGCTATGGCCTCTGGCAGCACTACATGCTCGCTCCCTGGACCCGTGACGCGCGGGTGCGCGCAGACGTGGTAGTGATATCGCCCGACGTGTCCGGCTGGGTGATGGAGCTGAAGGTGCAGGACAACCAGCAGGTCAAGGCCGGCGACCTGCTCCTGAGCATCGACCGCGAGCGCTATCAGGCGGCCCTGGAAAAGGCCCGCGCGGTGGCCGAAACCCGCCAGCATCAGCTGCGCCTACATGAGCATGAGGCGTCCCGCCGTGTGCATCTCGGGCCGCAGGCCATCAGCGCGGAACTGCGCGAGAACGCCTTGATCACTGCCCAGGTGGCGCGCGCCGAATACCGCGAAGCCCAGGCGGAGGTGAAGGTGGCCGAGATCAACCTCGCCCGCAGCGAATTGCGGGCACCGCGCAATGGCCAGGTGACCAACCTGCGCCTCGCCCAGGGCAACTATGTCGGAGCAGGGCAGCCGGTGATGGCGCTGGTGGACGACGGCTCCTTCTACGTCCAGGCCTATTTCGAGGAAACCAAGCTGCCGCGCATCAAGGTCGGTGCGCCGGTGAAGGTCTGGCTGATGAGCGCGGGGGAGCCGTTGACCGGCAAGGTGGAAAGCATCAGCCGCGGCATCACCGACCGCAATGCCATTCCCGATACCCAGTTGCTGGCGAACGTCGAACCCACTTTCAACTGGGTACGCCTGGCGCAGCGGATTCCGGTGCGGATCAAGCTGGACAAGGTGCCGGACGACGTGACCCTGAGCGCCGGGATGACGGCGAGTGTGACGGTGGCGGAGTAAAACAGGGCTGAATCGTCGGGCCTCGTTCCTCGGACCAACCTACGGCAGGACTGCGTCCTGCTTGGCGAATGAATTCGCCCCTACAGGGGAGGGGGCTTCCGGGTTTCGAAGGTGTGCCGAGAGTCACCCCTCGCCCTCTGGGAGAGGGGCCGGGGGAGAGGGTAGTTTCCGGCGGCTCGGTGCCCACCCTTATCGAGAATGAATTCGCTCCCACAGGAAAGACAGTCGCACACAAAAAAGCCCGGACTCATCCGTAATGCTGTTCAGTTAGCCCCGCCCACGAGGTGTCGCTGTGGTTGTAGGAGCGAGCTTGCTCGCGAAGCTTTCCGGGATATCGGCCATTCGCCAGCAAGCTGGCTCCTACAGCGCTTCCCCGCTGCA
>MTEY01001386.1_pt1 | contig 35169 bp, 37 predicted proteins | sample 1042721 | NCBI WGS metagenome assembly MTEY01 (sample SAMN06185809, study PRJNA358809) | soil metagenome | isolation source: soil biostimulated with seedmeal as carbon source | place: India | collected 2015-05-23 | reverse complement strand
AATGCGTCACCTGCTGTGCTGTCTGTTGCTGGTTCCGGCGATTGCCGGAGCCGAGATCTATCGCTGGACTGATGCCCAAGGACGAGTGCACTTCAGCGAGACACCCAGGGAAGGCGCCGAGCCGGTCTCGGTTAAGCCCCAGGTCATCGAACGCGATCAGGCGACTCGTGAGCGTGAAGCGCGCACTGAGAAAGTCTTCGACGCGCGCCGCCAGGAACAGGCTGCCGCGGCGGATCGGGCCGCAGATGCGCGGGCGCGGCAACAGAAGGAATGCAGCCGGTTGCGTTCACAGAAGGACGATCTGGATCAAGGCGGACCGTTTTACCGGCTCGACGAGCGTGGCGAGCGCCAGTACTACACTGATGAACAGATCGAAACCTACCGTCGCAAGCTTGGCGAGAACATCGCCCGCGATTGCAACTGAAGGTTGGACTGGGGTTACAACGAGTTCATACTGAAGTGCCACCAATAGCGATTTGATATCATGCCTACCAAGCGCCATATCGAACGCCATCAGCTGCCTTATTACCTGAAGGTGTTCAATCGAATCACCGACAAGCCCATGGGTTACCTGGGCAATGTTTCCATGGACGGCCTGATGCTGATCAGCCAGCTGCCCATGCTGGTGGGCGCACGCTTCGATATGCAGTTGAAGATTCCGGGCAAGGATGGGCAACTGCACTTCATCGATTTCTACGCCACCTGCCAGTGGTGCCACGAGGATGTGACGCCTGGCCACTACGATTCCGGCTTCTCACTGGTGGCACCGCCGTCGGAATACGCCGACCTGATTGACGCCTTGCGTTTCTACTTCAGCTTTCGCCCTTTGGCCGCCTCGGCCTGAGTCTGCCTGAAAAAGTGCGAATCCTTCTCCGGGACAGCTCGTAGGGTGCGCCGTGCGCACGGGGGCGTTGGCACAAGTAAATCGGTGCGCGCAGCGCACCCTACTAGGACGCTTCCCTCCCTACATGCACGAAAAAGGCGCCAGATGGCGCCTTTTTCGCAGTAGATCGGTTCAGGGCCGGATTTCGATCAGCGTCCCGTCCTTGACCAGGCTCCATATTTCGCGCATGTCCGAGTTCTTCATGGCGATGCAACCTTCAGTCCAATCCAGACTGTGGAAATACCATTCCGGATATTCCTCATCCAGCGGTGTGCCGTGAATCATGATCATGCCGCCCGGCGTCACGCCCTTGTCCCGGGCCTTCGCTGCGTCGCGGGCGTTGGGGTAGGAGATGTGCATGGACAGGTTGAACTTGTCGCTCGTCTTGCGCCAGTCGATCCAGTAGAAGCCTTCGGGCGTGCGCTGGTCCCCTTCGCGCAGCTTCGGGCCAAGTGGTTGCTTGCCGAGCGAGATGCGGTAGGACTTGAGAATGTCGCCGCGATTCATCAGCAATAGTTTGCGCTCCGATTTCACCACCAGGACCTTGTCGATGGATTTTTCAACCATCGTCGGCGTGGTGCTCGCCTGAGCGAGAGCGGCAAGGCTCATGGAAAATACGACTAGCAACCAGCGCATCGGCACAGCAACCCCACAGTGTTCAAGTCAGCAGATTAGTGGTCAGGCTTTTTTGTAGTAGGCCAGCAACGGAGCGAGTGGCTCGTTGCGCACCGGGAAGACCTGCCCGGCGCGGTCGGCGAAATAGCATTCTAAGGTACGGCCCACGGTCGGAAAAGCCAGCTCCGACCAGGGAATATCCCGTTCGTGGAAGAGACGCACTTCCAGGCTTTCGTCACCGGCGGCGAAGTCCAGGTCTACCAGCTCGGCGCGGAAGAAGGTGTACACCTGACTGATATGCGGCAGGTCGAACAGCGTATAGAGGCTGAGATTGCGCACCCGCGCGCAGGCTTCTTCAAGCGTTTCGCGAGTAGCGGCCTGTTCCATGGTCTCACCGTTTTCCATGAATCCCGCGGGCAGGGTCCAGTAGCCCTTGCGCGGATCGATGGCGCGGCGGCAGAGCAGCACCTGCTCGCCCCAGACCGGCAGGCAACCGGCAACGATGCGAGGATTCTGATAGTGGACCGTGTGGCAGCTGTCACACACGTAGCGCAGGCGGTTGTCTCCGTCGGGGATGCGCTGGGCGACCGGGCCGCCGCACTGGCTGCAGTATTTCATCGTGGATCCTCAGGGGCAGGCGCTCATCTTGGCGCGGCACGGTGTCGCACGGCAAGCGGCGTACCGGGCAAACCCAAGGGGGTGAATGATGCGACCTGTCGGCGTGGGACTTGGGCGGCCCCGAGGTTCATGCCATGATGCCCGGCAGTCGAGAACAACGAGAAAATCCATGCTGGATGACCTGCTCCGTCGTGTGCAGAGCTACTCCCCGAGAACCCTGGAAACCGATCACGACTTCCCTGAAGCGGCGGTGCTGGTGCCCATCACGCGCAGCGACGAGCCCGAGCTTGTCCTCACCCTGCGCGCCAGTGGCCTGTCCACCCATGGCGGCGAGGTGGCCTTTCCCGGTGGTCGTCGCGACCCCGAGGATGCGGACCTGATCCAGACTGCGCTGCGCGAAGCGGAGGAAGAAGTGGGCCTGCCGCCAGGCCTGGTGGAAATCATCGGCCCGTTGAGCGCGCTGGTTTCCCGCCATGGCATCAAGGTCACCCCTTATGTCGGGCTGGTCCCGGACTTCGTCCAGTACAAGGCCAACGACGGTGAGATCGACTCGGTCTTCAGCGTGCCACTGGCATTCTTCCGCGACGATCCGCGGCAGGTGACCCACCGCATCGATTACCTCGGCCGCAGCTGGTACGTCCCCAGCTATCAGTACGGCGAATACAAGATCTGGGGCCTGACGGCGATCATGGTCATCGAGCTGGTCAACCTGGTCTATGACGCCGGCATCGATATGACCCGTGCCCCGGCGAGCTTCATAAAACTCAAATAAGCCCCGTTCGAGGAGCGCCTGATGAAATACCGCCTTGGAACCGCCCAGGTCGAAAGCCATCCCGACAGCTGGACCGCCCCCACTGCCACCCTGGTGGGCAAGGTGCGCCTGGATGCCGGTGCCAGCGTCTGGTTCGGCGCCGTACTGCGCGGCGATAACGAGCTGATCCACATCGGTGAGAACAGCAACGTCCAGGACGGCACCGTGATGCATACCGACATGGGCTATCCGTTGAACATCGGCCGGTCCGTCACCATCGGCCATAACGCCATGTTGCACGGCTGCTCGGTGGGCGACTTCAGCCTCATCGGCATCAATGCCGTGGTACTCAACGGCGCGAAGATCGGCAAGTACTGCATCATCGGCGCCAACGCACTGATTCCCGAAGGCAAGGAGATCCCCGACGGCTCGCTGGTCATGGGCTCTCCCGGCAAAGTGGTGCGTGAGCTGACCGAGCAACAGAAGAAGATGCTCGAAGCCAGTGCCGCCCACTATGTACACAATGCCCAGCGCTACGCCCGCGACTTGGCCGAGCAGGACGACTGATGGACGCCGAACGCCCCGTCCGCTCCCCCTGCGTGCAGGTTTGCGTGCTGGACGACCAGGACATCTGCGGTGGTTGCCAGCGCACCGCCGACGAAATCACCCGCTGGGGCCGCATGGACAACGCCGAACGGCGCGAAGTCCTGGCCCGCTGTTTCGAGCGCGCCAAGGCCAGCGGCCTGTTCATCATTCCCCCGACCCAGGCTTCTTGACTCCCCGAGGAAACGACATGCCCCGTATTGGAACCCCCTTGTCACCCAGCGCGACCCGTGTACTGCTGTGCGGCTCTGGTGAGCTCGGCAAGGAGGTGGCGATCGAACTGCAGCGCCTGGGCTGCGAAGTCATCGCCGTCGACCGTTACGCCGATGCCCCGGCCATGCAGGTGGCGCATCGCAGCCACGTGATCAGCATGCTGGACGGTGCGGCCCTGCGCGCCGTGATCGAGCAGGAGAAACCGCATTACATCGTGCCGGAGATCGAGGCCATCGCCACCGCGACCCTGGTGGAGCTGGAAGCCGAAGGCTTTACCGTGGTGCCCACTGCTCGCGCAGCCCAGCTCACGATGAACCGGGAAGGCATCCGCCGCCTCGCCGCCGAGGAACTGGGCGTGCCCACCTCGCCCTATCATTTCGCCGATACCTTCGAGGACTACAGCGCGGCGGTGGCCAGCGTCGGCTACCCTTGCGTGGTCAAGCCGATCATGAGCTCCTCTGGCAAAGGCCAGTCGGTACTCAAGTCCGACGCCGACCTGAAAGCTGCCTGGGACTACGCCCAGGAAGGTGGCCGCGCCGGCAAGGGACGGGTCATCGTCGAGGGTTTCATCGACTTCGATTACGAAATCACCCTGCTCACCGTGCGCCATATCGGCGGTACCAGCTTCTGCGCGCCCATCGGTCATCGCCAGGTGAAGGGCGACTACCATGAATCCTGGCAGCCCCAGGCGATGAGTCCAACGGCCCTGGCCGAGTCGGAACGCATCGCCCAGGCGGTGACCGAGGCCCTGGGTGGTCGTGGCCTGTTCGGCGTGGAGCTGTTCATCAAGCGCGACCAGGTGTGGTTCAGCGAGGTTTCGCCGCGTCCCCACGACACCGGCCTGGTGACGCTGATTTCCCAGGACCTTTCCGAATTCGCCCTGCACGCGCGGGCCATCCTCGGCCTGCCGATTCCAGCCATCCGCCAGACAGGCCCGTCCGCCTCGGCGGTGATACTGGTCGAAGGCACGTCCAGCCAGGTCAGCTTCGGCAACCTGGGGGCGGCGCTCAGCGAGCCGGATACCGCGCTGCGTCTGTTCGGTAAACCGGAAGTGGACGGTCAGCGCCGCATGGGTGTTGCCCTGGCGCGGGACGAGTCCACCGATCTGGCGCGGGCCAAGGCGACCCGTTCCGCGCAGGCGGTCGACGTCAAGCTGTGATGCGCCTGGCCACGTTGTGCTGGTGGGTAGCGGCGCTGCCGCTGCTACCCCTCGCACTGCCCATGGCCATGCATACCCGCCGTACCGCACTGCGCCTGGCGCCCGCTGCCGGGCCGGAGCGGGGGCTTGCAGGGAGCGAGCTGGAAGGCGAGCCCCTGCGACTTCTCTTGATCGGTGAATCCACCGTTGCCGGCGTCGGCGCTTCCTGCCTGGACTTCGCCCTGGCCGGCCAGTTGGCCTCGGCCCTGGCCATGCGCCTGCGGCGCCCTGTGGCCTGGCGTGCCTGCGGCGAGAACGGCATCACGGCAGGCGAGGCCCTGGAGCGGCTCCTGCCGCAGGTAGCGGATGAACCTGTCGACCTGGTGCTGCTGGTCTTCGGCGTCAACGACACCACCCATTTCAGCTCCAGTCGCCGATGGCAGGAAGCGTTGAAGGGTATGGCGCGCCATTTCGTCAAGCGTGGTGCACAAGTCGCGCTGGCCGGCGTACCACCGTTGCAGCATTTCACTGCATTGCCCTGGCTGCTGCGCCAGTTGCTCGGCTGGCGCGCCAGTTTGCTGAATCTCCAACTGCGGGCGCTGGCGGAGCATGAGGAGCTTGCTTGCTGTGCGACTCGCCTGGAGATGCGTCCGGAATTCCTGGCGCTGGATGGCTACCATCCCTCCCCGATTGGCTATCGCGTCTGGGGCGAGTCGCTGGCGGACTGGTTCGTCGCTTCGCTTCAACCGGCCCGGGAGACGGAAGGCCTGGCGCTCGATCTCAGCGCATGAGGCTGGGGCCCCTGTCGCGGTTTTCTTCGAGTTTGGAGCGGCCAGCGGACGGTGGCGATCAGGCCTTCGGCGTAAGCCCGGCGCGCCAGGCGAGCACGCGCTGCACACGGTTTTCGCCGGACTGGAGGATTTCCAGGCGATAAGGGCCGACCTTCAGGCACACGCTGGAATCGGGAATCTGTTCCAGGGCTTCGGTGATCAGGCCGTTGAGGGTCTTCGGTCCGTCGCAGGGCAGGTGCCAGCCGAGCACCCGATTGAGTTCGCGCAGGTGCAGCGATCCGTCCAGCTCATAGCGGCCGTCATCGCGGGACTGGATGCCCGGGTTGGGGGCGAAGTCTTCGAGGCTGCCGAACTCGCCCACCAACTCCTGGAAGATGTCTTCCAGGCTGACCAGGCCTACCACATCGCCGTACTCGTCGACCACGATGCCAAGGCGGCGCTTTTGCTTCTGGAAGTTCACCAATTGGGTCAACAGCGGCGTACTTTCCGGCACGAAGTAGGTCTCGCGGCTCACTGCCATCAGTTGCTCGGCGCTGGTCGGACCTTCGGTCAGCAGGCGCGGTAGCTGGCGCAGGTGGAGGATGCCTTCGATCTGGTTGATGTCTTCGCGGTACAGCGGCAGGCGGGTGTGGGTGGCGTTCTGCAACTGCGCAAGGAGTTCTTCCGGCGAAGTGTCCAGGTCGATGCCCTGGATTTCGTTGCGGGGAATCATGATCGAACTGACGGTGACTTGCTGCAGCGCGTCGCTCACCGCCACTGGCAAGCGCGATTGGGGCTGGATCTCCACACCATGGCGACGGCGTGTGGCCAGCCAGGCGACCACCGCGCCGGCTACCAGGGAGAGGGTGATTCCAAGGAGGAGGCCGGCGAGCAGTCCGTGCATGGGATCGTCAGACGTGGAGGATGAATTCGCGGACCAGCTTGCTGCCGAAATACGCCAGCATCAACAGGCAGAAGCCCGCGAGGGTCCAGCGAATGGCCTTGTGCCCACGCCAGCCGAGTTGGTGGCGGCCCCACAACAGCACGCCGAACACGACCCAGGCGATGCAGGAAAGGATGGTCTTGTGCGCCAGATGCTGGGCAAACAGGTTGTCCACGAACACCCAGCCGGAGATCAGCGACAGCGACAGCAGGCACCAGCCGGCACTCAGGAAGCCGAACAACAGGCTTTCCATGGTTTGCAGGGCAGGGAAGTTCTTGATCAGCCCGGAAGGGTGCTTGTGCTTGAGTTGATGGTCCTGCAGCAGCAACAGCAGGGCCTGGAACACCGCCATGGTCAGCAGGCCGTAGGCCAGGATCGACAGCAGGATATGCGCGAGGATGCCTGGTTGCTCGTTGATGGCCTGGGACGTGCCGCCCGGTACCAGCGCCGCCGCAAGCACCGTCAGGGTGCCGAGCGGTAACAGCAGGAGCAGCAGGTTCTCGATGGGGATCCGTGCCACCGCCACTATGGTCAGCAGGATTACCGCGGCGGCGATCAGGCTGGCGGCATTGAAGAAGTCCAGATAGAGCCCGGCAGGAGTCAGCAGCTGGAAAAAGAGAGCGGTGCAATGGGCGAGCAGGGCCAGGCCGCTGCCGACGATCAGCAGGCGTTTGTCCGGCGTGGTGCGCTGGCTAAGGCGAAAGCCCTGGTAGCCAGTGGTGCCCATATAGAGGAATGCAGCCAGGAGGCTGGGCAGCAGAGGGTGCATAAGTCCTTGTAAGGCAAGCCCGAAAGGCAGTGAGTGTGGCATACAAGGCTTGACGGTGAAAGACCGCTGGCGGTGTCGGCAACGCCGACTCTTCGTTATACTCCGCCGCCTGCCGCAAGCTCAGCCGGGGCTCACGAGAGCCCGAAAGGAACGCGCATGTTTGAAAACCTAACCGACCGCCTCTCACAGACGCTGCGCCATGTCACCGGCAAGGCCAAGCTGACCGAGGACAACATCAAGGACACCCTGCGCGAGGTGCGCATGGCCCTGCTCGAAGCCGACGTCGCCCTCCCGGTGGTGAAAGACTTCGTCGCCAAGATCAAGGATCGAGCGGTCGGTACCGAAGTTTCCAAGAGCCTGACCCCGGGCCAGGCCTTCGTGAAGATCGTCCAGGCCGAACTGGTCGAGCTGATGGGCGCCGCCAACGAGGATCTGGCGCTGAACGCGGCGCCGCCGGCGGTGATCCTGATGGCTGGCCTGCAGGGGGCGGGCAAGACCACCACGGTGGGCAAGCTGGCGCGCTTCCTCAAGGAGCGCAAGAAGAAATCCGTGCTGGTGGTTTCCGCGGACGTTTACCGCCCGGCGGCCATCAAGCAGCTGGAAACCCTGGCCAACGACATCGGCGTCACCTTCTTCCCCTCCGACACCAGCCAGAAGCCGGTGGCGATTGCCCAGGCGGCGATTCAGGAAGCAAAGCTCAAGTTCATCGACGTCGTGATCGTCGACACCGCAGGTCGCCTGCACGTCGACACCGAGATGATGGACGAGATCAAGCAGGTCCACGCCGTCATCAAGCCGGTGGAAACCCTGTTCGTGGTCGACGCCATGACCGGCCAGGACGCTGCCAACACCGCCAAGGCCTTCAACGATGCCCTGCCGTTGACCGGCGTGGTGCTGACCAAGGTCGACGGTGACGCCCGTGGCGGTGCCGCGCTTTCGGTGCGAGCCATTACCGGCAAGCCGATCAAGTTCCTCGGCATGGGCGAGAAGACCGAAGCCCTCGACCCCTTCCACCCGGATCGTGTCGCCTCGCGCATCCTCGGCATGGGTGACGTACTCAGCCTGATCGAGCAGGCCGAGCAGAACATGGATCGCGAGAAGGCCGAGAAGCTCGCGAAGAAGATCAAGAAAGGCAAAGGCTTCGACCTCGAAGACTTCCGCGACCAACTGCAACAGATGAAGAACATGGGCGGCCTCGGCGGCCTGATGGACAAGCTGCCCATGCTGGGTGGCGTCAACCTGTCGCAGATGGGCAACGCGCAGAACGCCGCGGAAAAACAGTTCAAGCAGATGGAGGCGATCATCAACTCCATGACGCCTGCAGAGCGTCGTGATCCCGATGTGATCAGCGGCTCGCGCAAGCGCCGCATCGCGCTGGGCTCTGGCACCCAGGTGCAGGACGTTGGCCGTCTCATCAAGCAGCACAAGCAGATGCAGAAAATGATGAAGAAGGTCACCGCCAAAGGTGGCATGGCCAAAATGATGCGCGGCATGGGCAGCATGTTCCCCGGCGGTATGCCGAAGATGTGAGCCAGGCCGCCGATCGGTAGCCGCCAAAAAGAGATTTGCAATCGGCCGCATAATCCTTAGAATATGCGGCCTTTCGGGCCCATGGCCCATGTGTGTGCACAGCTTGAAAAGCACCGACTATAGGAACGAAGTTCAATGGTAACCATCCGTCTTGCCCGTGGCGGCTCCAAGAAGCGCCCCTTCTACCACCTGACCGTGACCAACAGCCGCAATGCGCGCGATGGTCGCTTCGTTGAGCGCGTTGGCTTCTTCAACCCGGTTGCTCAGGGTGCCGAAGTCAAGCTCTCCGTAAATCAGGAGCGCGTCAGCTACTGGCTGAGCCAGGGCGCCCAGCCGTCTGAGCGCGTTGCTCAGCTGCTGAAGGAAGCTGCCAAGGCTGCTGCCTAAGCATCTTTATGAGCACGACGCCGGCCCCCGCCGATGAACTGATCGTTCTCGGCAAGATTTTCTCGGTGCATGGCGTACGTGGCGAGGTGAAGGTCTACTCCTTCACCGATCCGCTGGATAACGTGCTCGATTACCGCCGTTGGACGCTCAAGCGTGACAACGAGGTAAAGCAGGTCGAAGTCGCCAGCGGACGTGTGCACGGCAAGGTCCTGGTAGTAAGGCTGAAAGGGTTGGACGACCGCGAGGTTGCCCGGACCTACGCAGGTTTCGAGATCTGCGTGCCTGTCAGCGAACTGCCGGATCTCGACGATGACGAGTTCTACTGGCACCAGTTGGAAGGTCTCAACGTGATCAACCAGGACGAGCAATTGCTTGGCCGTATCGATCATTTGCTGGAGACCGGCGCCAACGACGTGATGGTAGTCAAGCCCTGCGCTGGCAGCCTTGATGATCGTGAACGCCTGCTGCCCTATACGGACCAGTGCGTGTTGTCGATCGATCTGGAAGCCGGCGAGATGCGGGTGGAATGGGACGTTGATTTCTAAGGGCCTGACATGAAAAGCATGCAGGTCGAAGTTATCAGCATCTTTCCCGAGATGTTCGCTGCCATCAGCGAGTACGGCATCACCAGCCGTGCGGTGAAGCAAGGGCTGCTCAAGCTCAATTGCTGGAATCCGCGGAGCTTCACCGAAGACCGCCACCAGACGGTGGATGACCGGCCCTTCGGCGGTGGCCCCGGCATGGTGATGAAGATCCAGCCCCTGGAACGGGCCCTGGCAGCAGCCAAGGCAGCGACGGGGGAGAAGGCGAAGGTGATCTACCTCTCGCCGCAGGGGCGCCAGCTGAAGCAGGCGGCCGTGCGCGAGCTGGCGAACGAGGAAGCATTGATCCTCATCGCTGGTCGTTACGAAGGCATCGACGAACGCTTCATTGAGGAGCACGTCGATGAGGAATGGTCGATTGGCGACTACGTCCTGTCCGGCGGTGAGCTGCCGGCCATGGTGCTGATCGATGCGGTGACGCGCTTGCTGCCCGGTGCTTTGGGCCACGCGGACTCCGCCGAGGAGGACTCCTTTACGGACGGCCTGCTCGATTGCCCGCATTACACCCGACCGGAGATGTATGCAGGCAAACGTGTTCCCGAGGTGCTGCTCAGCGGCAACCACGAACACATCCGGCGATGGCGTTTGCAGCAGGCGCTTGGGCGCACCTGGGAACGTCGGGCCGATCTTCTGGATTGCCGCTCGCTTTCTGGAGAAGAGAAAAAGCTGCTGGAGGAATACATCCGCCAGCGGAACGATAGTTAACGTATCGATGGCACGCCCAGAAGGCCTGCCTTAGGAGCATAGCGATGACCAACAAGATCATTCAGCAGATCGAAGCTGAACAAATGAACAAAGAGATTCCGGCTTTCGCCCCGGGCGACACCGTAATCGTTCAAGTGAAAGTGAAGGAAGGCGACCGTTCCCGTCTGCAGGCCTTCGAAGGTGTGGTCATCGCCAAGCGTAACCGCGGCCTGAACAGCGCTTTCACCGTGCGCAAGATCTCCAACGGCGTAGGCGTTGAGCGTACCTTCCAGACCTACTCCCCGCTGGTTGACAGCCTGAGCGTCAAGCGCCGCGGCGACGTGCGCAAAGCCAAGCTGTACTACCTCCGCGACCTGTCCGGCAAGGCAGCTCGTATCAAGGAAAAGCTGGCCTAATCGCCGAGCTTTCCCGAAAAAACCCGCCCAGGTTCGCCTCGGCGGGTTTTTTCTTGCCTGCACGCGGGGGATAATCCGCGCCCCGCTGGCCGCGCCAGTCGGGAATTTCCTGCCTATCCGGCAGCGCATAGAAGAATGACAAGAGTCGCGGCACGAGTGGCAGCCACATAGATTCGCTTCAGGTAGTAGTGGCATGACCCCGAGAGAGCAAGAGATCGCCCGCCGGACAGAACTGTCCGAAAGCCGGGTAACCAAGGCGGTATTCCCGCCCAGCACCAACCATCACAACACCCTGTTCGGTGGCACCGCCCTGGCCTGGATGGACGAAGTGTCCTTCATCGCTGCCACGCGCTTCTGCCGCCTGCCCCTGGTGACCGTTTCCACCGACCGGATCGACTTCAAGCATCCGATCCCGGCCGGCTCCATCGTCGAGTTGGTCGGGCGCGTGGTGAGGGTGGGCAACACCAGCCTCAAGGTCGAGGTCGAAGTGTTCGTCGAGGACATGTACAGCGCCACCCGTGAGAAGGCCATCACCGGCGTGTTCAGCTTCGTTGCCATCGATGACGAGAAGCGCCCGGTACAGATACTGCCAGCGTTTCCCCAGGCGGCTGACACCGCATGAATGAAGAAGGCACCCAATGGGTGCCTTCTTCGTCATTGGCCAGGATCAGTGGCGCATGCTGATCTTCAGCGACGCCTGGGACAGGTCGATGTTGTTCAGTGTCAGGCTGCCGAAACTCTGGTTCTGCGGCGCTCCGGCAACGCGGATGTTCTCGAAGCGCAACTCGCCGATGGAGCTGGGTAATCGCAGGTTCACTGAGCCGTCCGAATTGACCACCGAGGTCATCCTGCTGGTGTCGTAGACCACGTCCTTCATCGAAGTCTCGGCATCCAGGCTGTCCAGCACCGGCATCACCAGTTTCGCCAGTTGCTTCACGGCGCCCAGCCCGTCGCCTTGTTCGGCTTGCTGGAACAGCCCCTGCAACACATCGTCCAGCCCCTGGGCGCTGACATTGCTCATCTCCAGGTCGGTCAGTGGGCGCAGGCCCCGCGGGGTTTCCTGGCGGCTGATACTGGCGGGCGGCTGCAGCCGCTGGATATCGGCGCTGGCCATCTGGAAGGGGCTCATCAATGCAGCCACGAGGGTGGCCGCCAGACGCAGGTTGCTCTGTTTCTTCAGGGCCTTGGTCAGTTGCTTCTGGGTTAGCAGGCCTTGCGCTATCAGTACTTCACCCAGCCGCATCTTGCTGGTGAGTTGCATCGTGATCGCGGCATCCAGCTGCTGGGAGGTGATCAGACCCTTGTTGATCAGGATCTGCCCCAGGCGGGAGTTCATTTGGTTCGCCATGTTCTGGTACCAGCGGTGGGTGATAGCAAGATGAAATCATCCACGGCCAGCCCAATCCTGTCACCAGACTAAGGATAGGCTGGCCATGCCGCCCGTCAGTGTGTTTGCGCCAGAGTGCGATCAGCGGTAACACCGGGTGGCGCCTCAGTTTCGATCAGGGACACGAGGGTCCAGTCCTTTTCGGGAACGAAGTCCTGCGGGTTACCGGCCAGGTGCACCCAGCCGCGTGGGTCTTGTGCCAGCAGCAAGGTCGCGCGGTTGCCGTGCAGCGCCTGGTATTCGTCCCAGCCGAAAGCGGCGGTCAGGGTGGTGGTGCGAACGTCTGCACCCTTGGCCAGGTAGCTGGCGAACTGCGGGAAGGTCAGCGCCTGGTTGCCCAGGGGCCGCCCGCGGACCGTTTCGCTGGCGCGGTGTTTCTCACTGCGTCGGCTTTCATGGCCGCTGGGCAGCGTGAAGCGGCGCTGGGCGCTGAAGTCGTGGCGGAAGTGCATGCAGGCCAGGGCGTTGAGTTCACTGGATGGCGACAGGGCCAGGAGGTGACCGAGGCCCACCAGGTCGAGATGCGCCTCGGCATGTTGCGAGGTGGGATTGCCGAAGTAGGTGGGCAGGTTGTCCATGCGCGCGGCGCGAATGTTCTCCCAGCTGGAGTCGGTGAGCAGCACCCGGCTGCCCAGATTCTGCAGCGCCTTGCCAACTTCGCGGGCGACAGGATTCGCGCCGATGATGAGGAAACCGGACGGGGCCGGTTCGGCAACCTGCAGCAGCCGAGCCAGCGGACGCGCGGTCGCGCTCTGTAATACGACAGTGCCGATGATCACCATGAACGTGAGGGGAACCAGCAGCATCGCCTGCTCGTGACCGGCTTCGATCAGGCGCAGGGAGAAGATGGCCGACACCGCGGCCGCGACTATCCCGCGGGGAGCGATCCATGCCAGCAGTGCACGCTCGCGCCAGTTCAGGCCCGACCCCCAGGTGCTGACCGCGACATTGAGTGGGCGCGCGATGAACTGGATCACGGCCAGCAACAGCAGGGTCGCCGGTCCCAGGGCGACCAGGGCGGAAAAGTCCAGGCGGGCGGCCAGGAGGATGAACAGCCCGGAAATCAGCAGCACGCTGAGGTTTTCCTTGAAGTGCAGGATCTGTCGCACATCCACGCCGCGCATGTTGGCCAGGCCCATGCCCATGACGGTCACGGCCAGCAGGCCCGACTCATGCACCAGCAGGTTGGCACTGATGAATACCCCGAGCACCGCCGCCAGGGCCGCCAGGTTCTGCAGGTACTCCGGCAGCCAGTGGCGGCGCATCGCCACGCCGAACAGCCAGCCGCCCGCAGCGCCCAGCAGGCAACCGCAGGCGATGACGCTGGCGAAGGTGGAAAGGCTGGCGAGCCAGCCACCGTCTTCGCGGCTGACGATGAAGCTGAATACCACCACCGCCAGCAGCGCGCCGATGGGATCGATGACGATGCCTTCCCAGCGCAGGATGTTGGCGATCGACGAGCGCGGGCGCACGACCCGCAGCATCGGAACGATGACCGTGGGCCCGGTGACCAGGGTCAGGGTGCCGAACAGCAGCGCCAGTTCCCAGGAGAAATCCAGCAGCCAATGCGTGGCGATGGCGATCACCGCCCATGTCAGCAGCGCGCCGACGGTCACCATGCGCTGCACTACGCTGCCGATTTCGCGCCATTCGGAGAAATGCAGGGTGAGGCTACCCTCGAACAGGATCAGCGCCACCGACAGGGAAATCAGCGGGAACAGCAGTGGGCCGAACAGCGCCTCGGGGTCCAGCAGGCCGGTCACCGGGCCGGCAAGGATTCCCGCCACCAGCAGAAAGAGAATCGCCGGCAGGCGCAGGCGCCAGGCCAGCCACTGGCTGAACAGCGCGGCCGCGCCGATGCCACCCAGGCCAAGCAGGATGTGGTGTTCGCTCATTTGAATTCCTTATCGGGGATGAATCGCCTACAGCGCTATGAAAGACTAGCGACTCGTACAGTCAAGGCCGTCATACATGCCCGCGCTAGACCATCTCCTGATCGACCGTTTCCTCGATGCCCTCTGGCTGGAAAAGGGGCTTTCCGAACACACCCGTGCGGCCTATCGCAGCGACCTCGCACACTTCAACGGCTGGCTCGATGAGCGCGGCCTGGCGCTGGACAAGGCCGGTCGCGACCTCATTCTCGACCACCTCGCCTGGCGCCTGGAACAGGGCTACAAGGCCCGTTCTACTGCACGTTTCCTCTCCGGCCTGCGCGGGTTCTACCGCTTCCTGCTGCGGGAGAACCTGATCCTTGAAGACCCCACCCTGCAGGTGGACCTGCCGCAACTGGGCCGGCCCCTGCCCAAGTCGCTGTCCGAGGCCGATGTGGAGGCCCTGCTGGAAGCGCCGGAGCTGGACGATCCCATCGGCATGCGCGACCGCGCGATGCTCGAAGTGCTCTACGCCTGCGGCCTGCGCGTCACCGAGCTGGTGAGCCTGACCCTGGAGCAGGTCAACCTGCGCCAGGGCGTTCTCAAGGTATTCGGGAAGGGCAGCAAGGAACGCCTGGTGCCCCTGGGCGAAGAAGCGATTGCCTGGATCGAGCGCTACCAACGAGAAGCGCGGCCCTTCCTACTCGACGGCAAGCCCAGCGACGTGCTTTTCCCCAGCCTGCGCGGCGACCAGATGACCCGCCAGACCTTCTGGCACCGCATCAAGCATCATGCGCGTGTGGCCAGTATCGGCAAGTCGCTGTCGCCGCATACCCTGCGCCATGCCTTCGCCACCCACTTGCTCAACCATGGCGCCGACCTGCGCGTGGTGCAGATGCTGCTCGGCCATAGCGACCTGTCCACCACCCAGATCTACACCCATATCGCCCGCGCCCGACTGCAGGAGCTGCACGCCCGTCACCACCCGAGGGGATGAGCCGGATCAGGCGACCCATGCGTTGCCAGCACCGACCCGCCGCCGATGCAATCCGCCGGGCATCAGGCGTCTGCGGGGCGGGCCTTCTGTGGTAGGCTTGAGCGGATTCCGCACGTCCGCCGCTCGACAGGAGTACCCATGCGCGTGACCCGTCTTATCGCCGGCCTGGCCCTTGGCCTCGCCAGCACCCTCAGCCTCGCCGACGACCCGGACCAGGCCATCCGCAAGACCCTCGATGCCCTGGAACTCGGCCTGCCCATCGAGTCCATCGGTGAAAGCCCGATGAGCGGCATCTACCAGGTGCAGCTGAAGGGCGGTCGCATGCTCTACACCAGCGCCGACGGCCAGTACCTGATGCAGGGCTACCTGTACCACGTGCAGAACGGCAAGCCGGTGAACCTCACCGAACAGGCCGAGAGCCGCTCCATCGCCAAGGAAATCAACGCCATCCCGGCCAGCGAGATGGTGGTGTTCTCGCCCAAGGAGCCGGCCAAGGCGCATATCACCGTATTTACCGACACCGACTGTGGCTACTGCCAGAAGCTGCACAGCGAAGTGCCAGAACTGAACCGCCGCGGTATCGAAGTGCGTTACGTCGCCTTCCCGCGCCAGGGTATCGGTAGCCACGGCTACAACAGCCTGGTCAGCGTCTGGTGCAGCAAGGACCGTCAGTCCGCCATGGACAAGGCCAAGTCCCGCGAAGAACTGCCGGCTGCGAAATGCGATAACCCGGTGGCCAAGCAGTTCGAACTGGGCCAACTGATCGGCGTCAACGGCACCCCGGCCATCGTGCTGGGCAACGGCCAGATGATCCCGGGCTACCAGCCGGCTCCGCAGCTGGCCAAACTGGCCCTCGAAGCCAAGTAATCCGGGCGTCCAGCTTGATTGACCAATAAACAGCCGCTTCGTAAAGTGCGGCTCTTTTCCTCGGCCGGGACACACCCGGCCGTTTTCGCAGTGATGATGGGGAGTTCAGCGTGAAGCCGGTAAAAGTAGGCATCTGTGGCCTTGGGACCGTCGGTGGCGGCACCTTCAACGTACTCAAACGCAACGCCGAGGAGATTGCCCGCCGTGCCGGGCGTGGAATCGAAGTTGCCCAGATTGCCGCTCGTCGTCCCAACCCGAAGTGTGAAACCGGCGCTACCCCCATCACCGCCGACATCTTCGACGTGGCCAACAACCCGGAAATCGACATCGTCATCGAGCTGATCGGTGGCTATACCCTGGCCCGTGAACTGGTCATGAAGGCCATAGAGAACGGCAAGCACGTGGTCACCGCCAACAAGGCGCTGATCGCCGTTCATGGCAATGAAATCTTCGCCAAGGCCCGCGAGAAGGGCGTCATGGTCGCCTTCGAAGCGGCTGTCGCCGGCGGTATCCCGGTGATCAAGGCGATCCGCGAAGGCCTCGCCGCCAACCGCATCAACTGGCTGGCCGGCATCATCAACGGCACCGGCAACTTCATCCTCACCGAAATGCGTGAGAAAGGCCGCGCCTTCGAGGACGTGCTGAAAGAAGCACAGGCCCTGGGCTATGCCGAAGCCGACCCGACCTTTGACGTCGAAGGCATCGACGCCGCGCACAAGCTGACCATCCTCGCGTCCATCGCCTTCGGTATTCCGCTGCAGTTCGACAAGGCCTATACCGAGGGCATCTCGAAACTGACCAGCGCCGACGTCAACTACGCCGAGGCCCTGGGCTACCGCATCAAGCACCTGGGCGTGGCGCGCCGCACCGACAGCGGCTTCGAGCTGCGCGTGCATCCGACCCTGATCCCGGCCGACCGCCTGATCGCCAACGTCAACGGTGTGATGAACGCCGTGATGGTGAACGGCGACGCCGCTGGCAGCACCCTCTACTACGGCGCTGGCGCCGGCATGGAGGCCACTGCCTCTGCCGTGGTTGCCGACGTGGTGGACGTGGTCCGTGCGCTGACCACCGACCCGGAAAACCATGTGCCGCACCTGGCCTTCCAGCCGGATTCCCTGTCCGACCATCCGATCCTGCCGATCGAATCGTGCGAGAGCGCGTACTACCTGCGGATCCAGGCCAAAGACCATCCGGGCGTGCTGGCGCAGGTCGCGACCATCCTGTCGGAACGCGGCATCAACATCGAATCCATCATGCAGAAAGAAGTCGAAGAGCAGGACGGCCTGGTGCCGATGATCCTGGTTACCCACCGGGTCGTCGAGGCGCGCGTCAACGACGCCATCGCCGCGCTGGAAGCTCTGGAAGACGTGGTAGGCAGCGTAGTCCGCATCCGCGTCGAGCAACTGAACTAAGCAGCCGCCGGGCCTCGGTGCCGTCGCGAGGGGCGATCCCCCGGAGCGGCGCACCAACCCCGGCCGCTCGAAACCAAGGTTTTAAGACATGCGCTATATCAGTACCCGCGGCCAGGCTCCGGCCCTCAATTTCGAAGACGTGCTGCTGGCTGGCCTGGCCAGCGACGGCGGCCTCTACGTCCCGGAAAACCTGCCGCGCTTCACCCAGGAAGAAATCGCCTCCTGGGCCGGCCTGCCGTACCACGAACTGGCCTTCCGCGTGATGCGCCCCTTCGTGACCGGCAGCATCAATGACGCCGATTTCAAGAAAATCCTCGAAGAGACCTACGGCACCTTCGCCCACAACGCCGTGGCGCCGCTGCGCCAGCTGAACGGCAACGAGTGGGTGCTGGAGCTGTTCCATGGCCCGACCCTGGCGTTCAAGGATTTCGCCCTGCAACTGCTGGGTCGCCTGCTCGACCATGTGCTGAGCAAGCGCGGCGAGCGCGTGGTGATCATGGGCGCCACCTCGGGTGACACCGGATCGGCCGCGATCGAGGGCTGCAAGGCCTGCGAGCACGTCGATATTTTCATCATGCACCCGCACAACCGTGTGTCCGAGGTGCAGCGCCGCCAGATGACCACCATCCTCGGCGAGAACATCCACAACATCGCGGTCGAGGGCAACTTCGACGACTGCCAGGAGATGGTCAAGGCGAGCTTCGCCGACCAGGGCTTCCTCAAGGGCACCCGCCTGGTCGCGGTCAACTCGATCAACTGGGCGCGGATCATGGCCCAGATCGTCTACTACTTCCACGCAGCCTTGCAGTTGGGTGGCCCGGCCCGTTCCGTGGCCTTCTCCGTGCCCACCGGCAACTTCGGTGACATCTTCGCCGGCTACCTGGCGCGTAACATGGGCCTGCCGATCAGCCAACTGATCGTCGCCACCAACCGCAACGACATCCTGCACCGCTTCATGAGCGGCAATCAGTACGTCAAGGACACCCTGCACCCGACCCTGTCGCCGTCCATGGACATCATGGTCTCGTCCAACTTCGAGCGCCTGCTGTTCGACCTGCACGGCCGCAACGGCTCGGCCATCGCCAACCTGATGGACACTTTCAAGCAGGGCGGCGGTTTCAGCGTCGAGGAAGACCGCTGGACGGAAGCACGCAAGCTGTTCGACTCCCTGGCCGTGGATGACACCGCCACCTGCGAAACCATCGCCGAGGTATACAAGGAGTGCGGCGAACTGCTGGACCCGCACACCGCGATTGGCGTACGCGCTGCCCGTGAGTGCCGCCGCAGCCTGGCTACCCCGATGATCATCCTGGGCACCGCCCATCCGGTCAAGTTTCCGGAAGCGGTGGAGAAGGCTGGCGTCGGCCAAGCCCCGGCCCTGCCGCCGCACCTTGCCGACCTGTTCCAGCGCGAAGAGCGTTGCACCGTGCTGCCGAATGACCTGAAGCAGATTCAGGCCTTCGTCAGCCAGCATGGCAACCGCGGCAAGCCGCTCTAAGCCAGGCGCCAGAATGAAAAGGCCGGCTCCCGAAAGGGGCCGGTCTTTTTATTTCGCAACGGTGGATCCGAACCTTGTAGGGGCGAATTCATTCGCCAAGGGATGCGCAGCATCCCTCTCGGCCCCGTGGGGCAGACCTTCGGCCTGCCTGGCGAATGAATTCACCCCTACAGAAATGCAGCCTGCCTGAGATCAAATCGCCCCATCCCCCTTCAACGCCTTCACCTGCTCGGCGCTGTAACCCAACCCCGAGAGCACCTCGGCGTTGTGCTCGCCCAGCTCCGGGCCGATCCATTCGGTCGAGCCGGGCGTGTCGGAGAGCTTGGGCACAATTCCCGGCATCTTGAACGGTTTGCCGTCCGGCAGCTTCGCTGAGAGGAACATCTCGCGGGCGAGGAATTGCGGGTCGGCGAACATGTCTTCGGCGGAGAAAATGCGACTGGCCGGCACTTCGGCGCGGTTCAGCACGGCCAGTACCTCGTCCAGCGGTAGCGACCCCACCCAGCGGTCGATCACCCCATAGAGCTCATCGCGGCGGGCATCGCGGCCATCGTTGCTGGCCAGGGTCGGATCGTTGGCCAGGTCTTCGCGACCGATGCCCAGCATGAAGCGCTTGAAGATGGCGTCGCCATTCGCGCCGATCTGCACATGGCGACCATCGGCGGCGGTGTGGATGGAGGAGGGGGTGATGCCGGGCATGATGTTGCCGGTGCGTTCACGGATGAAACCGAACACATCGAACTCCGGCACCATGCTTTCCATCATGGCGAACACTGCTTCATAAAGCGCCACGTCCACCACCTGGCCCTGGCCACCGTTCACCTCGCGGTGGCGCAGCGCCATGAGTGCGCCGATCACGCCCCAGAGTGCGGCGATGGAGTCGCCGATGGAGATGCCGGTGCGCACCGGTGGACGATCCTCGAAGCCGGTGATGTATCGCAGTCCGCCCATGGACTCGCCCACCGCGCCGAAGCCCGGCTGGTCCTTGTAGGGGCCGGTCTGGCCGAAGCCGGACAGCCGCACCATTACCAGGTTCGGATTCAGCGCATGGATCACCTCCCAGCCCAGGCCCAACTTCTCCAGTACGCCGGGGCGGAAGTTCTCGATCAGGATGTCCGCTTCGGCCAGCAGTTTCTTGAGGATTTCCTGGCCTTCAGGGTGCTTCAGGTTCAGCGTCAGCGACTTCTTGTTGCGCGCCTGCACGAACCACCAGAGGGATGTGCCTTCGTACAGCTTGCGCCACTTGCGCAGCGGGTCGCCGCCGTCGGGGGATTCGATCTTGATGACTTCTGCGCCGAATTCCGCGCACAGGCGCGACGCGAAGGGGCCGGCGATCAGCGTACCGAGTTCGATAACTTTGAGGCCGGCAAGGGGTTTGGCAGGGGCTTTCATCGGGATGTCCATGGGCCAGGCAATGGCGGCGACTCTACTCCCTCGGGGGTTGTTGCGAACAGCCTGGTTTGCCGCTGGCGCACCCTCCCGGCGCGACTTAAAGTTCTTGGCAGGACCCTCATTCGTGTGCCTCGACCGCCATGCCAGAACGCCCCGCCAGCCCCTGCCGCTTGTCGCCCGGAACCTGCCGGGAGGAGGGTGCATGCAACTGAATGTCCCCACGCTGGTGCTTGTGGATATCTACGTCCTCGCCCTGGTGGGCCTGCTCATGTTGCACGCCTGGCGTCGTGGCCGCCGCGAACCGACGCTCGGTTATCTCGCCGCCATGCTGTTGCTGGGTGCCCTGGGAACCGTGCTGGGCAGCTTGCGCGGCATCGGCATGGACTTCGTGCCGCTGGTGCTGGGCAATGTGGTGTTGCACTTCTGCGCGGCCATGAACTGGACCGCCATGCGCGTGTTCGCCGGGCGACAAGCCCACTGGCCGGGCATTTGCGCTGGCGCAGTGATCTGGGCGCTGCTTTGCCTGAATCCGGCCTTCTACGACTCACTCGCGGTGCGGATCGCGACCAGTTCGCTGATCACCGTCTGCTACTGCGGCCTCAGTGCCTTCGAACTCTGGCGCAGCCGCAAGAGCCTGGAAGTGGCCTTTATGCCGGCACTGGTGCTGACCGTCTTCCACATGGGCTTCTACAGCCTGCGCATCGTGGTGGATCGGGGCATGCCGTTCGACTCTGCGCTGGCCAGCAGCGGCCAGGGCACCAACTTCTTTTCCTTGCTGGTATTCGAAACCCTGCTGTACGCCATCGGTATCGCCTTCGTCACCCTCTCCATGGTCAAGGAGCGCGCCGAGCTGAAATTCCGCGCCGCCGCCTATTGCGATCCGCTTACCGGCGTGGGCAACCGCCGCGCCTTCATGGCCACCGGCGAATACCTCCTGGAGAGCTGCGAGCACCGGCGTGAGCCGGTAGCCCTGCTGCTCTGCGACCTCGACCACTTCAAGCGCCTGAACGACAGTTATGGCCACGCCACCGGCGACGAGGCCCTGGTGGCGTTCACCCGCATTGCGGTCGGCAGCATGCGCAAGCAGGACGTCTTTGGCCGCATCGGTGGCGAGGAATTCGCCTGCCTGCTGGCCGATGCCGACGACGAAGCCGGTGCCCAGGTGGCCGAGCGTATCCGCCGCGAGTTCGCCGAGGTGCCCTTCCAGGAACCGGGAGAGCTCAGCGTCAGCATCGGCATCGTCAGCTCCAGGGACGCCGGCTACGACCTGTTCCGCCTGCTCTCGCTGGCCGACGACGCGCTCTACGCCGCGAAGGACAAGGGCCGCAACCGCATCCAGCGTTATCCCGCCGATTAGCCGGAAGGCTCAGCCAAGGCGGAGGAATCAGGGTAGACTTGCCGCCCTCCGAGAATCACCAAGAAGCCCGCCATGGCCCTTCAAGCGACCCCCTACAAAGTCGACCTCAACCTCACTGACCTCGACCGCAGCGTCTACGAGAACCTGCGCTTCACCGTTGCCAAGCACCCCTCGGAAACCGAGGAACGCCTGGCTGTGCGGTTGATCGCCTACGCGCTGTGGTACCACGAGCAGTTGTCCTTCGGCCGTGGCCTGTCGGACGTGGATGAGCCCGCGCTGTGGGAAAAGAGCCTGGACGACCGCGTCCTGCACTGGATCGAAGTGGGCCAGCCGGATGCCGAGCGCATCACCTGGTGCTCGCGCCGTACCGAGCGCTTCAGCCTGGTGGCCTACGGCAACCTGCGCGTCTGGCAGAACAAGGTGCTTGATGGCGTTCGCAGCCTGAAGAACATCAACGTCGTCGCCGTCGGCCAGGAAGCCCTGGAAGAACTGGCCCGCGACCTGCCGCGCTCGATCAGCTGGAGCGTGATGATCAGCGACGGTGAGCTGTTCATCACCGACGAGCGCGGCCAGCACGAAATTCCCCTGGAGTGGCTCGCCGGGGAACGTTGATCGGAAGTCCGGAGGATTTCCGGGGGTAGGGTGCCAAGCCCTCGCCCCAAGGCCCTTTCCCGGGAGGGAGAGGGGAAGTCGATTCAAAGATTGGACCTTCCATGCGTATCGAACACCGCGTCCTGCCTGATGTCCTGCCTGACCTGGGCGAGCTGCCCCCGCTACTGACCCGTCTCTACGCCGCCCGTGGCGTGCAGTCCGTGACGGAGCTGGACAAGAGCCTGGCGCGGTTGATCCCCTACCAGCAGCTCAAGGGCATCGATGCCGCCGTAGCGCTGCTGGTGGAAGCGCTGGAGAAGCGCCAGCGCATTCTCTACGTCGGCGACTTCGATGCCGACGGCGCGACTGCCAGCAGCGTTGGCGTGCTTGGCCTGCGCATGCTCGGCGCATTCCACGTCGATTACCTGGTGCCCAACCGCTTCGAGTACGGCTATGGCCTGACGCCGGAGATCGTTGCCGTCGCGCTGACCCGCCAGCCTGACCTGCTGGTGACGGTGGACAATGGCATCTCCAGCGTCGAAGGCGTGGCTGCTGCCAAGGCCGCCGGACTCAAGGTTCTGGTTACCGATCACCACCTGCCGGGGCCGGAATTGCCGGCGGCGGACGCCATCGTCAATCCCAACCAGCCCGGCTGCGACTTCCCTAGCAAGTCCCTGGCCGGTGTTGGCGTGATCTTCTACGTCCTGATGGCCCTTCGCGCGCGCCTGCGGGAGGTCGACTGGTTCGCTCGCGCCGGCCTCAAGGAACCCAATCTGGGCGACCTGCTCGATCTGGTGGCCCTGGGCAGCGTCGCCGACGTGGTGCCCCTGGATGCCAACAACCGCATCCTCGTGCACCAGGGCCTCGCGCGCATCCGCGCCGGTCGTGCCCGTGCTGGCCTCAAGGCGATCCTAGAAGTCGCCGGCCGCCCGGCAGGACGCATCACCTCCACCGACCTGGGTTTCATCCTCGGCCCGCGCCTCAACGCCGCCGGCCGCCTGGACGACATGAGTCTCGGCATCGAATGCCTGCTGTGCGAAGACGAAGCCCTGGCCCGCGACATGGCGGTGCAACTGGATCAGCTCAACCAGGATCGCAAGGCTATCGAGCAGGGCATGCAGCGCGAGGCCTTGGCCCAGCTGAAGAACCTGCCCATCGAAGACATGCCGTTCGGGCTCTGCGTATTCGAGCCGGACTGGCACCAGGGCGTGATCGGCATCCTCGCCTCGCGCCTGAAAGAGCGCTATCACCGCCCGACCATCGCCTTTGCCGATGCCGGTGACGGCCTGCTCAAGGGCTCGGCGCGTTCGGTGCCCGGCTTCCACATCCGCGACGCACTGGATGCCGTCGCCGCCCGTCATCCGGGCCTGATCAGCAAGTTCGGGGGCCACGCGATGGCGGCCGGCCTGTCCCTGCCTGTGGAAAACTTCGGGGCCTTTGCCGCGGCCTTCGACGCCGAGACGCGCCGGCAGCTCGATGAAGACGACCTCACCGGCCGCCTGCTCTCCGACGGCCAGCTGAGCATCGAGGAATTCCACCTGGAGCTCGCCCGTGCCCTGCGGTTGGCCGGCCCCTGGGGCCAGCACTTCCCCGAACCGCTGTTCCACGGCGTATTCCAGATCGTCCAGCAGCGCCTGGTGGGCGAACGCCACCTGAAGCTGGTGCTGAAAAGTGAATGCGGTTCGGTGCAACTGGACGGCATCGCCTTCAACATCGATCGCGAGCAATGGCCCAACGCCAGCGTCCGCTGGGCCGAGGTGGCCTACAAGCTGGACGTCAACGAATACCGTGGCCAGGAAAGCGTGCAACTGATGGTCGCCCACATCGCGCCGCGCTGAGGGCCCTCAGCAACAGATGGGTAGGGTGCGCCGCGCGCACCGGCCGTTGCCGCGGCGTCAGGGGCATCCCGGAACCGGTGCGCATGGCGCACCCTACGGCCGGCCAATTGCCGGCGGTCGTCCTGGCGATTGAAATCGCCCTCTCGCTCACCCGTCACCCCATCCGCGCAACTTCTCCATCCAGGGCTACGCTGATCCAGTCCTGCGTCCCCGAGAAAAAATTTTCGGCCTGCTGTCGATCTCGTCGATCCCCCATCGACCAATAAGCACAGTCAGCAGGCAACGCTCGCAGGCTGGCGTTCATGCCACCCAACAGGAGAACAACAATGCGCTTCATGGTGATTGTCAAAGCAACCAAGGAATCGGAAGCGGGCATCATGCCCAGCACGGAACTGCTCACGGCCATGGGCCAGTACAACGAGGAACTGGTCAATGCCGGCGTCCTGCTTTCTGGCGAGGGGCTGCACCCCAGCTCCAAAGGGGCGCGCGTGCAGTTCAAGGGCAAGGACCGCGCCGTCGTCGATGGCCCCTTCGCGGAAACCAAGGAACTGATCGCCGGTTTCTGGCTGTTCAAGGTCAATTCCCTGGAAGAGTGCATCGAGTGGGTCAAACGCTGCCCCAATCCGATGCTGTCCGACTCCGAAATCGAGATCCGCCAGGTGTTCGAGGCCGAGGACTTCGGCGCGGAATTCACCCCCGAACTGCGCGAGCAGGAACAACGCGTCTTCGAGAAAGCCAAACAGCAGTGACGAGCTGAAAACCGGACAGGAGACCCTCATGAAAATCGATCCCTACCTCACGTTCGATGGCCAGTGCGGCCCGGCTTTCCAGTTCTACGCCAAGGTACTCAACGGCACCCTGGAAGCCTTCCTGAGCTTCGCCGAAAGCCCGGCCTGCGAAGATGTGCCGGAAGACTTCCGCGACAAGATCATGCATGCCCGCCTGGCGGTGGGTGACCAGGTGATCATGGGCTCGGATTGCCCGCCCCAGGCGCCGTTTCAGGGCATCAGCGGCATCAGCATTTCGATCAATGTCGACCGCATCGTCGAGGCCGAACGAGTCTTCAATGCCCTGGCCGAGGGTGGCCAGATCCAGATGCCCCTGGCGCAGACCTTCTGGGCTGCACGCTTCGGCATGCTGGTGGACCGCTTCGGAGTGCCCTGGATGATCAACTGTGAGAAAGATCATTAATTCTCAAAAGTGATGCGACGCCGGGTCCATCCCGGCGTTGCGGGCCTAAGCTTCTGGAGTTATCTCAAGCGGACGGCCTCAATGTTCCTGATCCACTGGTTGCGTGATCGTGTCAGCCGTTTCCACTATCGCCGCGAATGGCTGCGCCCAGACCTCATGGCGGGCCTCTCTGTGGCCGCAGTACAGATTCCTACTGCCATCGCCTACGCGCAGATCATCGGTTTTCCCGCTCAGGTCGGGCTCTATGCCTGCATCCTGCCGATGCTGATCTACGCCCTGGTAGGCGGCTCCCGGCAACTGATGGTCGGGCCGGATGCAGCCACCGCCGCCATGGTGGCCGCTGCCATTACTCCCTTGGCGGCGGGCGATCCGCAGCGACTGGTGCATCTGTCGATGATCGTCGCGGTGATGGTCGGACTCCTGTCGATCCTGGCCGGTTTCATCCGCGCCGGATTCATCGCCAGCTTCCTCTCGCGTCCGATCCTGGTGGGCTACCTCAACGGCATTGGCCTCAGCCTGCTGGCCGGTCAACTCGGCAAGCTGCTGGGCTACCAGAGCGAAACCAGCGGCTTCATCGCCGGCCTGCTGGCGATGATCCGCAACCTCGCTGACACCCACCTGCCGACCTTGGCCCTGGGCGCGGCGGCGCTGACGCTGATGATCGTCCTGCCCCGGCGCTGGCCACGGCTGCCGGTCTCGCTGGTCGCCCTCGTGCTGGCTTCGCTGGCCGCCGCCTTGCTGGGACTCGACCGGCATGGTGTGGCCCTGCTGGGCGCCGTTCCGGCTGGCCTGCCCGAGCTGAGCTGGCCGCGCACCACCTACCAGGAACTGCTCGGTCTGCTGCGGGACGCCACCGGTATCACCATTGTCAGTTTCTGCAGCGCCATGCTCACCGCCCGCAGCTTCGCCGCGCGCCACGGCTACACCATCGACGCCAACCACGAGTTCATCGCCCTGGGCCTGGCCAACATCGGTGCCGGGGTCTCTCAGTCATTCGTCATCAGCGGGGCGGATTCGCGCACGGCAGTGAACGACCTGGTGGGCGGCAAGACGCAAATGGTCAGCGTCGTGGTGGCGCTGGTGATAGTCGCGGTGCTGGTGTTCCTCCATGGTCCGCTGGCCTGGGTGCCCATCGCCGCCCTGGGTGCTGTGCTGATGCTTGCCGGCTGGGGATTGATCGATTTCCGCGCGCTCAAGGCCTTCTGGCGTCTCAGCCGCTTCGAATGCGGGCTCTGCCTGCTGACCACCGTGGGGGTTCTGGGCGTGGGCGTATTGCCTGGCATTTTGGTCGCGATATCGCTGGCCCTGCTGCGCCTGCTGTATTTCACCTACCGCCCCACCGATGCGCTGCTCGGCTGGGTGGACGGTGTCGACGGCCAGGTGGAGGTGAGTCGTTATCCACAGGCGACCACCTTGCCGGGCCTGTTGATCTACCGCTTCGACGCGCCGCTGCTGTTCTTCAATGCCGACTATTTCAAGCAGCGCCTGCTGCGCCTGGTAGAACAGGCGGACCACCCGCGCGCGGTACTGCTCAACGCCGAAACCATGATCAACCTCGATCTGACGGGCCTCGCTACCTTGCGGGAGGTCCAGCAGACGCTGGCCGCCCAGGGCGTTCACTTCGGCTTCGCGCGCCTGTTCGGCCCCGCCTATGAGTTGCTGCAGCGCTCTGGTGAGTGGGGCGAACTGAAACCGCCGCTGGTCTTCAGCTCGGTACGGGCAGGGATCAATGCCTATCAGGTGTGGCTGGCGAAGCAGCCCTTGCACGCGCCGCAGCCGCTCACGTAAACAGGTGATTCAACCCACGGAAAACAAGGATCGACCATGGACCCCTTCATGCAAGCCGCCATCGAAGAAGCCCGCCAGGGATTGGCCGAGGGCGGAATCCCCATCGGTTCGGTGATCGTCCACAAGGGGCGCATCATCGGGCGTGGCCACAATCGCCGCATCCAGGAAGGCAGCGCCATCAAGCACGGCGAGATGGACGCCTTCGAGAACGCCGGCCGCCAACCGGCCAGCGTGTACCGCGAAGCGGTGCTCTACACCACGTTGTCGCCCTGTTCGATGTGCAGCGGCGCGATCCTGCTTTATGGCATTCCGAAAGTGATCATCGGCGAGAACCGCACTTTCCTCGGTGAGGAGGCGCTGTTGCGCGCCCGTGGCGTGGAGTTGGAAGTCCTGCAGGACGCCGAGTGCATGAAGCTGATGGAGGACTTCATCGCCGCAAGGCCGGAGCTGTGGAACGAAGATATCGGCGAATAGCCCACCCGCAGCCCCTGCCGTTGGTGCCCTCCGACCCGGCTTCGCCACGGCGCCGGGCCACCTGCCGTGCAGCGGCTATGCTGGTAAGCGCGAGCAGTCGCGAAGTACCGATACCGCTGCGTACAGGCCCGTCAGGCGGAGCTCGAACTCCCCACGGTGCAGAAATGACACTCAACGCAGAAAAATGATTTGGATCAGGTTGCGTCGTTGCTCAAGGATTTCCGGTCATAGCGCCCGTCGGATCGCTGCCAAACAAAAGCGCCAAGGGCGGGTTTGGACCACCCGGTTGGACTGGCATTGCACTTAAGCAAAAGGAGAATTCGATGCAACCGACTCCCACTTCCGAAAGGCTGATTACCCGCGGCCTGCTGGATGTCCTGATCCGTGCCGGGCTCATCGCCATCCTGTCCATCGCCTGCTATGAAATCTTCAGCCCCTTCCTCAACCTGATGCTCTGGGCGTTGATCCTGGCAGTCACCTTCTATCCCCTGCACGGCATGCTCAAGAACAAGCTGGGCCTGCGTGACGGCCACGCGGCGACCCTGATCGTGGTCGTATCGGTGGGCCTGCTGATGGTGCCGATCTACCTCCTGGGCATGTCGATCGCCGAATCCGTGCAGGGTGCGCTGGAGCTGGTGAAAAGCGGTGACTGGCATATTCCCGCGCCGAACGAATCGGTCGCCAGCTGGCCGCTGATCGGCCAGCCGCTGTTCGACTTCTGGCAGCAGGCCTCGGTCGACCTGACCAGCCTGCTGAAGAAGCTCATGCCGCACCTGCGTGGCGTGGGGCTGACCGTGCTGGGCAAGCTGGCCGGCGTAGGGGCGGGCTTCCTGCTGTTCATTGGCGCGCTGATCGTCGGCGGCATCCTCATGGCCTACGGCGCCAATGGCACCCGCAGCGCCGTGCAGATCGCCTCGCGCATCTCCGGACCTGACCGCGGCCCGCAGATCGCCAGCCTGTGCACCGCCACCATCCGCGCGGTGGCCCAGGGCGTGGTGGGCATCGCCTTCATCCAGATGCTGCTGGTCGGCGTCGGCTTCGTGTTGATGGGCATCCCCGGAGCGGGCTTGCTGGCCCTGCTCGTCCTGTTGCTGGGCATCATGCAGTTGCCCGTGTTGCTGATCACGATTCCGGTCATCGGCTACGTCCTGGCTACCGAGGGCGCGACAGCCGGCACCATCATCTTCTCCATCTACATCTTCATCGCCGGTATGTCCGACAACATCCTCAAACCCCTGCTGCTGGGTCGGGGCGTCAATGTGCCGATGCCGGTGGTGCTGATCGGTGCGCTGGGCGGGATGGTCACCAGCGGCATCATCGGGCTGTTCATCGGGCCGGTCATGCTCGCCGTGGGCTACATGCTGTTCTGGCACTGGGTCGACGACCAGCCGGAGAGCGCGGCAGTGACAACCACGGCGGAAGAAGAAACGACGGCCTGACGCTCCGACCGTTCCATGCACATGGCTGGCAGAACCACCTGGCTGTTCCTGTTCGGTGCCCTTGGGCTCAGTGGGTGCGTGCGTCTGGGGCCGGATTTCCAGACGCCGCGCGAACCCTGGATCGACCAATGGAACAGTCCGGCCATCGAGCAGGCGAGTCTCGACCGCCCGCAGCCGGACTTGCGCCAATGGTGGCAAGTGTTCGACGACCCGGCCCTCGATGCGCTGATCGCCGAAGCCGATGCGTACAACCCAGGCCTGGAGATCGCCGGCCTGCGGGTCATGGAAGCGCGCGCCCAGCTCGGCATCGCCATGAGCGGGCGGTATCCGCAGGTGCAGCAGGTCAGCGCCGATGCCCTGTACCTGGACCGCAACCAATCGGGTGGCCGAAACCCGCAGGACAGCCATTCCTGGCAATACGGCGCCGGCTTCGACGCGGCCTGGGAGCTGGATTTCTGGGGACGGTTCAGCCGCGCCATCGAGTCCGCCGACGCCGCCTACTTTGCCGCCTATGCCAACTACGAGGACGTGCTGGTGCTGTTGCGCGCCCAGGTCGCGGATACCTACTTCTCCCTGCGCACTTTCGAGGCCCGCCTGCGCATCGCCCGTGACAACGCCGAACGGCAGCGGCGCAGCTTCGAGATCACCGAGCGGCGCTTCCGCAGCGGCGACAGCGACGAACTCGACTTCCAGCAAGCCAAGACCCAGTACCTCGGCACCCTGGGCACCATCCCGGACCTGGAAAGCCAGGTGCTGCGAACCCGCAACGCCCTGGCCGTGCTGGTGGGCCGGCCGCCGGGACCCCTGCCGGAGCTGCGCGAGCGCGAAGGCCTGATTCCACTGCTGGATCGCGCGGTGCTGCAGGACGTCCCGGCCAACCTGCTGTTGCGTCGGCCGGATGTGCGTGCCGCGGAACTCGCGGTCGCCGCCCAGTCGGCACTCATAGGCGTCTCCGAGGCGGATCTCTATCCCTCCATCACCCTGTTGGGGAGCATCGGCTGGAGCGCCTCGACCCTGGACGGCGCATCCGACAGCCTGGACCTTGCGGCAGGGCCGAGCCTGGTGTGGAACGTGTTCGACCACGGACGGATCAAGAACGATGTGCGCGTCCAGGATGCGCGCCTGCAGCAACTGATCGAGGCCTACCGTGACGGCGTGCGCCAGGCCGCGCGCGAAGCCGACGACGCCGCCACCGGCTTGATCAAGTCGCTCGAAAGCGAACACATCCGGCGCGAGGCTGCCGAGTCGGCGGAGCGCTCGCTGACCCTGGCACTGGCGCAGTACCGCGAAGGCTTCGCGGATTTCCAGCGTGTGCTGGATGCGCAGCGGGAGCTGTTCCAGCAGCAGGACAGCTACCTGGTCAGCCGCAGCAATGCGGTGGCCAACCTGATCGGCCTGTACAAGGCCCTGGGCGGGGGCTGGCAGCGCTCGGGACCGTTGATTGACGACGGCACGCGCCAGCAGATGCAACAACGTACCGATTGGGGCGACCTGCTGGACGAGCCTGACGCACCGTCTGACGCACAGCTGCCAATGGAACAAGGTGAACGACCATGACCGACACGCCCCAGGCCAAACCGGAACCGGCCCAGTCCGCTCCCGCAAAAGCGGCAGACGGCGCGACCAAGGGGACCCGCTGGATCGCCCTGGTGATCATCCTGACGCTGGTCTGGTACCTGCTGGCCGATCGCTTCACGCCTTATACGCAACAGGCACGGTTGCAGGCTTTCGTGGTGCCGGTGGCGGCGGAAGTGGCGGGGCGGGTCACCAAGGTGCACGTTCGCAACAATAAAGACGTCCAGGTGGGTGAGGTGCTGTTCGAGGTGGACCCGACGAATTACCGGATTGCCGTCGACCGCGCCCGTGCTGACCTGGAAACCGTACGCCGGCAGGTGGGAGCGAGCACCGCCGCGATCGACTCGGCCCTCGCCTCCCAGCGGGCCGCCGAAGCCAACGAACTGAAGGCGCGGCAGGACAGCGAACGCCTTGAACGCCTCTTCCGCCAGGACCCGGGCACCCTCTCCGTGCGCCGCCTGGAAGGGGCGCGGGCGTCCCGCGAGCAGGCCATCAGCCAGGTGGCGGCTGCGAAGGCCGAAGTGCAGCGTGCGCGTGAGCAGCAGGGCGGCAGCGAAGCGGAAAACGCGCAGTTGCGCAGCGCCGCCACGGCCCTGGAAAAGGCCGAACTGGACCTGGCCAACACCCAGGTTCGGGCACGTTCGGCCGGCCTGATCACCGATTTGCGCACCGATGTCGGGCAGTACGTGGGGGCAGGTAATCCGGTGATGACCCTGATCGCCATCCACGACCTGTGGATAAGCGCAGACTTCACCGAGAACAACCTGGGCCATGTCCAGCCGGGCGCACCGGTGGCGATCGTGCTCGATGCCCTGCCGGGGCGGGTTTTCAAAGGGCGGGTACGCAGCGTCGGCTATGGCGTCAGCGTGGGCCAGGCGCCGGCCCCCGGCAGCTTGCCGTCGGTGGAAAACAGCCGTGACTGGCTGCGTCCCGCCCAGCGCTTCCCGGTCATCGTCGAACTTCTGCCGGGCGAGCTCGACGAACTGCGCGGCCTGCGGGTCGGCGGCCAGGCCGAGGTGATGGCCTTTCCCGGCGAGGGCAACCTTCTCAATCCCCTGGGCCGGCTGTTCATCCGCGTGATGAGCTGGCTGTCCTATGCCTACTGAGCACGATCCCCGCAGCCAGCGCGCCCTGCGCCTGGCCAGCGGGACGGCGCTGGGCCTGGCGATCAGCTTCGGCCTGGCGCTGCCGATTCCCTTCCTCACGCCGATCTTCGTCCTGGTGCTGCTGACGGCCGGCAATCGTCCCTTGCCGCTGAAAGCCGGGCCGGGACTGGCGCTGGTGATCATGCTCAGCACCGCCACGGGCCTGCTGCTGATCCCGCTGTTGCGCCATGCACCGGCGAGTGGAGTGTTGCTGGTCGCGCTTTGCCTGTACCTGTGCTTTCGCTACGGATTGCGCGGTGGAAACCCGCTGGTCGCACAATTCCTGGTGATCGGCCTGACCATGATCAGCGCCGCCGGCACGGCCGAATTCGCGTTGGCCCTGACGGTGATCCAGGCGTTGGGCAAGGGCGTGCTGTTCGCTGTGCTGGTGGTTGCGTTCAGCCACATGATTTTTCCCGAACCCGTTGCGCCGCCAGCGCCCCCCGCGCGTCCCCTGTTGGAGGAGGCGGAGGCCGCCTGGGTGGCGGTGCGTGCAGCGCTGGTGGTGCTGCCGGCCTTCCTCCTGGCATTGATCGACCCGGCCAGCTACATGCCGCTGATCATGAAGTCGGTCAGCCTCGGCCAGCAGGTGTGCGGTACCAGTGCTCGCACCGCCGGTCGTGAATTGCTGGGTTCGACCCTGCTTGGCGGCGTGCTCGCCATGCTGTTCTGGAGCGCACTGAGCCTCTTTCCGCACCTCTGGATGTTCTTCCTCTGGATGCTGCTGTTCGGCCTGTTGCTGGCCCGCAAACTCTATCGCCTGAGCCCCACCGCGCAGTCGCCGGGCTTCTGGGTCAACACCCTGATAACGCTGATCATCCTTCTGGGCCAGTCGGTGCAGGACAGCGCGGCGGGTAAGGATGTCTACACCGCCTTCGCCATCCGCATGGGGCTGTTCATCGCCGTCACCCTGTATGCCTGCGCGGCGGTCTACCTGATCGACCGGCGCCGTTATCGCCGACAACGGCGTTCCACGCCCTGACGAGGTCGTTGCAATGTTGCTCAATCTGCTGGTCGGAATCCCCGTGATGCTGCTCTGCCTCGCACTGCAGGCGTATTTCGTGGCCATGTGCCTGAAATATTTCGTGCGCTACAAACTGCTCGCACAGCAGCACGATTCCCCCGTGCGCAACGCGGTCCACCTGGGCGTGGTGATGCTGTTGATGCTGCTGGGCAACTTCACCCAGATGGCCATCTGGGCGGCGCTGTTCCACCTGCTCGGGGAGTTCGATGACTTCGCCACCGCGCTCTACCATTCGGGGGTGAACTTCGCGACCCTCGGTTATGGCGATATGGTCATGACACCCGCCTGGCGCTTGCTGGGGCCACTGGAAGCGGCCAACGGCATCCTCATGTTCGGGGTGTCCACCGCAGTGATGACGGCGTCGGTCTCGGAAATCATCAAGCAGCACATGGCGCGGGTCCGGAAGCACGTCGAGGACTAGACTGTATCTGTCCGTCCGCCTTCGCCTGGAGGTGCAGCATGGCGATCCGCGAAGGTTTCATCGGCAGCATCGGCAACACGCCGTTGCTGCGCCTCGAAAGCCTGAGCAACGAAACCGGTTGCGACATCCTCGCCAAGGCCGAATTCCTCAACCCCGGCGGCTCGGTAAAGGACCGCGCCGCCCGCTTCATCATCGAAGATGCCGAATGCCAAGGCCTGCTGTATCCCGGCGGCACGGTGGTGGAGGGCACCGCCGGCAACACCGGCATCGGCCTGGCGCATATCTGCGCGGCGCGGGGCTATCGCTGCATCATCGTGATCCCCGACAACCAGTCCCCGGAAAAACTCGACTTGCTGCGCACCCTCGGCGCCGAAGTGCGTCCGGTGCCGCCCAAGCCCTACAAGGACCCGGACAACTACCAGAAGATCGCCGGCCGCCTGGCTGCCGAATTGCCCGGCGCGATCTGGGCCAATCAGTTCGACAACACCGCCAATCGCCAGGCCCACTTCGAAACCACCGGCCCGGAAATCTGGACCGATACGGCCGGCCGGCTGGATGCCTTCGTCTGTGCCACCGGCACCGGTGGCACACTGGCCGGCGTCGCGCGGTTCCTCAAGGCGCAAGCGCCGGGGATTCGCATCGTTCTTGCCGACCCCCTGGGCAGTGCGCTGTACAACTGGGTGAAGCACGGCGAACTGGTGGCCGAGGGCAGCTCCATCACCGAAGGCATCGGCACCACCCGCATCACCGCCAACCTCGAAGGCACGCCCATAGACGATGCCGTGCAGGTGGACGATTTCGCCTGCGTGGCGATGGTCTATCACCTGCTGCGGGAAGAAGGGCTGTTCGTGGGCGGCTCCTCCGGCATCAACCTCGCCGCCGCCGTGCAGGTGGCCCGCGAGCTGGGGCCGGGGCACCGGGTGGTGACGCTGCTCTGTGATCGCGGTGGGCTGTATGCGGGGCGGTTGTTCAACGCGGCTTGGTTGGCGGAGAAGGGGCTTTCAGCGGCCGCCGGAGGTCATGAGTAGGGGGCGCCGTGAGCACCGATAGCGCCCACGGAGGTTCATGGTGCGCGGCGCACCCTGCCGGCGCCCAGGGCGAGCGCCGGCGATAGACTTACCAGCCGAGTTGCTTGTTGAAGCCGAGGGCGTCGTAGTAGTCGCCCTGGTAGGTGATCTTGCCGTTCTTGACGCGGATGAAGCTCACGCCTTCGAACTTCAGCGGCTTGTTGGTGGCCGGGGTTTCGGCACTCCAGGCACCGCTGTTGGTACCGGCGAACTCCCACTGGAAGGCGATCCCATCCGCGCTGACGATGGGCTCGCTGATCATCTTCCATTTCAGGTCCGGCACGGCGCCGATGAACACCTTGATGACGTTGTCACGCGCCGCCGCACGACCTTTCTGCGGCGTGCCGACGGTGGCATCGAAGTACTCCGCGTCCTCGGCCAGGAAGCTGGCGGCCTTGTCGGCGTCGTGGGCGTTCCAGGCAGCCATGTAGCCATCGACTATGGCCTTGGCATCGTCAGCCGCCTGGGCCATCCCGGCCATGGCGCAAAACAGGATGAAGCTGAAATTACGCAAGGTATTACGCATTGCTCGTTCTCCTGGTGGTTTTCGCGGGTACTGCCTGTGGAGCATTTTTGCTTGGCTTTTCTGTGGGGGCGATTTCAATCGCCAAGGGCGGCGTAGCCGCCCCCTGGGAATTCGAAGGGCAGGTCTGCGACCTGCATAGCGACTGAAGTCGCCCCCACAGGAGGAGCGAACAGCCGATTAATGCTTGAACATCACATGGCGAATGGCGGTGTAATCCTCCAGTCCGTACATGGACATGTCCTTGCCGTAGCCGGAGTGCTTGACGCCGCCGTGGGGCATTTCGCTGACCAGCATGAAGTGAGTGTTGACCCAGGTGCAGCCGTACTGCAGGCGTGCGGACAGGCGGTGGGCGCGGCCGACATCGGCGGTCCAGAGCGAGGAGGC
>MTEY01011998.1_pt1 | contig 35247 bp, 29 predicted proteins | sample 1042721 | NCBI WGS metagenome assembly MTEY01 (sample SAMN06185809, study PRJNA358809) | soil metagenome | isolation source: soil biostimulated with seedmeal as carbon source | place: India | collected 2015-05-23 | reverse complement strand
AGAAGCAACATGCAAGAAGGGCAAAACCGTAAAACATCGTCCCTGAGTATTCTCGCCATCGCTGGGGTGGAGCCGTATCAAGAGAAGCCGGGCGAAGAGTATATGAATGAAGCCCAGCTGTCGCACTTCAAGCGTATTCTTGAAGCATGGCGTAATCAACTCAGGGATGAAGTCGATCGCACCGTTAGTCATATGCAGGATGAAGCGGCTAACTTCCCGGATCCGGTAGATCGTGCCGCTCAGGAAGAAGAGTTCAGCCTGGAACTGCGTAACCGTGACCGCGAGCGCAAACTGATCAAAAAGATCGAAAAAACGCTGAAGAAGGTCGAGGACGAAGATTTTGGCTACTGCGAATCCTGTGGTGTTGAAATCGGCATTCGTCGCCTGGAAGCGCGTCCAACCGCCGATCTGTGCATCGACTGTAAAACGCTGGCAGAAATCCGCGAAAAACAGATGGCGGGTTAATCCCGGTCCTGTTTACCCACTCCAAAGGCGGGAGTCTCTCCCGCCTTATTACTGTTGATATGTCTGAATCTCACTATATCGGGCGCTTCGCGCCATCCCCCTCCGGTGAATTACATTTCGGCTCGTTAATTGCCGCTCTCGGCAGCTACCTGCAGGCGCGCGCAAGCCTGGGCAAATGGCTCGTTCGCATTGAAGATATTGATCCTCCGCGTGAAGTTCCCGGTGCAGCAGACACCATTCTGCGTCAGCTGGAACATTACGGTCTTCACTGGGACGGCGACGTTCTCTGGCAGTCAACACGTCACGACGCCTACCGGGAACGTCTGGCCTGGCTCGCGGAGCAGGGGCTGTCCTATAACTGCACCTGCACCCGCGCGCGCATCCAGAGCGTGGGGGGCGTCTATGACGGCCATTGCCGCACGCTCAATCACGGCCCGGAACACGCCGCCGTACGTCTGTTGCAGCGCGCTCCCGTGCTCCACTTTAACGACCTGCTCTCCGGTGACATTCAGGCGGATGAGCGCCTGGCGCGGGAAGATTTTATTATTCACCGCCGTGACGGACTGTTTGCCTATAACCTGGCGGTGGTGGTGGATGATCACTTTCAGGGCGTCACCGAAATTGTGCGCGGGGCCGATCTGGTTGAGCCTACGGTGCGGCAAATAGCGTTGTATCACCAGTTTGGCTGGACCGCGCCGGATTACATTCATCTGCCGCTGGCCGTCAACGAACGGGGCAGTAAGCTGTCAAAGCAAAACCACGCCCCTGCCCTGCCAGACGGCGATCCGCGCCCCGTTTTGATCGACGCGTTGCGATTTCTCAACCAGAATGTAACCCATGAATGGCAGGATCTGCACATTGACGAACTGCTGAAAATGGCCATTGCCAACTGGACGCTCAGGGCAGTGCCAAAAATCCAGCATTCTCAAATGCGTTGCGCTGAGCTATGATTAGCCGCTTTTTTCATAACAAAACACACTACGAGGTGTACCATTTTTACCCGAGTCGCTAATTTTTGCCGTAAAGTGCTAAGCCGCGAAGAGAGCATGGCGAATGACGCTATTGCGCAACCCCACATGTCGGTTATTCCGCGTGAGCAGCACAATATTTCCCGCAAAGATATCAGTGAAAATGCCCTCAAGGTGCTCTATCGTCTGAATAAAGCGGGCTACGAGGCCTATCTCGTTGGCGGTGGAGTACGTGATTTACTGCTGGGCAAAAAACCCAAAGATTTCGACGTGACGACCAGCGCCACGCCCGAGCAGGTGCGTAAATTATTCCGCAATTGCCGTCTCGTTGGCCGCCGTTTCCGTCTGGCTCACGTCATGTTCGGGCCAGAAATTATTGAGGTGGCGACGTTCCGTGGACACCACGAAGCGGGGGCATCCGATCGCACGACCTCCCAGCGCGGCCAGAACGGTATGCTGCTGCGCGACAACATCTTCGGTTCTATCGAAGAAGATGCTCAGCGTCGCGATTTCACCATCAACAGCCTTTACTACAGCGTGGCGGATTTCACCGTGCGTGATTACGTCGGCGGCATGCAGGATCTGAAAGAAGGTCTGATTCGCCTGATCGGTACGCCGGAAACCCGCTATCGCGAAGATCCTGTGCGTATGCTGCGCGCTGTGCGTTTCGCCGCCAAGCTGGATATGCGCATCAGCCCGGAGACGGCAGAGCCGATCCCGCGTCTGGCGACGCTTATCAACGACGTGCCACCTGCCCGTCTGTTTGAAGAAGCGCTAAAACTGCTGCAAGCCGGTCACGGATTTGAAACCTACAACCTGCTGCGCGAATATAACCTTTTCCAGCCGTTATTCCCGACCATTACCCGCTACTTCACCGAAAATGGTGACAGCCCAATGGAACGCATGATTGCACAGGTGTTGAAGAATACCGACACCCGTATCCGCAACGATATGCGCGTGAACCCGGCGTTCCTGTTTGCGGCAATGTTCTGGTATCCGCTGCTGGAAACCGCTCAGCGCATTACCCAGGAAAGCGGTCTCGCCTATTACGATGCTTTCGCGCTGGCGGCAAACGACGTGCTGGACGAAGGCTGTCGTACGCTGGCCATCCCGAAACGGATCACCACGCTGGTGCGCGATATCTGGCAGCTTCAGCTGCGTATGTCCCGTCGTCAGGGCAAACGCGCCTGGAAGCTGATGGAGCATCCTAAGTTCCGCGCGGCCTTTGATCTGCTCTCTCTGCGTGCTGAAATTGAACGCAATCAGGAGCTGCAGCGTCTGGCGCAGTGGTGGGCCGAGTTCCAGGTCTCCGCACCGCCGGAGCAAAAAGATATGCTTACCGGCCTTGATGAAGAGCCGGCACCGCGTCGTCGTCACCGTCGTCCGCGCAAGCGCGCACCGCGTCGCGAAGGCACCGCATGACCCTCGCGTATATCGCTATCGGCAGCAATCTGGCCTCTCCGCTGGAGCAGGTTAATGCTGCCGTTCAGGCGCTGGGTGAGATCCCCCAGAGCCGGATCGTCGCTGTCTCCTCTTTTTACCGCACACCACCGCTGGGACCTCAGGATCAGCCTGACTACCTGAACGCCGCCGTGGTGCTGGACACCGCGCTGGATGCCGAAACATTGCTGGATAACACCCAGCGAATCGAGTTGCAGCAGGGCCGCGTGCGCAAAGCCGAACGCTGGGGACCCCGAACCCTGGACCTCGACATTATGCTGTTTGGCAACGAGGTGATTAACACCCCACGCCTGATTGTGCCGCATTACGACATGAAAAATCGTGGGTTTATGCTCTGGCCGCTGTTTGACGTTGCCCCCGACCTCATCTTCCCGGACGGCATTCCGCTCAGGGACATTCTGGACAACCTCCACGCGGAAAAACCCGCTCGCTGGTAAGCCTGCAACCCTGCCCATTAGCCATAAAATAATTGTGGCTAATCGACTACCTAAAATCATTGTTCCCTCGAATGTTACTGTTAGAATGCGCAAAGATTCGCTTTTGGGCTATCAGGAAACAGTATGAAACCAACCACCATCTCCTTACTGCAGAAATGCAAACAGGAAAAGAGACGCTTCGCCACCATCACCGCATATGACTACAGCTTCGCCAGACTGTTTGCCGAAGAGGGTATCAACGTCATGCTGGTCGGGGATTCGTTAGGGATGACGGTACAAGGGCATGACTCCACCCTGCCGGTCACGGTCGAGGATATTGCCTACCACACCCGTGCCGTGCGCCGTGGTGCCCCCGCTTGCCTGCTGCTTTCCGATCTGCCGTTTATGGCCTACGCCACGCCAGAGCAAGCTTTCGACAATGCGGCGGCCGTGATGCGTGCCGGTGCCAACATGGTCAAAATCGAAGGCGGCGCCTGGCTTGTGGAAACGGTAAAAATGCTCACCGAGCGCGCCGTGCCGGTGTGCGGTCATTTAGGCCTGACGCCACAGTCCGTCAATATCTTTGGCGGTTACAAGGTGCAAGGCCGTGGTGATGCCGCGCAGACGCTGTTTGATGATGCCCTCGCGCTGGAAGCGGCTGGCGCACAGCTGCTGGTACTGGAATGTGTCCCGGTGGAACTGGCAAAACGCATCACCGACGCGCTGTCGATTCCGGTGATTGGGATTGGCGCGGGCAACGTCACCGACGGTCAGATTCTGGTAATGCATGACGCCTTTGGTATTACCGGCGGTCATATCCCGAAATTCGCCAAAAATTTCCTTACTGAAGCGGGCGACATGCGCGCCGCGGTCAGGCAGTATATTGCCGACGTCGAATCCGGTGTTTACCCGGGTGAAGAACACAGTTTCCATTAAGGAGTCTCGTTGTGCTAATCATTGAAACCCTGCCGCTGCTTCGCCAGCATATCCGTCGTGCGCGACAGGAAGGTAAACGTATTGCACTGGTCCCGACCATGGGTAACCTGCATGACGGCCATATGAAACTGGTCGACGAAGCGAAAGCCCGCGCAGATATCGTGGTGGTCAGTATCTTCGTTAATCCAATGCAGTTTGATCGCGCAGACGACCTGGCGCGCTATCCTCGTACGCTGCAGGAAGATTGCGAAAAACTGAAAAAACGCCATGCGGACTTCGTCTTCGCACCGGCACCTGCGGATGTGTACCCTCAGGGTACGGGAGAGGCAACGTACGTTGACGTCCCGGGTATTTCCACCATGCTCGAAGGGGCAAGCCGTCCAGGCCATTTCCGCGGCGTATCGACCATCGTCAGCAAGCTGTTCAATCTGGTGCAGCCTGACGTCGCCTGTTTCGGTGAGAAAGATTTCCAGCAGCTGGCGCTGATCCGCAAGATGGTGGCCGATATGGGCTATGATATCGAGATCGTGGGCGTGCCGATTGTGCGGGCTAAAGATGGTCTGGCGCTCAGCTCCCGTAACGGTTATCTGACCGCTGAGCAGCGTAAGATTGCCCCAGGATTAAGCAAAGTCATGAACACCATGGCAGAACAACTGTTAGCCAAAGAGTTGTCCGCAGAGGAGATTGTCGCCCTCGCTGAGCAAGCGCTGAACGATAAAGGCTTCCGTGCTGACGACATTCAAATCCGTGATGCCGACACCCTGCTTGAGCTGACCGACGCCAGCAAACGCGCGGTTATTCTGGTGGCAGCATGGCTCGGTCAGGCGCGACTCATCGACAATAAAGTGGTCGAGCTGGCGTAGTATTCTTACCCTCCCCTCTTACGAGAGGGGTTAACGCATGATGATTAAAGGTACACGTAATGATTCGCAAAATGCTGCAAGGTAAGCTTCACCGTGTGAAAGTCACGCAGGCCGACCTGCACTATGAAGGCTCCTGCGCGATCGATCAGGATTTTCTCGACGCGGCGGGTATTCTTGAAAACGAAGCCATTGATATCTGGAACGTGAACAACGGTAAACGTTTCTCCACCTACGCTATCGCTGCCGAGCGTGGGTCTAAAATTATCTCCGTTAACGGTGCCGCCGCGCACTGTGCCGACGTGGGTGATATTGTGATCATCGCGAGCTTCGTCATGATGTCCGACGAAGAGGCGCGCCGCTGGCAGCCTAAAGTGGCCTACTTTGAAGGTGACAACGAGATGAAACGCACCGCGAAGGCGATCCCGGTGCAGGTTGCCTGAATCCGGTGAGGAGCGGATTTCTCAGGATCCGCTCCTTCAGTGACGATAAGTACTTCATACTTTTATCGCTAATAACATCACTCCTCATTTATTTATCCTGTTTACCTCCCCCATCGCGCCTGTTTTTTTAAAAAATACATTTCCCTAAATAATATAATAATGGAAATGATCCTTACCATTTATAATTTATATCGTACCAGAATGCGTTCGACGCGCTAAAAAAACTCATCCCTGCATTCTTTTATAGAATTTTCAAGATCATTTTCAGTAACTTATCCGGACCCTCACTTTTTCTAACGATGATATTAAGCAATTTTAAATACCCAACGCATTCAGAGATCCCTATCATCTTTTTTGCTTGAATTACATCAGTGAAATGTTTTTTAAATGGAATTTTAATCATGTTAAAAAAAACGCTATTAGCTTCAGTTGTAACTTTATTCGTAACAGGTTCTTTTTCAGCAACTGCAGACACAGATCTGGGTTTAATCACCTTTGATGGTGCAGTAACTGATACAACATGTAATATTTCCACTTCTAATGGTGAAGCACAAAACAATATCACCATCACCTTACCGGTTGTTAAAAAATCTGAGGTTGAATCCACCACCGTCGATACCGGCGTCGGCTCTAAGAATTTTGAACTGCTGCTCACCAACTGCCCTGAAACATTAAAGAGTGCGTCTGCAAACTTCATGTCTAAAAATATGGGTGCCATTGCAAACGGTACCATTGAACCTGACGCCGGCGTAGCAGGCGCAGCAACGAACGTTGCACTTGCCCTGTATAACAATGCCCCAACAACCTCTTCTCGTATTATGGTCGGCCAGCCAGACAATAATACGCAGAAAGCCGACCTGAATGCAGGTTCCGCTAAACTGTTCTACCGCGTTGCTTATGTCCCTGGCGCCAACTGGGTGAAAGACACTAATCCTGTGCAGTCAGGTAAAGTCAGCGCCAACGCTTACTTCACCATGAGCTACGAATAATTTATCCCTGCCGTTAATGTGCCCCGCTGGGCACATTTTTCGTATTTTTTCGAGAATATACATGTACGTACTGAATATTAAGAGCGGATTAAAAGCCCTGCTGCTGGCCTCGGTGAGCGTTTTTGCTCTTAACGCCAGTGCAGATATTGTCATTTCTGGCACCCGTATCATTTATCCTGAATCGGCAAAGGACGTAACGGTATCGATGGATAACCGTGGCACCCGGCCTTTACTGGTACAAACCTGGCTCGACGACGGAAGAGATAGCACCAATCCTCAGGAACTCAAACTTCCCTTTATTGTTACCCCCCCGGTTTCGCGTGTTGAACCGCAAAAAGGGCAAACCGTCAGAATCACCTGGCTTGGTCAGACATTGCCAAAAGATAAAGAGTCCCTGTTCTGGTTTAACGTTCTGGAAGTTCCGCCAAAAGCAAAGGAGAGCGACAACCAAAGCATGCTTCAGCTTGCTTTCCGTACCCGCATAAAACTCTTTTTCCGTCCTACAGGGTTGAAAGGGGAACCGACAGAGGCAGCCAAAAATCTTAAATGGTCTCAAACCCGACAAGGGCAAAAAGTCGTTTTAAGTGCGAAAAATGACTCGCCGTATTATGTTTCGCTGGCGAGTGCATCGCTTATTTCAGGCGGTAAACGTTACGAGATCGAAACGCATTATATTGAGCCGTTCTCAAGCCAGACAATGAATGTGAAAAACGCCCCCCTGACAGGCAATAGTAAAATAATCTGGCAAGCCATCAATGATTACGGTGGAATTGATAAATATGAGTTTATACAGAATTGACCCTGTATTCATTTCATATCATTCGCAAGAACTATAATTGGCTTTGCTCTGGGACAGAGTTCATCATGCACTTTAGACGTTCGCTACTATGTTTATCGATAAGTGCGGTATTGCCGTTATGTGCATTTGCTGCTGAAAATAATAAAGAAGAAGACGTGCAGTTTAACGAGCAGTTTCTTTATAACACCGGTGCATCAATTGATGTCAGTCGTTTTTCAAAGGGCAACCCTGTAATTGCCGGAACATATAAAGTGAAGGTGATTATTAACGGGAAACCTTCCGTTACCACGGTTCTTCTCTTTAAGGAGAATGGCACTCCACGCGCCACGCCCTGTATCACCCCTAAACTGCTCACTCAGGCAAATGTCACCATCGAGCAACTTAAACAAGCAGAGGGGGATTCTGAGGACACCTGTGTCTCTGTGTCGAACGCCTATCCCGGGTCACGCGTGGCTTACGATCCTTCCACTCAGGAGTTAGACCTTTCCATTCCGCAGGCTTTCGTTATTCAGCGTCCCTCAGGGTTTGTCGATCCTTCGCTTTGGGAAGACGGTATCCCGGTAGCCATGCTCTCCTGGGATCTCAATGGCTGGCACGCCGACACGCCTGACTCCAGCACGGATACGGCCTATGCAGGCTTACGCTATGGAGCAAATCTGGGGCCATGGCGACTCCGCGCACGCGGCAACCTGAACTGGGATCAGGATTCCGGTACCCATTACGCCAGCCAGGACATTTATCTTCAGCGTGATATCACGCCCCTTAAAGCGCAGTTTATCACCGGAGATTCCTATACCCGTGGTGACGCCTTCGATTCCATTAGCCTGCGCGGGGCGCGTTTATATAACGATGACCGTATGCTTCCTAACGGCATATCAACCTATGCGCCGGTGATCCGGGGAGTCGCAAACAGTAATGCCAAAGTCACGATCGCCCAAAGTGGCAATACGATTTACGAAACGTCCGTACCGCCAGGGCCATTTGAAATCTCGGATCTCAGTACAACAGGTTACGGAAGCGATCTTATCGTCACGGTAGAAGAGACGGATGGGAGCAAACGTTCCTTCTCGGTCGCCTATTCTTCCGTCGCGCAAATGCTTCGCCCTGGCTACTCGCGATGGGATATCGGCGTAGGTGAACTGCGTGACGACAGCCTGCACGACAAACCAATGGTGGGATATGCCACGGGGTATTATGGCTTAACCAATACCTTCACGGGCTATGCAGGGTTGGAATACACCGATAGCGATTTCTACGCCGCATTGCTGGGTATTGCGATGAACACCCGTGTGGGTGCATTCGCCTTTGATGCCACGCATTCTGACGCCCGGATCGACGGCTTACGACATCTCACCGGCGAAAGTTATCGCATCTCCTACAGCAAACTCATGGAAGCCACGAATACCTCTTTCAACGTCGCCGCTTACCGGTTTTCAACGTCTGACTACCTCAGCCTGAATGATGCAGCCTCGTTGACCAATGAGATCAAATACCGTGACAGGGAACGTAACCCTGAACGTAATAACCGCGATGTGTATCAGACCTTCCAGCGCATGAAAAACCAGATCCAGGTAAATATCAGCCAGCCGTTGAAAATGGCTGACCTTGATTTGGGATCGCTGTATGTCAACTCAACCTGGCAGGACTACTGGAATGAAAGTAGTTCGTCCGCGCAATACTCCGTTGGCCACAGTCATTCGCTAAGCTGGGGAAGTTATAGCCTCTCCGTGCAGCGCACCTACAATGAGTTCGGGGAAAAAGATGACAGTGTCTATCTGAACCTCACTATTCCATTCGACACGCTGATGGGTAACGGCAAGCGTGCGGGCGGATTCTCCTCACTCACGACGGGCATCGGCAGCGATTTACAAGGTGGCGGGAGTTTTAACGCCAGCGCCAATGGCAGCACTGAAGATAATCGCTTCAGTTACAGCATTACCGAAAGCACCACCCGTAATGACGATACGTTAAACCAGCTCAGCGGCTACGGCAGTTACAACGGCCCGCATGGACCGATGAGCCTTTCCGTCTCAGCCTCAGATGACGATTCGCGGCAATATTCTGCCAGCTATAGCGGCGGGTTGGTTCTGCACTCGGGTGGCGTAACACTTGCACCCGGCAGCATCAGCGAAAGCGATACGCTTGCGTTGATTAAAGCAGAGGGAGCAGACGGTGCCCGCGTCTCTACCGGTAACGGCGAAATCGGCGCCTCAGGCTATGCCCTTATGCCCTATCTGTCCGCCTACCGTGAAAACAGCGTAGGTCTTGATATCAGCGAGATGCGCTCTGACGTGGAAGTGAAAAATACCCGCTCCACCACCGTTCCCCGCAGCGGTGCCGTTGTGCTGGTTAACTTTGAAACCGATCAGGGGCGTTCCGTGTTAATGGAACTGACGCGTGACGACGGTGGATTTATTCCGTTAGGCGCCGATGTGCAAACCGACCAGGGTGTATCAGTGGGTAGCGTGGGTCAGGCCGGGCAAGCCTGGATCCGCGGAATTGAAGATAAAGGAACGTTAAACATCGTCTGGGGAAGTGAGCCGGGCTCATCCTGTAGCGCCACCTACCAGATCCCACCGGATGCGAAAAAGATTGGACCGACAACGCTGCTGACGGGCCAGACCTGCCACGTCACAGCCTTATAAAGGGAGTTAAAACATGCTTTTTAAAGCCTGGAAAAAAACAGGATTCTTTATTTTAAGTACAGGGCTGATGGCCCTGTCACTGGAATCATACGCCGACACACTCGATATTACTTTTACCGCTAATATCCGCGACACCACCTGCGATATGAAAATTGAAGGCGGCAGCGGTGATGGCAGCAGCAACGTTATCCCCATTGGCACTAACGGCAAGGTGCGACTGGATTACATCATCCTGAAAAATGCCAAAGCGACGACCAACTTTAAACTCAAAATGGTCTCCTGCCCGTCAAGTCTGACATCGCTGAAAACAACCATTAGCGGTAGTGCCAGCCCTGTAACTACTGCCATTAAGAACTCACTCTCCGGCGAAGGCAGCGCGGAGCATATTGGTGTGGCGATTTCCCGCACCGCCACCCCGGATGCCCCGTTTGTCATCAATTCATTCACCGATACGCAGCGCCTCATCTGGTCGAGCGGAGAAATAAGTGCTGGCGAGGTTTCACTCCTGGCGACGCTGGTGGAAACCGCAAGCGGGCAAGGCACGACCGGCAACTTTAGCGGTATCGCTACGTTTAATTTCACCTATGAATAACTGGCAGCAATACGGAGCGTTGAGATGAAAAAGAAAATGACATTACTGGTGCTTGCGATGACTGCCACCCTGCCTTCCGTTGCGTTAAGCACCATTACAGGCACCACAAGCGTCGAGGCCACGTTTACGTCCACCATAGAGGCCGGCACCTGCAATGCGGAGATACAAGATGCCGGCGGAGCACCTATAAGCATTTTACCGTTTGGCGACGTGTTTAAGTCCGACCTTGTGAGCAAGAACCGAAGAGGGGCATTCAAAATCGCGTTCACCAATTGTGCCGGGGTCAAAAATGCCGCCATTCAGGCCACGCCGGGGGCAGGCGGGTCGTGTACCGGTAATGCTAAAAATGGAACCTCGTATGCCGCCGGGCATAACGTCGGTTTTGAAATCTGGAAAGGCACTGTCGACTCAGGCTCCCTGTTGAACTGCGCCACAGCCCCGACCTCTCTCGTCAACCTCTCTAACGGGACGGGGAAGTTTGAAATGGATGCGCGCATCGTCATTGCGCAAGATAAAACGATTTCTGACGTGACCACGGGGTCGGTCAGCGCACCAGTGACGTTTATCGTGACCTATCAATAATGTTAATTCAGACAGGTAGCTTAAACAGGATGTTCCACTCCCGCTTCTTTATTAAAAATAGGGTGTCCTGGCTCACCCTCTGCCTGGGTTTTCCCGCTGCGGGGATTACCTCAAGCCTGGAAATGGATATGACGGCAAACATTATCAACAATACGTGCCAGGTGAGTATTCCTGATAGCGGAAACGTAACGCTGCCAACGGTGGGAAGGGCGTGGTTTTATACTGCGGATGGCGCCGATCGCCTTAAGCCAGCGGACCCCGCAGGAGGAACACGCTTCATGATTCAGGTGTTGGACTGTAGCGGGGATGAATCCGGAGCCGGGCAAGCGCTGCACTTTACCTTTAAACCACAGTCTGCCCAAATTGATGGCATTTCCAAACAAATATTCAGTAATGAGACGTCCGCCATCGCAGGCGGCGCAGAGAATGTGGGGATTGTCATTTTTTCAGAATCCAGTAATCAAAACGTCCTCGACAGCGAGGGGCAGTCTGATGTGGCAGTCAAAATAGCCACGCCTTCAGACCCGCAAAGCTATTTGAAAGCGTATAACTTTTACGCCCGCTACCAAAATTACGGCCCGGTCAGCGCAGGAAAAGTGACCGCGCGCGCATTGGTCAGCGTGACATATCGCTAACAGGCAACGCTAAAAGGAAGAACTATGGCACAGCGTCCTGGGATAACTGTTTCCCCACGTTTTTACGGTTTTATTATTTTATTTATGCTTTTAACCATGAGTGCCTTTTACGCCAGTGCAGCCGAGGAGTGCCAGATTGGGAGTGCTAAGCCACGTGCGGTTGGCGATTTTACGGGTGGAAAACCGACGTTAAGAGCGGTTGATGCCGTCACCGCTCCCACAAAAATCAGTACCCTCTATCCCTTAAGCCTAACCCCCCGGTTGATGAGCGTATGCTCAGGTGGACAACATGGAGAAAACATCTTTACCGCAACACGGGCTACCCTGCAGGTGGGCAGCATCGACGGTAAAGCCTTATTCAAAACCAATGTGACCGGCATTGCTTATGCCCTGGCGTTTCGAACAATAGGTACGGGAGTCACGGCCTATTTTGCCCCCAGCACAAACTGGTTTCTGACGTTACATTTGGAGGATCAGGATGAATTATTGCAATACCGAACCTGGGAGGCCGCGGTCGAGTTTTATCAGCTTCCCAGCTTTGCCGGGGTTCCCGCGGAGGTGGTCTCCGTTGGCCCTGCCGGAGGGACTATCGGAGACTTTGGTATTGGCGATCCCTATGCACCTAATGATGACCATCCAGGCACAACCATCAGCATTGCCGACATGGCATTCACAACACCAATAATAAAACCAACCTGCACCCTTACGGCCCCCAAAAACGTGGATCTGGGGGATTATGGTGTATCCGACCTGGAGAACGATAACACCTTAAACGTATATGCGGCGGTGTCCGGGAATTGCACCAACACACGTAAAATCACCATGAAGTTGACCACCAGTAAGACCACCGGCACTGATGGCACATTACTCGCCAATACCGCATCCTCGAATGCAGCGAAAGGCGTAGGAGTGTTACTGAAGTGGCCGGACAACAGCCAGGTGGTGCCTAATTCCACTAACAGCTATACCACGCGGGAGAACACCACCATTGCATTATTCAGCCGGTTACTTACGGCCCGGTTGGTTAAGTCTGGTACAGAAAAAGTCACCTCTGGCACGTTCAGCGCCATCGGCACCCTGCAGTTCACCTATGAGTAATTTATCCCTGCGGCTGGTTGCTGATCAGCCGCGACATCGTCTCCAGCGAATCCGTTCTTAAGATATACAGGCGTTTCAGTAAGAACGGATTATCCCCCGGCTTAACCTTCCCTTTCACCGTCGTGACGGCCAGATGAAAACCGGCGTCATTCGCGGCTTTTATCGCTTTGTTGTCGTAGCCACCAAAGGGATAAGAGAGATACAGCACGCGCGGGTTAAACTGCGCCAGCCCCCGGCGCGAGCGTTCAAAATCAAACAAAATCACGTGGTAGCTGCGGCTCAGTAAAATCGGATGTTTATTACCATCGACGCGGTGCAGGAAGTGCGTGTGGGACTGAATATCGAACACGTCCTGGATGCCCTTCAACTCCTGAACGCTCATAAACTGCAGCGATTTTGGATCCCACTTCTGGGGATGGCGCTTAATGCGCGATGAGATGATAAATGCCGTGGCGTTAAACCCGTACTCTTTCAGAATCGGGTAAGCGTAGCGGCTCACGGATTTCAGCCCGTCATCAAAGGTGATCACCACCGATTTGGCAGGCAGGTTCATTTTGTTACGCACGTACCCTTCCAGTTGATACATCGTCAGGGTGGTATACCCCTGGTCGCGCAGCCAGGCCATCTGGTTATTGAACGCACGCACGCTGGTGGTGGTAGACGTATGTCGAAAACGCGTGTTCTCTTCATCACGCAAAATATGATGGTAGGTCAGAACCGGGAGGCCGTTATCTTCCTGCGCATCCAGGCTACTGATCCACGCCAGACGGTTACCGATGCGAATCTGGTACCAGGTCTGGTTTAAGCGGTCCTTGAGTTTGCTTAAAACCGGGTAACGCAGATTGGCGCTCAACGTTCCGAATGGCGCACTGCCGCTGGACGGCGCGTTGTACACCGGTGTGTCTTTCCAGGTGATCAGGTTTTGATTACTGAGCGGCTTATTAAGATCGCCAAGGCTGTCCTCAACGCGCTGCTTTCCCTGCACCTGCTCCAGATGGCCTTTATCAATAAAGCCCGTCCCAAATCCGAAGCGAAACTCGTAGTAATCCGCAGCGGTAGGCACAACGGCGAGGATCTGTCCGGCGCTGACATGGCCGACGTTCACGACTTCATTACCCACCTGCGCCCAGATAGCCGCATCCTCGGTAGTTTGCATGTACTGGGCTGGAAGACCTTGCTGACTTAATAAACTGGCTGATGCCCCACCAGAGAGAACCAGCAGGAACAGGAACAAAATACGCGTGAACATGTCTGTGATATCGGTACGAATAAACTGATGCCATTGTAACAAATGCACCATCAATACCAATGTTTAATTCTTATACAGGTCGTGAAGCAGGACAAAGGGAGGATTTTTCTGTTGTTGATGCCACAAGCTGCTGACGCCCGGCTCACCTTGTGCCACGATGGCATGGCGAAACTCTGCGCTGCTTAATAATTCACGCTGTGGATACATTAACTCCAGTAAGGGAAGGTTAATGCCGGAGATCACTTCACAACAGTCGTGTTTGTGGCTCAGTAAGGAGGCGGCGCGATACGGCGCTGCACCCGATTTATCGGTGAGAAAGATAACACCTTCGCCGGTGTCGGTTTCATGCAGAGCATCGCACATCATCCGGCTCAGCATGTTGGTGCTCAGCCCTTGCCAGTAATTCACCGCGCGACACTGCGCCAGTGGACCAAACCTGGCTTCAAGCTTTATCAACATCTCCTGCGCCTGTTCATCGTGGCAGGTAATGACCCATCCCAGCATAACGTTCTCTCCTTAGCAGGCGAGTAGTTTAGCGGAGTGAAGATTAGCTTACGGTGATAACAGTCAAAGAAAAGTGCCCGGCAACCAGAAAGCCACCGGGCGGAAGGTTAGCTGCGCAGTCCGCGCCCGCGCTGGATTAAATACCAGCACAGCAGGTAGAAGGCGACGATAAACACCACCAGCACCGCCACTGTGGTAAACAGCGGAACGTCAGTAATACCGAGGAAGCCGAAGCGGAACCCGCTGATCATGTAAACAATCGGGTTCAGGTGCGACAACGCCTGCCAGAACGGCGGCAGCAACGTCAGGGAGTAGAACACCCCACCCAGATAGGTCAGCGGGGTCAGGACAAAGGTCGGGATCAGGCTGATATCGTCAAACGTTTTGGCAAACACCGCGTTCAGCAGACCGGCAAGCGAGAACAGGATCGCCGTCAGCAGCAGCGTCAGCCCCACGAACAGCCAGGAGTGCACCTGGAACGGCACGAAGAATAAGGAAATAGCCGTCACCAGGATCCCGACGCACAGGCCGCGCGCCACGCCGCCGCCGACGTAGCCCGCGATGATCACATGCGTTGGTACCGGCGCCACCAGCAGCTCCTCAATGTTGCGCTGGAACTTAGCGCTAAAGAATGACGAAGCCACGTTGGCGTAGGCGTTGGTGATCACCGCCATCATGATCAAACCCGGAACGATAAACTGCATATAGGTAAAGCCGTGCATCTCACCAATGCGGGAACCAATCAGGTTACCGAAGATGATGAAATAGAGCGTCATGGTGATCACCGGCGGCACCAGGGTTTGTACCCAGATGCGCATAAAGCGGTTGATCTCTTTCGCCCAGATGCTTTTCAGCGCGACCCAATAAAGATGCGTCATGCCTTGTCTCCTTGTTTATCCTGCACCAGAGAGACAAACAGCTCTTCCAGTCGGTTCGCTTTGTTGCGCATACTTAAAACCTGAATGCCCTGGGCACTCAACTGGGAGAAGACGCTGTTGATGCCCTGCTCCCGCAATACTTCGACTTCCAGCGTGGAGGTATCGACCAGACGATACTGGTACCCTTCAAGCTTCGGCAGCGCGCTTTTTGCCGCCAGATCGAGAATGAACGTCTCTGATTTCAGCTTCGAGAGCAGATCCTTCATCGAGGTATTTTCCACCAGCTCACCGTTCTGAATGATGCCGATGTTGCGGCACAGCATTTCCGCCTCTTCAAGGTAGTGCGTCGTCAGAATAATGGTGGTGCCTTTGTCGTTGAGATCCTTCAGGAACCCCCACATTGAGCGACGCAGCTCAATATCTACCCCGGCGGTGGGCTCGTCGAGGATCAACAGTTTTGGCTCATGCATCAGCGCACGGGCAATCATCAGACGGCGCTTCATGCCGCCAGACAACATACGCGCACGTTCGTTACGCTTTTCCCACAGATCAAGCTGCTTCAGGTACTTTTCGCTGCGTGTTAACGCTTCTTTTCGCTCAACGCCGTAGTAGCCCGCCTGGTTGACGACGATCTGCTGTACCGTCTCGAACGGGTTGAAGTTAAACTCCTGGGGAACCAGCCCGAGCTGGCGTTTGGCGTTGACCACATCTTTTTGCAGATCGTAACCAAAGACGCTGACCCGGCCAGAGGTCTTATTGACCAGCGAACTGATAATGCCGATGGTCGTCGATTTCCCCGCGCCGTTCGGCCCCAGAAGCGCATAGAAATCCCCTGCCTCTACTTTGAGATCTATCCCGCGTAGCGCCTGAACGCCGCCCGGATAGGTTTTTTTAAGCTGCTCAAGCTCCAGTGCAATCGCCATGAATTAAACTTACCTTAGGTTCTGACACACGTTGTGTGGTTTCATTAAAAGTCGGGTTACCCTATAGTAGCGCAACGCAATCACTCGGTTACAGGTCGCTAACCTCCATGAACAACATAGATACACTCATCAGCAACAATGCACTATGGTCAAAAATGCTGGTGGAGGAAGACCCCGGATTTTTTGAAAAGCTTGCGCAAGCGCAGAATCCACGCTTTCTCTGGATTGGATGTTCCGACAGCCGTGTTCCGGCTGAGCGCCTGACGGGCCTTGAGCCCGGCGAACTGTTTGTTCACCGTAACGTTGCCAACCTGGTGATTCATACCGATCTCAACTGCCTGTCTGTGGTTCAGTACGCCGTTGATGTTCTGGAAGTCGAGCACATCATTATTTGCGGTCACTACGGCTGCGGTGGCGTGCAGGCGGCGGTCGAAAATCCGGAACTGGGGCTCATCGATAACTGGCTGCTGCACATCCGCGATATCTGGTTCAAACATAGCTCACTGCTGGGTGAAATGCCGCAGGAACGCCGGATGGACACGCTGTGTGAACTGAACGTGATGGAGCAGGTGTATAACCTGGGTCATTCAACGATCATGCAGTCAGCGTGGAAGCGTGGGCAGAAGGTCTCTATCCACGGCTGGGCATACGGTATTCATGACGGTCTGCTGCGTAACCTCGAAGTGACCGCCACCAACCGCGAAACGCTGGAACAGCGTTATCGTTCAGGAATTGCCAACCTTAAGCTTAAGCACGTGAACCATAAATAAAGCCGGGGGTTTTCTCCCTCTCCCTGTGGGAGAGGGCTGGAGTGAAGGCACCAGGCCGCACTACTCGTCCAGAAGCACAACCTTCCCAACATACGGCAGATGACGATAACGCTGCGCATAGTCAATGCCGTAACCGACGACGAATTCGTCCGGAATGGAGAAGCCCACAAACTCCACCGGCACCTGCACTTCACGGCGGTCTGGTTTATCCAGCAGAGTACAGATGGCCAGGGATTTCGGCTCGCGCAGGCTCAGGATCTCGCGCACTTTAGAAAGCGTGTTACCGGAGTCGATGATGTCTTCGACGATCAACACATCTTTGCCACGAATATCTTCATCCAGATCTTTCAGGATTTTCACATCACGGGTTGTGGACATGCCGCTGCCGTAGCTGGAGGCGGTCATAAAATCGACCTCATGTGACACCTGCACTTCACGGCACAGATCTGCCATGAACATGAAAGAGCCACGTAACAGACCGACCAGCACCATTTCGCTGCCGCTGTCCTTGTAATGTTCGGTGATTTGACGACCCAGTTCGGCGATACGCGCTTTGATCTCGGCTTCCGGGATCATCACTTCAACAGTATGTTTCATATTACTAACCATATGATTTTAATGAAAATCTCTCAATGCGGATGAACGTTATTCCGGCATCGATACGCAAGCCAGCCATTATATCAGCAAATGGCTAAGCCTGGCGCATGAGTTATAAAAAGCAAATATTGTGATTCCGATCACACTTGTTAATACCTATAATTAGTTGCTAGCAAATTATTAACAAAAACTGACGAGTACACTTTCTATGGCTGAAACAAACTCTAAACAGCCGCGTCTACTGGTGACACTAACAGCGTTATTCGCCGCCTTCTGCGGCCTGTACCTGTTAATCGGTGGCGTCTGGCTGGTCGCAATCGGCGGCTCCTGGTACTACCCGATAGCGGGTCTGGTTATGCTTGGCGTAACCGTCCTGCTCTGGCGTAGAAAACAATCCGCACTGTGGCTCTATGCTGCATTACTCCTCGCCACCATGATCTGGGGCGTCTGGGAAGTCGGTTTCGACTTCTGGGCACTGACGCCGCGCAGTGACATTCTGGTCTTCTTCGGTATCTGGCTGATCCTGCCGTTCGTCTGGCGTCGCCTGATCGTGCCTTCCAGCGGTGCCGTTGCGGCGCTGGTGGTTGCGCTGCTCATCAGTGGCGGCATCCTGACCTGGGCCGGCTTTAACGACCCGCAGGAGATCAACGGAACGCTGAACGCAGAGTCAACCCCTGCTGCGGCTATCTCGCAGGTCGCGGACGGTGACTGGCCGGCGTATGGGCGTAACCAGGAAGGTCAGCGCTACTCCCCGCTGAAGCAGATCAACGCGGACAACGTGAAAAACCTGAAAGAAGCCTGGGTATTCCGTACCGGCGATCTGAAGATGCCGAACGATCCAGGTGAGCTGACCAACGAAGTGACGCCGATTAAAGTGGGCAACATGCTTTATCTGTGTACGGCGCACCAGCGTCTGTTCGCGCTCGACGCGGCCACCGGTAAAGAGAAATGGCACTTCGATCCGCAGCTGAACTCCAACCCGTCGTTCCAGCACATCACCTGCCGTGGCGTCTCTTACCACGAAGCGCGCGCGGACAATGCCAGCCCGGACGTCATTGCCGACTGTCCTCGCCGCATTATGCTGCCGGTGAACGATGGCCGCCTGTTCGCGATTAACGCCGAAACGGGCAAGCTGTGCGAAACCTTCGCCAACAAAGGTATCCTGAATCTGCAGACCAACATGCCGGACACCACGCCGGGTCTGTATGAACCCACCTCACCGCCCATCATCACAGATAAGACTATTGTGATTGCTGGTTCGGTCACGGATAACTTCTCCACCCGCGAAACCTCTGGCGTTATCCGTGGTTTCGACGTAAACACCGGTAAACTGCTGTGGGCCTTCGATCCGGGCGCGAAAGATCCAAACGCGATCCCGTCTGATGAACACACCTTTACCTTCAACTCGCCAAACTCCTGGGCACCGGCCGCGTATGACGCGAAGCTGGATCTGGTCTACCTGCCAATGGGCGTGACCACGCCTGATATCTGGGGCGGTAACCGTACCCCTGAGCAGGAACGTTATGCCAGCTCCATTCTGGCGCTGAACGCGACCACCGGTAAACTGGCCTGGAGTTACCAGACCGTACACCACGATCTGTGGGATATGGACATGCCGTCCCAGCCAACGCTGGCGGACATTACCGTTAACGGCAAAACCGTACCGGTGATTTATGCTCCGGCGAAAACCGGTAACATCTTCGTCCTGGACCGTCGTAACGGCGAGCTGGTTGTGCCTGCACCGGAAAAACCGGTTCCTCAGGGCGCGGCAAAAGGCGATTACGTCACGAAAACGCAGCCGTTCTCTGACCTGAGCTTCCGTCCGAAGAAAGATCTCAGCGGCGCAGACATGTGGGGTGCCACCATGTTTGACCAGCTGGTATGCCGCGTGATGTTCCATCAACTGCGCTATGAAGGCATCTTCACCCCGCCTTCTGAGCAGGGTACGCTGGTGTTCCCAGGTAACCTGGGGATGTTCGAATGGGGCGGGATCTCCGTTGACCCTAATCGTCAGGTCGCGATCGCCAACCCGATGGCGCTGCCGTTTGTCTCTAAACTGATCCCGCGTGGTCCAGGTAACCCGATGGAGCAGCCAAAAGACGCGAAAGGCAGCGGTACCGAAGCCGGTATTCAGCCGCAGTATGGCGTACCGTTTGGCGTCACCCTGAATCCGTTCCTGTCTCCGTTTGGTTTGCCGTGTAAACAGCCTGCCTGGGGATATATCTCCGGTCTGGATCTGAAAACCAACCAGATCGTGTGGAAAAAACGTATTGGTACCCCGCAGGACAGCATGCCGTTCCCGATGCCGGTTCCGGTGCCGTTCAACATGGGTATGCCAATGCTGGGTGGCCCAATCTCCACCGCCGGTAACGTGCTGTTCATCGCGGCAACCGCAGATAACTACCTGCGCGCGTACAACATGACCAACGGTGAGAAACTGTGGCAAGGCCGTCTGCCAGCCGGTGGACAGGCAACGCCGATGACCTATGAAGTGAATGGCAAGCAGTACGTTGTCATCTCTGCGGGCGGTCACGGTTCGTTTGGCACGAAGATGGGCGACTATATTGTCGCGTATGCGTTGCCGGACGACGCAAAATAAATGCAAAACGGCAACCTCGGTTGCCGTTTTTTATGTTTGTTCCCTTTCCCACAGGGAGAGGGCCAGGGTGAGGGCATCAGGCCGCGGTTGCCTAAACCGTGAAACCCAGCATCATCCCCGTATCTTCATGCTCCAGCAGATGACAGTGCGCCATATAGGCAAACTCCTTCGGCGCAGCATGGTCAAACTTCACCAGCACCTCGCTGACGCCGCCCTCCACTCTCACTGTATCTTTCCAGCCCGCGCGATGCGTATCCGGCGCTTTGCCGTTCTCTGAAAGAATACGGAACTGGGTGCCGTGAATATGGAACGGATGCAGCATCATGTCGCCTTCGCCTGAAATCACCCAGCGCTCAAACTGCCCTTTTGTGGCAGCGAACATCGGCGTGTTCATGTCGAACGCCTGGCCGTTTATCATGTTGGCGTTGTGGAAATCAAACCCGTGACCGCCGTGATTCATGTTGCCCATTCCACCCATTTTGCCATGGTCCATATTCATATGGCCCATCATCTGCCCGTGGTGCATCCCCGCCATCGCCTGGTCGCCATATTTCTTCATCAGCGCCTGCATGCCCATCATATCGAGCATCGGATCCATCGAAAGCTGCAGTTTGCGCTGGGTTAGACCATCAAGCGACGGGAGAGCTGGCAGCGTGGTTAAGGTATCTGGCAAGATCCCGGATGCGGCGATCTGCAGAGGCTGAATGCGTAATACCGGATGAGGCTTATCAAATGGCGCAACGGCCATGCCCATCTGGCTGACCGGGAGCGTCACCAGGTCAAACGGCTTACCGTCGCTGATGTCCACCAGCACCTCATAGCGCTCGCCCATCAGCATAGGGAGTTCCTGCACTTTGACCGGCTCAGGCAGCAGTCCACCGTCGCTCGCCACCACGTACAGCGGGCGTTTATCGCTGGCGGCAAAATTCAGCGAGCGCGCATTACATCCGTTGAGCAGACGTAACCGCAACCAGCCTTTTGGCGCGGCGTGCTGGGGGTAAATCGCGCCATTAGTCAGCAGCGTGTCGCCAAACCAGCCGACCGCCGCGCTCATCACATCGAGCTGATAATCAATCTGACCGTCTGCGGTAAATTTTTTGTCCTGCACAATGACCGGCACATCATCGATACCCCACTGTTTGGGCAGACGCAGCAGGCGACTTTCGTCATCTTCAATCAGCACCAGGCCTGCCAGCCCCATTGCCACCTGATGACCTGTTTTGCCATGCTGATGCGGGTGGAACCAGCAGGTCGCCGCCCGCTGCTCGGGGGTAAAAGTCACGGTGCGCTTCCCGCCCGCTTTAATAATCCCTTGCGGGCCGCCGTCGACCTCGCCCGGCACTTCCAGTCCGTGCCAGTGCAGCGTCGTCTCTTCTGCCAGCGTGTTGTGAATATCAACGGTGACAGCTTTCCCTCTGCGCAGCTGCAGCGCCGGGCCAAGCACGTTGCCGTTATAGCCCCAGGTGGTGGCGTTATATTTGCCAAACGCCGTTTTACCGGACTGAACCACTAGCTGGATACGGCCACGGGCATCGGCGGTCAATAAATCAGGAATGGGTAAGGCAGGTCTGTCGGCCGCCAGAACCGCGCGACTCCACAGTGGTAATGCGCTGGCAACCCCCAACGCAACGGAATATTTTAGAAATTCACGACGTTGCATATTCATTTCCTTATTTCGTGCAGACGATCTTTTGAGCATAAACCCTCCCCTTACCGGAAGGTCAAGTAACGCGGCAATAATAAAGATCGTCGCACTGGCACCAAATATGCTAACGTTGATTTTCCGTGATGCAGTGGTAGAAGCAATGAAGACGTTTTTCAGGACAATTTTGTTCACCAGCCTGATGGCAATGTGTGCGAACAGCTATGCGCTCAGTGAAAATGAAGCGGAAGATATGGCCGATCTGACGGCAGTTTTTGTATTCCTGAAAAATGATTGTGGCTACCAGAATTTACCCAACGGGCAAATTCGTCGCGCACTGGTCTTTTTTGCCCAGCAGAACCAATGGGATCTCAGCAACTACGACAGCTTTGACATGAAAGCGCTTGGTGAAGACAGCTACCGCGATTTAAGCGGTATCGGTATCCCTACGGCAAAAAAATGCAAAGCGCTGGCCCGCGATTCGCTTAGCCTGCTCGCCTACGTGAAATAACCTTCCCGACGCCTCTTGTTTCGCCTGGAACCGTGCAACCACGGTTATAGTTAGCTATCATGTTTCGCTCATTTTTCGTGAGTGTAACGGATGTTAACGAAGGAGGAGTCCGCGTATGGCCGACCACACGTTGTGGCATGAAACACTGCATGACCAGTTTGGTCAGTACTTTGCCGTTGATAACGTGCTTTATCATGAGAAAACCGATCATCAGGATCTGATCATCTTCGAGAATGCCGCTTTTGGCCGCGTAATGGCGCTGGACGGCGTGGTGCAAACCACCGAGCGAGATGAGTTTATCTATCATGAGATGATGACCCACGTCCCGCTGCTGGCCCATGGACACGCAAAACACGTGCTGATTATCGGTGGTGGTGACGGGGCGATGCTGCGCGAAGTCTCCCGCCACCAGTCCATTGAAACCATCACCATGGTGGAGATCGATGCGGGCGTGGTCTCATTCTGTCGTCAGTACCTGCCCAACCATAATGCGGGTAGCTACGACGATCCGCGCTTTAAGCTGGTGATTGACGATGGCGTGAACTTCGTCAACCAGACCAGCCAGACGTTTGACGTCATTATCTCTGACTGTACCGACCCTATCGGCCCCGGCGCGTCGCTGTTTACCTCGTCGTTCTACGAAGGTTGCAAGCGTTGCCTGAACCCTGGCGGTATCTTTGTGGCGCAAAATGGCGTCTGCTTCCTGCAGCAGGATGAAGCGCTCGACAGCCACCGCAAACTGAGCACCTATTTTGGCGATGTCAGCTTCTATCAGGCTGCCATTCCGACCTACTACGGCGGGATCATGACCTTTGCCTGGGCGACGGATAACGATGTCCTGCGCCATCTGTCCACGGAAATTATCCAGGCGCGCTTCCATCAGGCGGGTCTCCAGTGCCGTTACTACAATCCCGCGGTTCATACCGCAGCCTTTGCCTTGCCGCAGTACCTGCAAGATGCACTGTCCTCCCAGGGGGTGAACTAATTGAAAAAGCTTAAACTGCATGGCTTTAACAACCTGACCAAAAGCCTGAGTTTTTGTATTTACGATATCTGCTATGCCAAAACAGCGGAAGAGCGCGATGGCTACATCGCCTATATCGATGAACTCTACAATGCCAACCGACTGACCGAGATCCTGTCGGAAACCTGTTCCATTATCGGCGCTAATATCCTGAACATCGCCCGCCAGGATTATGAACCCCAGGGCGCCAGCGTGACCATTCTGGTCAGCGAAGAGCCGGTCGACCCAAAACTAATCGATAAAACCGAGCATCCAGGCCCGCTGCCGGAAGTGGTTGTCGCGCATCTCGATAAAAGCCATATCTGCGTACATACCTACCCGGAAAGCCACCCGGAAGGCGGACTGTGTACGTTCCGCGCTGATATCGAAGTATCCACCTGCGGCGTGATCTCGCCGTTAAATGCGCTGAACTATTTAATCCACCAGCTGGAATCCGATATCGTTACCATTGATTATCGTGTGCGTGGTTTCACGCGTGATATCAACGGCATGAAGCACTTTATCGATCACGAGATCAACTCCATTCAGAACTTTATGTCCGAGGACATGAAATCGCTGTACGACATGATGGACGTGAACGTGTACCAGGAGAACATCTTCCACACCAAGATGCTGCTTAAGGAGTTTGACCTTAAGCACTACATGTTCCACACAAAGCCAGAAGATTTAAGCGAAGAAGAGCGCAAGGTCATTACCGACCTGCTCTGGAAAGAGATGCGCGAAATCTACTACGGCCGCAATATTCCGGCCGTGTAAGACGCGCGAGGAGCAAGGACGCTCCCGTGTGCTATTTCTGTTTCATGAACGCCCGGTACGCCGCCACGACCTGCAGAAAGTCCTCCACGCCGCACAGCGACAGGCTCTCTTCGTCGTAGTAGCTCATCCCCTCTTCCATCTCGTCGCCCGAGAATTCCAGCTGGTTGGCTCGCACCATCACCTCTTCGCCATCCATCCACAGCGTGTATTCATGACCCGCGCGTTGCCAGGAGCGTTCACTGCCTTTCACCGTATTCGCCGCCTGTTCAACTTCATCAAGAAGCGCGAGATTTTCTTTCACCTCTTCGTTAAACCAGTGTCCAACGGCTTCGTGGCCCATCGACATACGCACTTTCACCACCCCGGTGATGTCGCGCAGAAATTCGTAATCCATAGTATTTTCCTCTGCAAAGCCATTACGGTAATTATCGCAGCAGAGAGGAAGAAAAAAAGCGTGTGAGGCGGGAGGAATGAAAATAAAAAGGTGAGAGCAAGACCCTGCGGCCTGATGCCCTCACCCCGTCCCTCTCCCACGGGAGAGGGTGCAAACACTAAAAACCGTCTCGTAGAGACGGTTTTGCTTTTATACCGCCGTCTGGAAGATCACCCCGTCAGCTTTCTCGGTGTACTGAGAGAGCTGGTCGAAGTTCAGATAGCGATAGGTATCCACCGCTGTCTTATCAACCTGAGCCACAAAGGTCTGGTACTCTTCCGGCGTTGGCAGTTTGCCAATCAGCGCCGCAACCGCCGCCAGCTCAGCAGACGCCAGGTAGACGTTAGCACCGGTACCTAAACGGTTCGGGAAGTTACGGGTAGAGGTGGAGACCACCGTCGCACCGTCTGCCACGCGCGCCTGGTTACCCATACACAGGGAACAGCCAGGAATTTCGATACGCGCACCGCTCTTACCAAACACGCTGTAATAGCCCTCTTCGGTCAGCTGTGCCGCATCCATACGGGTTGGCGGTGCCACCCACAGGCGGGTTGGCAGCTGGCCTTTGTGAGTATCCAGCAGTTTACCGGCAGCACGGAAGTGGCCGATGTTGGTCATACAGGAACCGATGAACACTTCGTCGATCTTATCGCCCTGCACGTCAGACAGCAGACGCGCATCGTCAGGATCGTTCGGTGCACAGAGAATTGGCTCTTTAATGTCTGCCAGATCGATGTCGATCACCGCCGCATATTCTGCGTCAGCATCGGCTTCCAGCAGCTGCGGATCCGCCAGCCATTTCTCCATCCCCTGAATACGACGCTCCAGCGTACGACGGTCGCCGTAGCCTTCCGCAATCATCCACTTCAGCAGGACAATGTTAGAGTTCAGATACTCAATGATCGGCTCTTTGTTCAGCTTGATGGTACAACCCGCGGCGGAACGCTCTGCAGACGCATCGGTCAGCTCGAATGCCTGCTCAACTTTGAGATCCGGCAGCCCTTCAATTTCCAGAATGCGGCCAGAGAAGATGTTTTTCTTACCTTTCTTCTCAACGGTCAGCAGGCCCTGTTTGATGGCATACAACGGGATAGCGTGAACCAGGTCGCGCAGGGTGATACCCGGCTGCATTTTACCTTTGAAGCGCACCAGTACCGATTCCGGCATATCCAGCGGCATCACGCCGGTCGCTGCGGCAAACGCCACCAGACCGGAGCCCGCCGGGAAGGAGATACCAATCGGGAAACGGGTATGGGAGTCACCGCCGGTACCGACGGTATCCGGCAGCAGCATACGGTTCAGCCAGGAGTGGATAACACCGTCGCCCGGACGCAGGGAGACGCCGCCACGGTTCATGATGAAGTCTGGCAGCGTGTGGTGCGTGGTTACGTCAACCGGCTTCGGATACGCCGCCGTGTGACAGAAGGACTGCATGACCAGGTCAGACGAGAAGCCCAGGCACGCCAGGTCTTTCAGTTCGTCACGGGTCATTGGGCCTGTGGTGTCCTGAGAACCCACGGAGGTCATCTTCGGCTCGCAGTAAGCACCCGGACGGACGCCGGCTACGCCGCACGCGCGGCCAACCATTTTCTGCGCCAGCGAGAAGCCACGATTGCTTTCTGCGACGTCTTTCGCATGACGGAACACGTCTGAGTGCGGCAGACCCAGCGCTTCACGCGCTTTAGTCGTCAGGCCACGACCAATGATCAGCGGAATACGGCCACCGGCACGCACTTCGTCGATCAGCACGTCGGTTTTCAGCTCGAAGCTCGCCAGCAGCTCGTTGGTGTCGTGGTTACGGACTTCACCTTTGTACGGGTAAACGTCAATCACGTCGCCCATGTTCAGGTTAGACACATCCACTTCGATTGGCAGTGCGCCAGCATCTTCCATGGTGTTGAAGAAGATTGGGGCAATCTTACCGCCCAGGCACAGACCGCCGCCGCGTTTGTTCGGCACATGCGGAATGTCGTCACCCATAAACCACAGGACGGAGTTGGTTGCGGATTTACGGGAAGAACCGGTACCGACAACGTCACCGACGTAAGCCAGCGGGAAGCCTTTTTTCTGCAACGCTTCGATCTGTTTGATCGGGCCGACAACGCCAGGCTGATCCGGCTCAATGCCTTCACGGGCGTTTTTCAGCATCGCCAGGGCGTGCAGCGGGATATCCGGACGAGACCATGCATCCGGTGCCGGAGAGAGGTCATCGGTGTTGGTTTCACCGGTAACTTTGAATACGGTAACGGTAATTTTTTCAGCCAGCGCAGGACGGTTCAGGAACCATTCGGCATCGGCCCAGGACTGCATCACCTGCTTCGCATAGACGTTGCCTGCTTTGGCTTTTTCTTCCACATCGTAGAAGTTATCGAACATCAGCAGCGTTGAAGAGAGCGCTTTAGCGGCAATCGGTGCCAGCGTGTCGTTATCCAGCGCGTCAATCAGCGGATGAATGTTATAACCACCCTGCATGGTGCCGAGCAGTTCAATGGCTTTTTCAGGAGTAACCAGTGGGGAGGTGGCTTCGCCTTTGGCGATAGCAGCAAGGAATCCGGCTTTTACGTAGGCAGCTTCATCTACGCCAGGCGGTACGCGGTTGATCAGCAGATCTAACAGGAATTCTTCTTCGCCCTTAGGCGGGTTCTTCAGCAGCTCGACGAGCGCGGCCATTTGGGTTGCATCTAACGGTTTGGGTACAATTCCCTCGGCGGCACGTTCTGCTACGTGCTTACGGTATTCTTCTAGCACGACGGTTCTCCTCGCTCTCATTGTCATATGCGGCGGGCGTTCTCTTCACGCTCCTGTGAGACAGCAGTTTGTAGGGTAAATGCCCGATACCGCGTCGGGCAGCATAGCAGGATTTCTGCACAGTGTTAATCCGTTTACAAAAAAGCAACATTAAAAAATTTGCTGAATCGTTAAGCATGGTGTAGAGGGCAGACGGGGGGAATTCTGGCAACAAAAAAACCGCCTGAAAGCGGTTTATTTGTTGCCTTGCGGTGGTAGCACACCGGGTTGGCAGATTTGCGGCAATCCCAACGCGATGAATTTTGCATCACAACCCGCTGGCTTGCAAGCCATCATGTCAGTTTTGCGTAGCGTCTTCCTGTTTCGAATGAAAACCCTTTTAACTTCATTTTTAGCCTTCTGAATTACTACCGAGTCGATTACTCTTCTCCACGGCCTGCTTCGCTGGTGTAGCAACCAGTCACCGGGCCCGGGAGCAGTTCCGTAACCTACGCGGCAATCCCAATTTGCCTGGTTCTGCCTTTCCCGGTGAAGAATGAACCCGCGTAGCCTGTAAAGGAACGCACGCAATGGAGATGCGAATCACTGCGCTGATCGTTGCGCTCGGTTTACTGCTTACGGCACTGCACGGTGGCTGGAACATATCCGACATCACGGTGCTGTTTGTTGTCAACCTCGGCAACTCGCTGCTGGCCGCTCGCAAGAGCGGCCTTCTGAAATCCCAGCGGCTTTTCAGCTATCACATATAATTGTGTAATAAATACTCACACTCTTTATCCGGACGTACCGGCAGTTCCCCAACAAAAGTCAAAACAGTAAAAGGCGAGTGAATAATACTCACGCCAACCGTAACGCCTCACGGCACAGCGCTTGTCTCGTTGGAGTCATTTTATGAAGTTGCCTTTTAAACCCCATCTGCTTGTTCTTCTGTGCAGTGCCGGGCTGTTTGCCGCCACAGGCGTCATGTTTGTCAAAAGTCGGGCGACAGAGCCTGTCGTCCCCGCTCCCGTCGCACAACAACCGGTAACCCCCGCAGCAGCGCAACCCGCCCCCGTCGTCGCTCCAGCCTATACGGCTGCGCAAATCGATCAGTGGGTTGCTCCCATCGCGCTCTATCCGGATGCCCTGCTGTCACAAATTTTAATGGCCTCGACATACCCGGCCAACATCATCCAGGCGGCGCAGTGGTCCAAAGACAACCCTAAAATGGAAGGAGACGCCGCTATTCAGGCCGTTGCCAGCCAGCCCTGGGATCCCAGCGTAAAATCGCTGGTCGCGTTTCCTCAACTGATGTCGCTGATGGGTGAAAACCCGCCGTGGGTACAAAATCTGGGGGATGCGTTTCTCGCGCAACCGAAAGATGTCATGGATTCCGTCCAACGCCTGCGCGCGCTGGCACAAAAGACCGGCGCCTTACAATCAACGCCTCAGCAGACGGTCACCACCGTGACAAAACCTGCTCCGGCCAAATCAGCCACCAGCGAATCGGCGACTTCCACCACGCCTGCCCCGACGGTGATCAAAATTGAATCCGCGGATCCGCAGGTCGTTTACGTCCCCACCTATAACCCCAATACCGTCTACGGTACCTGGCCAAACACTGCCTACCCGCCAACCTATCTTCCTCCTTCTCCGGGAGAGCAGTTTACGGACAGTCTGGTTAAAGGCTTAGGCTTCAGCCTGGGCGTGGCGACAACCTACGCCATCTTCAGCAACATCGACTGGGATGATGACGACGACTGGGACCACCATCATGACGATGACTGGAATCACGGCGGCTATAACCGCAACGGTGATAACAATATCAATATCAACGTTGAGAACTTCAATAAAATCAGTGGCCAACGCCTGACGGATGCCAACCGCACCTGGCAGCATAACCCGGCATATCGGGAAGGTGTGCCCTACCCCACCAGCCAGCTCAATAACCGCTTCCATTCCACTGACACGGTAACGGGGCTCAGTTCTACGCAGCAAAAACCGGTTAACCGCGACAGCCAGCGTCAGGCGGCCCTGAGCCAGATGGAGAAATCGACAGGCAAAACCTTCCCGCAAACCGTGCGTCCGGGAACCAAAGATGCACAGCGCCAGGCTTCAGGCGAACAGCTGAAGCAGATATCCCAGCGCAACAACTACCGTGGCTACGACACCAGACCGCAAACGGCAAAGCGAACCACCTCGCAACAGCGTGAGAATCGCCATGCCGTAACCCAGCGACAGGAGAAACGGATCGCGCAGCCCGCCCAGCAACGCCATATCCCGCAGCGAACCAGCCAGCCTCGCGCAAATGCCCTGAGCGGTAACGACAGCCGCTCTGCCAACTGGCAAGCCCAGCAGCAAAGGGGGACGCAAAGCAGACAACTGGCTGCCCGTCATCAGCAGCCGCGTCAGGCCCCTGCCGGACGTGCTGAACATCGTGAATTCCGTCATCGTTAAGGGAGCCAACATGAAAACGAATCTTGTCTGTGGAATGGTGTTGTTCATGATGTCCGCCGCTGCGATGGCACAGCAATCCTTCAGCACGCCCGCTCAGGCGACCGATGCGCTGGCGCAGGCCATCAGTGAGCAGAATGAAACGGCGATGAACAATCTGCTTGGAGAGAACTGGCGCGATTTTCTGTCGCCTGAAGGGGTCGATCCTGATGCCGTCGATCGTTTCCTGCGCGACTGGAAGGTGCGGCACAACACGGTTATCGACGGTAATACGGCGCATCTGGTTGTCGGAAATAACGACTGGCAGCTGCCCATCCCGGTTGTCAAAACCGCTGCCGGATGGCAATTCGATATCAAGGAGGGCGCCGAGGAGATCCTGACCCGCGAGATCGGGCGTAACGAGCTTGCCGCCATCGAAGCATTACATGCCTATGTGGATGCCCAGCAGAGCTATTTCGCCATGAATCAAAAATACGCGCAGAAAATTGTCAGCTCTGAAGGGAAAAAAGATGGTCTCTACTGGCCCGTTTCGCCGGGTGAAGCCCCCAGCCCGCTGGGGCCGGCCTTCAGCCCCAAAGAGCCCGGTGCAGGCTATCACGGCTATCGGTTCCGTATCCTGCCTGATGAGAAAGGCTTTGCGATGGTGGCATGGCCCGTCAGCTATGGTCAGACCGGCGTCATGAGCTTTGTGATAAACCAGGATGACAAGGTGTACCAGGCCGATCTCGGCAATGATTCTGAGCAGAAAGCCCAGGCGTTAACTGCCTATAACCCGGATAAAACCTGGCAGCCTGTGGCTCCCTGAATCCAGCACATAAAAAAAGCGGCCAGAGGCCGCTTTTTTGTCTGAAGAAACTTATTTCTTCTTCGCTTTCGCGTTTGGCAGGTCGGTGATGCTACCTTCAAACACTTCTGCCGCCAGGCCCACGGACTCGTGCAGAGTTGGGTGAGCGTGGATGGTCAGCGCGATGTCTTCTGCGTCGCAACCCATTTCGATCGCCAGACCGATTTCACCCAGCAGCTCGCCGCCGTTGGTACCGACAATCGCACCACCGATAACGCGGTGGGTCTCTTTGTCGAAGATCAGTTTGGTCATACCGTCTGCGCAGTCGGAAGCGATAGCACGGCCAGAAGCAGCCCACGGGAAGGTGGCGGTTTCGTAGCTGATGCCTTTCTCTTTCGCTTCTTTCTCGGTCAGACCTACCCATGCCACTTCTGGCTCGGTGTACGCGATAGATGGGATCACTTTCGGATCGAAGTAGTGTTTCATGCCGGCGATAACTTCAGCGGCAACGTGACCTTCGTGAACACCTTTGTGCGCCAGCATTGGCTGACCAACGATATCGCCGATAGCAAAGATGTGCGGCACGTTAGTGCGCAGCTGTTTGTCAACGCGGATGAAGCCACGGTCGTCCACTTCCACGCCAGCTTTGCCCGCGTCGAGGTTTTTACCGTTCGGCACACGGCCGATCGCCACCAGCACGGCGTCGTAACGCTGTGGTTCGGATGGCGCTTTTTTACCTTCCATGGAAACGTAAATACCGTCTTCTTTCGCTTCAACGGCAGTCACTTTGGTTTCCAGCATCAGGTTGAATTTCTTGCTGATACGCTTGGTGAAGACTTTAACGATGTCTTTATCCGCAGCCGGGATAACCTGGTCGAACATTTCAACCACGTCAATATCGGAACCCAGTGCATGGTACACGGTACCCATTTCCAGACCGATGATACCGCCGCCCATAACCAGCAGGCGTTTTGGAACGGTTTTCAGTTCCAGGGCATCGGTGGAATCCCACACGCGTGGATCTTCATGTGGAATGAATGGCAGTTCGATTGGACGAGAGCCCGCCGCGATGATCGCGTTGTCGAAGTTGATCACGGTTTTGCCGTTTTCGCCTTCCACTTCCAGGGTGTTCGCGCCGGTGAATTTACCCAGACCGTTAACCACTTTTACTTTGCGGCCTTTCGCCATACCCGCCAGACCACCGGTCAGCTGAGTGATAACTTTCTCTTTCCAGGTACGGATTTTGTCGATATCGGTTTTCGGCTCGCCGAAGACGATACCGTGTTCAGCCAGCGCTTTGGCTTCTTCGATAACTTTCGCGACGTGCAGCAGCGCTTTAGAAGGGATACAACCTACGTTCAGACAAACACCGCCAAGGGTGTTGTAACGTTCTACGATGACGGTTTCCAGACCTAAATCAGCGCAACGGAAGGCTGCAGAGTAACCTGCGGGACCTGCCCCAAGTACCACGACCTGAGTTTTGATTTCAGTACTCATCATGACCTCTTATTGATTTCCGGCGGTCCAGGTACTTGTCGCCCTTCATCCACCGGGACGTTCTATCCGCCCGCAGTTTACAAAATTGTTAACAATTTTGAAACAACAAACGGCTCACGAATTGTCGCTTTCGCCAATAACCTCACAAACCACATGAGATTAACAGAAAAAAGCCGGCCGACTGGCCGGCTTTTCACTTACATCACCAGGCGGCGAATGTCGCTCAGCATGTTGTTGATGATGGTGATGAAACGCGCACCATCAGCACCGTCGATCACGCGGTGGTCGAAGGACAGAGAGATTGGCATCATCAGACGCGGCACGAACTCTTTGCCATTCCACACTGGCTCCATCGCGGACTTGGACACACCGAGGATAGCCACTTCCGGCGCGTTAACAATCGGTGCGAAGTGGGTGGTACCCAGGCCGCCGATGCTGGAGATAGTGAAGCAGCCGCCCTGCATTTCGCCGGCAGTCAGCTTACCATCACGCGCTTTTTTGGAGATGGTGGTCAGTTCACGGGACAGCTCAGTGATGCTCTTCTTGTTCACGTCTTTGAAGACCGGAACAACCAGACCATTTGGCGTATCAACCGCAACACCGATGTTGATGTATTTCTTCAGCGTCAGCTTCTGACCATCTTCGGACAGGGAGCTGTTGAAGCGTGGCATCTGCTCCAGAGCCGCAGCAACCGCTTTCATGATGAAGACCACTGGGGTGAATTTCACGTCCAGTTTACGCTTCTCAGCTTCGGCGTTCTGCTGTTTACGGAACGCTTCCAGATCGGTGATATCGGTTTTGTCGAAGTGCGTAACGTGCGGGATCATTACCCAGTTACGGCTCAGGTTAGCACCAGAGATTTTCTGGATGCGGCCCAGTTCCACTTCTTCAATTTCGCCGAACTTGCTGAAGTCCACTTTCGGCCATGGCAGCATGCCCGGGATACCGCCGCCTGCGGCTGCAGCTGGTGCAGCTTCAGCGCGTTTCACCGCGTCTTTCACATAAGCCTGAACGTCTTCGCGCAGGATACGACCTTTACGGCCAGTCCCTTTCACTTTCGCCAGGTTCACGCCGAATTCGCGCGCCAGGCGACGAATCAGCGGGGTCGCGTGGACATAAGCGTCATTTTCAGCGAACTCAGATTTGCTTTCCGCTTTTGCAGCAGGTGCCGCTGGTTTAGCAGCCTGAGTCGGTGCAGCAGCCGGTGCTGGAGCAGCCGCGGCAGCCGGAGCTGCGGCAGGCACAGCGCCTTCCACTTCGAAGACCATGATCAGAGAGCCGGTAGACACTTTGTCACCGGTGCTGATTTTGATCTCTTTAACGGTACCCGCGAACGGCGCAGGCACTTCCATAGACGCTTTGTCGCCTTCAACGGTGATCAGTGACTGTTCAGCGGCAACTTTGTCGCCCACTTTCACCATCACTTCGGTCACTTCAACTTCGTCACCGCCGATGTCAGGAACGTTAACGTCTTTCACGCCGCCTGCTGCTGGTGCAGCCGCAGGAGCCGGAGCAGCAGCCTGAGCTGGCGCAGCGGCAGGTGCAGCACCCGCCACTTCGAAGATCATGATCAGAGAGCCGGTAGACACTTTGTCACCGGTGTTGATCTTGATCTCTTTAACGGTGCCCGCGAACGGCGCCGGCACTTCCATAGACGCTTTATCGCCTTCTACGGTGATCAGAGACTGCTCAGCCGCAACGGTATCGCCCACTTTCACCAGGATTTCAGTGACTTCAACTTCGTCACCGCCGATGTCAGGCACGTTAACTTCTTTCGCTGCCGCGGCAGCTGCTGGAGCAGCGGCGGCCGGAGCTTCTTTCTTCTCTTCCTGCGCAGGTGCAGCAGCTGCTGCACCGTCGGCGGAATCGAAAATCATGATCAGTTTGCCAGTCTCGGTTTTATCGCCAACAGAGACTTTGATCTCTTTAACGATGCCAGCCTGAGGAGACGGGACTTCCATAGAGGCTTTGTCGCCTTCTACGGTGATCAGCGACTGTTCAGCTTCAACTTTGTCGCCAACTTTGACCAGGATCTCGGTGATTTCAACTTCATCAGCCCCGATGTCCGGTACATTGATTTCGATAGCCATTATTCTTTTACCTCTTACGCCAGACGCGGGTTAACTTTTTCTGCATCGATGTTGAATTTGGTAATTGCGTCCGCAACCACTTTCTTATCGATTTCGCCACGTTTAGCCAGTTCGCCCAGTGCTGCTACAACCACGTAAGAAGCATCAACTTCGAAGTGGTGACGCAGGTTTTCGCGGCTGTCAGAACGACCGAAGCCGTCAGTACCCAGTACGCGATAATCATCAGCTGGAACGTAAGTACGAACCTGCTCAGCGAACAGTTTCATATAGTCAGTAGACGCCACCGCTGGCGCGTCGTTCATCACCTGAGCGATGTACGGAACGCGTGGGGTTTCCATTGGGTGCAGCATGTTCCAGCGCTCACAATCCTGGCCATCACGCGCCAGTTCAGTGAAGGAGGTCACGCTGTATACGTCGGAACCCACACCGTAGTCTTTCGCCAGGATCTGCGCTGCTTCACGAACGTGACGCAGAATAGAACCGGAGCCCAGCAGCTGAACTTTACCTTTGCTACCTTCGAGGGTTTCGAGTTTGTAGATACCTTTACGGATACCTTCCTCGGCACCTGCTGGCATTGCCGGCATGTGGTAGTTTTCGTTCAGGGTGGTGATGTAGTAGTAAATGTTCTCTTGCGCTTCGCCGTACATGCGATGCAGACCGTCATGCATGATGACTGCCACTTCGTACGCGTAAGACGGGTCGTAAGAGATACAGTTAGGGATAGTCAGAGACTGAATGTGGCTGTGGCCATCTTCGTGCTGCAGACCTTCACCGTTCAGGGTCGTACGACCGGAAGTACCACCAATCAGGAAGCCGCGAGCCTGCTGGTCGCCTGCCTGCCAGCACAGGTCACCGATACGCTGGAACCCGAACATGGAGTAGTAGATGTAGAACGGGATCATCGGCAGGTTGTTGGTGCT